>JAEEGF011475934.1_pt1 | contig 10329 bp, 6 predicted proteins | sample 9134171 | NCBI WGS metagenome assembly JAEEGF01 (sample SAMN16246542, study PRJNA631951) | gut metagenome | biome: gut microbiome; feature: rumen; material: AP-attached | host: Bos | place: Iran: Karaj | collected 2018-10 | reverse complement strand
CTGCTCGACCGCGTCATCCCCTTCTGGCTCAGCAAGTCACAGGACAAGGAGTGCGGCGGATACTTCACCTGCCTCGACCGCGACGGCAGCGTTTATGACACAGACAAGTTCATCTGGCTGCAAGGCCGCGAGGTGTGGATGTTTGCCAAACTCTACAATACGGTAGAGCCCTGCCGGGAATGGCTCGATGCCGCCGTTCAGGGCGCTGAGTTCCTGCGTAAGTACGGTCACGACGGCAATCTGAACTGGTACTTCGCCCTCGATCGCGAAGGTAATCCCCTGGTGGAACCATACAATATCTTCTCCTACACCTTCGCAGTCATTGCCTTCGGGCAGCTCAGCATCGCGTTGAGGAAGGCTGGTCAGGAGGAAAGGGCTGCCGAGTACGCATCCATCGCCAAGCGCACGTTCGACATCGTCCTCTCCAAGACAGACAACCCCAAGGGCAGATGGTCCAAGGCATCCCCTGGTGCCCGAGCCATGAAGACCTTCGACCTGCCCATGATACTCTGCAACGTAGCCCTCGAGATAGAATCCCTGCTGGAACCTGATTTCCTGCGGAAAGCCATCGATAACTGCCTGCATGAGGTAATGGATGTCTTTTATCGTCCGGAACTCGGACTTATCGTCGAAGCGTTGGGCAAGGACGGCAATCTGGTTGACTGCTTCGACGGCCGCAAACTCAACCCCGGTCATGCCATCGAAGCCATGTGGTTTGTGATGGACCTCGGCAAGCGTCTGAACCGTCCCGAGCTTATCAGACAGGCCGTTGAGATATGCCTTCAGGAAGTAGAATACGGTTGGGACAAGGCATTTGGAGGCATCTTCTACTTCATGGACCGCCTCGGACATCCGAGGCATGAGCTTGAATGGGACCAGAAACTATGGTGGGTGCACATCGAAGCCCTCATCTCGCTCAGTAAGGGATACCAGCTTACGGGCGACCCGCGCTGTCTCGACTGGTTCCTGCGCGTGCATGACTATACATGGAATCACTTCCGCGATGCCGAATACCCCGAATGGTACGGCTATCTCAACCGTCAGGGCGAAGTCCTGCTGCCCCTCAAGGGCGGCAAGTGGAAGGGATGCTTCCATGTTCCCCGCGGCCTGCTCAACGTATGGAAGATCCTTGAAGCGATAGCTGAACAGCCATGAAGAGAATACGAATCATGCCTGTCCTCCTGCTGCTCCTCTGCCTGAGCAGCCGTGCCGAGGTGAAGCCCTTCCGCTTTGCCCAGCTCACCGACATACACCTCAACCCGAACGGCACAGGTCCTACGGAGGCTTTACTCAAGAGCATAGACCAGATAAACAAAACTGCGGGCATAGACTTCGTCCTGGTGACAGGCGACTTGACGGAGCAAGGCGATAGTCGCATGTTGCAGGAAGTGAAGAACTGTCTGGATCGCCTGAAGATGCCATACCATGTATGCATGGGCAATCACGAGACTACATGGAGCGAGTCGGGCTGCACGGCATACAGCCGCATCTTCGGGCCCGAATACTACGCCTTCGACTACGGCGGTGTCCGTTTCCTCCTGTTCAACACCGGCCCACTGCTGAAGATGGCCTACGGACACGTCTCGCCATTCGTGACGGAGTGGGCACGCCAGGACCTGGAGGCTCACCGCGACCAGCCTGCCATCATCGTTACACACTATCCGCTGATGGACGGTGACGTCGATAACTGGTATGACGTGACGGATGCACTACGAAAGCCGGGTAATGTGCGGCTCTTCATCGGCGGGCACTACCACGCCCTACGGCCCGACCTGCGATATGACGGTATGCCGGGCATCCTGATGCGCAGCAACCTGCCAGACGATGACGGGCTGCCCGGATATGGCATCTATGAAGTGGATGAACGGGAGATCAGAGCATACGTTCAGCGGGTAGGCGAGGAAAAGCAGTTTGTCAGGGCCTTTACCATGCAGCAGGCCGATTACGATCCCCGGGGACATGCGGATGCTTACCCCGACTATAGCATAAACGAGCAGTATCCACTGGTTCGCGAGTTATGGGCCGCTCAGGCCGGAGCTGCCATATACAGCGCTCCATGCGTTGAGAAGGGCCGCGTCTTCGTGGGAGACGATGAGGGACATGTACAAGCCTTCAGATTGAAGGACGGACGCAAACTTTGGGACTTCAAGGCCGGGCATCGGGTTATCGGCGGGCCTACTGCATGGCGAGGCATCGTTGTCTTCGGCTCGGCTGACCACAACATATATGCACTCTCGGCCCGCAATGGACACTTGTTGTGGAAAGTAGAGGCCCGCCAGCCCGTACTGGGCAGTGTTGCCATCGAGGACGGAGTGGCTTATATCGGCGCCAGCGACTCTACGTTCCGTGCTATCGACGTCAAGCAGGGAAGGGTATTATGGACATACAACGGCCTGCACGGTTATGTGATGACCCGACCGCTGGTGTTGCCCGACCGTGTCATTTTCGGTGCGTGGGACAACACACTCTACTGCCTGCGACGGTCCGATGGGCATGAGTTGTGGCGCTGGACAGGCGGACTGACCAGAATGCACTTTTCTCCAGCCCAGGTTTGGCCTGTGAGCCATGACGGACGCGTCTTCATCGTTGATCCGCAGCGTGCAATGACGAGCATCAATCTTCAGACCGGTGAAACAGTCTGGCGCACATTCCAGAGTAAGGTGCGCGAGAGTCTGGGCATGTCTCAGGACGGGGAACGTCTCTATGCCAAGACCATGCAAGACAGCATTGTATGCTACATCACTCAAGGCGACGAACCTCGACAATTATGGGCCACAGATGCAGGCATCGGATACGAGCACGCTCCCTCTATGTTACCCGAGCGAGATGGTATTGTCTATTCGAGCACGAACGACGGCTATGTACTTGCCCTCGAAGGGCGCACGGGACGTCTGCTATGGAAGCATAAGAACGGCAATTCGCTTACCAATACCGTGGTTCCCCTGGGTCACGGCAAGATCCTCTTCACGAATACCGAGGGAAAAGTCGTACTACTGCAAGCACAAAAGAAATGAGGATAAGGACAATGGAAAGACGGACAGGTGTATCGCGATGGATATGGGCTTGCCTCCTGGGCCTGCTATGGACTGTGTCTGCGCAAGCTGGTAAGATACGCGTATGGACAGGCATTGAGGTGCTGAAGGGACAGCACTTCCGTCCGCTGCAAGGCAAGCGCGTGGGGCTGATAACGAATCCTACTGGAGTGGATAACGCACTCCGCTCAACTATTGATCTGCTCTACGAGGCACCAGGCGTGGAATTGGTAGCACTCTTCGGGCCGGAGCATGGCGTGAGGGGAAATATGCATGCTGGAGATCACGTTCAAGACAACCGGGACGTACTGACAGGCGTGCCCGTCTATTCGCTCTATGGTGCATCCCGAAAGCCAACGAAAGAAATGCTGCAAGGCATTGATGTGCTTGTTTATGACATACAGGATATCGGATGCCGCTCCTTTACCTATATCAGCACAATGGGACTCGCCATGGATGCCGCTGCCGAGGCTGGCATCGAATTCATGGTGCTGGACAGACCCAATCCGCTGGGCGGGCTCAAAGTGGAGGGTTGTCTTACCGAACCGGATTGCACATCATTCGTCAGTCAGTTCCCCATCCCCTATGTCTATGGCCTTACCTGTGGCGAGTTGGCTTTACTGCTGAATGGCGAGCACTTATTAGGAGATGGGCGAACTTGCCGTCTGTCCGTTATCAAGATGAAAGGCTGGAGTCGCGACATGACGTATGCCGATACGGGATTGCAATGGATACCACCTTCGCCTCACATTCCACAACCCTGTTCCGCTGTGGGATATCCCATGAGTGGCATCATGGGCGAATTCAGCTATATGAGCATCGGTGTGGGCTACACCCTTCCTTTTCAGATGTTTGCAGCTCCGTGGGTGGATGCTGGTAAGCTGGCCGAGGCAATGAACGCCTTGAAACTGCCTGGCATTGTCTTTCGTCCTATCTATGCCAAACCCTTCTACGCAGCCATGCAGGGCGAACAGGTACAAGGGGTACAGGTGCATTTTACGGATTATGCCCGAGCGCCACTTACTCCTATTCAGTTCCTTGTGGCACAGGAAGTGGCACGACTGTGGCCTGAGCACGCTCTCTTCCGCGTAGCAGAGGAAAATAGACTCAGGATGTTCGACGTGGTGTGCGGTTCGCGCGAAATACGCAAGCGTTTTGCTGCACGACACAGTTGGGAGGATGTGCGTCCCTATTGGGAAAAGGATGTGGAGACCTTCCGCCGTCTTTCCAAGAAATATTACTTATACAGGAAATAAATGGCTTTGACTTAATTATAACACAAATAATAAATATGAATGCACTACTTCTTATCCTGATAATCGGCAGCGTCCCCCACAACCTCAGTACAGACCTGCTGACCGATACCCGAAGTGTCTTTAAGGGTGGATACCATACGTCGGCCACTCTGTCACAAGTTCAGGAATCATGGCGTAGGGGACAAACTGATTACTTTCAGGTCAGCACAATAAACTCTGAACACCCGTATCTGGCTTGGGAACTGCCTGAGGGATTAAGCGGTCAAAAGGCCTATCGCATCCTTATGGCATCGAAGACCGAGCTTCTCAGCGAGGGAAAGGCTGATGTGTGGGATAGTGGCGATGTAGAGGACGACCAGACGACTGGGATTGTCTGCAGTGGAAAAGCATTGCAACCATCAACTGTATATTATTGGACGGTGCGCGTAACTGACCCGGACGGGAAGACTTCCGGCTATGCCCGCCCACAGCAGTTTCTCACAGCCCGCAAACTCGACGCATCGTTTCCACGTTCCCCGCTCCGCAAGACAAGGCAGGAGCCAGTCTCTGTAAACAAACAGAGCGACGGACTGTGGATGGTTGACTTTGGTAAGGCAGCATACGGACAACTGGAACTGACCATCGAGAGTGCTTCAGATGATACACTGACCATCCGTCTGGGTGAGGCAGAACAGGGTGGACGCGTCAACCAAAAGCCAGGCGGCAGTATCCGCTTTACGCAATACAGCCTGCCTGTCCACAAGGGCCTTGACACCTACCGGCTCGTCTTCCGTCCAGACGGGCGGAATGCCATGATAAAGCCAGAGGGCACAGATGTCCGACCAGTCCTCATGCCAGATTATATAGGCGAGGTCTATCCCTTCCGCTATGTCGAGGTGGAAGGGCGTGTGGCAAGCCTGAAACGAGCAGAAAGGCAAATGGTACACTATGCCTGGGATGAGGATGCCTCATACTTCCATAGCTCGGATTCTGTGCTGAATCAGGTATGGGATCTCTGCCGATACAGCATAAAGGCCACAACCTTTGCCGGAGTTTATGTCGATGGAGACCGTGAGCGCATCCCCTACGAGGCCGATGCCATTATCAACCAACTGGGACATTATTGCACGGATCGCGAATATACGATGGGCCGATACACGACAGATTACCTGTGTCACAACGCCACATGGCCTACCGAATGGATTCTGCAAGCAGTCTTGCTGGCTTGGAACGACTATTTATATACGGGTGACCCTGCACTCATCCTGAAGGACTACGACATTCTGAAAGCACGTACCCTCCTGGCCCTGCAGGATTCCACAGGCCTCATCAGCACACGCACTAAACAGCAGACGCCTGAACTCCTCAGGGCATGCGGCTATTACGGAAAGCAGATCCGCGATATCGTGGACTGGCCGCAGAGTGGTGCCCTAGGCATAGGAAAAGAAGAACCTGGCGAAGCAGACGGCTATGTGCTTGAGGACTACAACACGGTTGTAAATGCCTACCACTACGAGGCGCTGCGCCTAATGTCGCTTATAGCAGAGGCTTTGGGAAGGCAGGCTGATCAGACGCTCTTCGCCCAAAAGGCAGAACAAGTAAAGCAAACAGTAAACACATTGCTTTTTGACAAGAAGAACGGATGGTATCGTGACGGACTCACCACCGAGCACCATGCCCTGCACGCCAGCATGTTTCCCCTGGCCTTTGATATGGTACCCGCAAAGCAGATATCTCATGTTCTGCAGCACATCCAATCACGCGGTATGGCCTGTAGTGTCTATGGTGCTCAGTTCCTGCTCGAAGCACTGTATCGAGGCGGATTGGGCAACTATGCCCTGCAGCTACTTACCGCCACAGACAGCCGTAGCTGGTACAACATGATTCGGCATGGTTCTACAATTACCTGGGAAGCATGGGATGCACAATTCAAGCCGAACCTCGACTGGAATCATGCTTGGGGAGCAGCTCCAGCCAATATCATTCCACGCTGGCTTATGGGCATTCGCCCGCTGGAGCCTGGCTGGAAACGGCTGATTATCCAACCTCAACCCGGCAACTTGAGGTATGCAGACATTCGTGTACCAACCGTAAAAGGCTATGTTTCAGCATCATTCCGCAGGGAAAATGGAGAATTTATCCTGCGGGTTCACATTCCTGCAGGCTGTGCGGCACAAGTTGTCTTACCCTATGGCCAGACAAAAGAACGTGTGAGAGCGCTCACTGCCGGAGACCATGAGCTACGCGTGAAGGATATTCACGCTTAACCTGCTCATAACTTTGCAGGTTACCTATATCGTAGCGCTGACCTGGCATCTCCATTGCGTGGACTGGTACCTGAGTGCACAACCATGCAATGTAGCTGCCAGGGGCATCTGTGCCACAACCGGCAGCAATCCCCAGAGGAACAAGGTGAGCATCCTTGCGCGTATAATAATAGAAGGGAGGACAGGCCCAATGCGTCTCGGGCGTGGGAGATTTCTCGGTCATGCGTAAGATACGGTCATCAGCATCTATCGTAACCACGCCGCATTTAAGTAATTTCTGTTCGCTGGGTTCGTAATAGCGCATAACGCAACTTGTACCTTTCTCAGCCCCGTAACGGACAAACGTTTGTAGGGAGAAGTCAAGCAGATTGTCACCGGCGATGACTAACAAGTCGTCGTCCAAGCCAAGTTGTTCAATTGCGAACTGTATGTCGCATACTGCACCAAGACGGGTTTCGTTGGTCGATGTCCCATCGTCCACAACAGTGATTTTCTGACTTTTACCTCCTGCCCAATCCTGAAAATGCCGGGCAAACTTGTGGTTGGATATAACGATATACTCATCCACTAAGCCTGCGCCGTCAATATCATCAATGAGCCAGTCTAATATGGTTTTCTCTCCGACCCGAAGCAGAGGTTTGGGAAAATTCTCTGTGAGGGGATAAAGGCGGGTTGCATAGCCCGCAGCAAGAATGAGACATTTCATAGAATCAAAAGGTCAAAAACGCTGAAATATAATTATTTTATCACCAAACCGTCTGCACTTTGGCAGATATGAATTGAGAACTTGTTCTCTAAGAGGGGAAACGCCCGAAGATATTCTTCAGTCACAGACTTGCAAATACTTTCCTCATAGGCAGGATCAATAAGAGCCATACAGCAGCCCTTGAATCCGGCACCGCTGAAGCGCCCGCCATAAATGCCCTCCGTATGGGTCATTATATCATATAGCGCCTTCAATTCCGGTGAACCGGTCTCCCAGTTGTTTATACTGCTCCACCCGCTCTCAAAACTCAGGCGTCCGTAAGTTTCCAGGTCGCCGCGACGCCAGGCTTCTGCCCCCTGCTCCACGCGTTTAAACTCGGAGAACCAGTGTTCTGCCCTTAGCTGCCAGGGTTTAGGCAGCCGGTCACGATACTTTTCATAAACCTCGCAAGGAATGTCGCGCATATTCGTTTCCTTGAACTTTCCGTATTCCATTCCGGCATAGGCAGCCAATGCATAGGCGGCACTCCGGCATTCGTCAACACGCATATTGAACTTGCTCCCCGCCAGTGTTCGCTCCACACCGCTGAAGAAGATGGCAATGCGATAGGGGGGCATAGCCGGACTGGTAGGAATCAGCTCATACTGGTCATCCTGTGTGTCAAGATAAAGCAGATGGTCCCGGCGGCAATAGACCTCACAACTTTGGTCGAGCTTACCGCTGCTGACGCCGACATACTGATTTTCTGCCTCGACAGAACACTGGATAAGCTCCCTGGGCGCAGGCTTTATGTTATTTACCTCACACAACGCTTTAAGAAAGACCAGTACGACAGCGGCAGAGGAAGACAGACCGCCAATAGGCAGAGTACCTTGAATGACACCGCTGAGGCCACGCACCAGAGGATAGCGCTCACCCAGTTTGAGGGTAGCTCCACGCAGATAGTCGGCCCAGTCATTTTCTTTGTATTTCGGTACTTCGCGTACATGCCACTGTGCTCTTTTTTCAAACTGTAGGGAACATAGCTCAACTACGCCATTCTGTTTCGCCCGGTAGGCCAGGTAAATGCCCTTGTCGATAGCCAGACCGGTCACTTTACCTAAATTGTGATCGGAATGAGCACCCAAAGGGCAAACGCGATAAGGACAAAAGGCCAAAGACTCAGGCAACTTCTTATAAATCTCAAGGAAGCGGTCTTGACAAAGCATATAACTTATAGGTGTTTATACTGTTTATACTTATTTTCCATGCAAATATAGAACTTTTTTTTCAAACAAAGGCCGAGATACACTTTTTTTCTGCTTACTGAAAGGTAAATTTGTAAAAAAAGTATTTGTTTTTTTGTCAATATAGCAAAAAGATGTAATTTTGCATGTAAAAATGAAATAAAAGTGAAATGAAGATGAAATCGTTCCTCCCTGTTTTCATACGGGCTTTGTGCTCGTTTGCCATCGGCGGCCTGTTGGTATCAAATCCACAATCGATGACTTCCATGATTGTTCAGATAATCGGTGGAATATTCATCTTTTCAGGTTTAATGCCTATTCTTAACTATTGGATGCCGAACGCCCAGGGGCAATCCATACGCCCCTTCTTCCCAGTCGTAGGCATAGGCAGCATCATGTTGGGCATCCTCTTACTGCTAAAGCCCGCTGTCTTTGTGACGGCCTTGATGTATATACTTGGCATTTTTATTGCTGCCGCCGGTGCCAACCAGCTTTCCGCGCTGATATCTGCACGAAAAGTAGCACCTCTGCATTGGTGGGTCTTTGTCTGGCCCATACTACTCCTTTGCATAGGCATTCTGATTTTATGTCACCCCATGAAATCCGCTTCACTGCCGTTCTTCATCTTGGGAATAGCCTGTATCGGCTATGGCGTCTCCGATCTGTTCTATGCCTTGCGACTGCTCTACTACAGACGTCAGAAAGAGAAGGAGTATGTAGATTTCGAAGTCGAAGAGGATAGCGATACCTCCGCTGAAGGCGAAGCAGAGGTGGAACTTTGACAGGCGGATGATTCTGTGCTTTGCAATTTAATGTTAAAGAGATTTAGTCTTTATAGAAAATAGAATGATAACAATCCGACACATATATCTGATTGCGTTGGGAGCAGTTTTTTTACTCAACCCAAGACATTCCATGGCTCAATCGTTTGCACCCGATAATTACTTGGAGCAGGCAGGCGACCACGCAGCACTTTACCAAGGCCGTATCTTGACGATGTCACTCAACCCTGATTGGGTCAGCCATCCATATCTGAATGATGCAGAATTTCACGAAGGGCAGGTTTCCTATAATGGTATCCTTTACCCCTCGGTCAAGTTACGCTATAACATCCACAGCCAACGGTTAGAGGTGCTAAGCCCCGTCCATAAAAATATCATTTTGCCTATCCACAATAACGTTGACTTCTTCGTATTGAACGGTATGCGCTTCCTGCGCCGCAACGACCGCTACGTGGGATTGGCCTATGGAGGGAAAAACGTTAGCCTGGAAGTCCGCTATGACAAGGTTCGTGCCGCAGACGAGAACATCGAAGGGGTTATGAAAAAGAAGATGAAGACCACCGTTTCCTATACCCTGCACGATGCAGAGGGCGATCATCCGGCGAAGAACCTGAAGAGTTTTACCAAACTTTACCCTCAATATAAGAAACAACTCGAGGCTTTTAGCCTTAACCAGAACCTACGCTTCAGGGGGAATAATCGGCTGGCATCCCTGGCCGTTTGTACCCAGTGCGTGGATGAGGCTCTTCCACAGGAGAATTTGCTCTCTGTGCATACCGCGTCAGAAGTAGGAACGGTAAAGCTTTCGGAGAATGTTTTGGAGGGTGGGCTCACAACCGACCTGCCAGCCTATGCCGCATTCCGACAGGGAGGCACCGGAAAGCAGGGGCAGGAAGTAAGCGCTGAGGACACGACTGGTAACAGTATGGGCATCAGCGCTTTGGATCCACTTACCGAGGACCGCATTATGAAAGAGGTGGAGGTGACAGCCTTCCATTCCAAAGTCTTCATGTCTCAAATGGGAGCCGAGAAGTTCCGTCCTGCCCAGCTGCGCAATGTACCTATGGCATTCGGCGAGGCC
>JAEEGF011153453.1_pt1 | contig 10329 bp, 7 predicted proteins | sample 9134171 | NCBI WGS metagenome assembly JAEEGF01 (sample SAMN16246542, study PRJNA631951) | gut metagenome | biome: gut microbiome; feature: rumen; material: AP-attached | host: Bos | place: Iran: Karaj | collected 2018-10 | reverse complement strand
CGGCCTTGTATCTCATGCTATAAACGTCGATGATGTCGGTTGTCTTAGGGATGATTTTGTGATTCCCGATGATAAGATGCTGAAAAGCAATGATATTTTCATTTGCATGTCGAATGGAAGTACCCAGCATCTCGGAAAGGTGGCTTTCGTGAAAGATGATTTGGATTATGCTTTCGGCGGTTTTATGGGCGCGATACACCCTCATCTCTCGCAAGTATTCCCAAAATATGTTTTTTACGCATGTCTATCTGAGGAATACCGCCGTTTTCTAGCATCCATTTTCAATGGTATTAATATTAATAACTTGAAATGGAGCGACTTGTCTGGATTCACAATCCCAACACCATCACTTTCCGAGCAGGAGCGCATCGTCGCTGAGTTGGACCTGCTGCAAGGCATCATCGACAAGCAGAAGGCGCAGCTGAAGGAACTCGAATTGCTTGCTTTTGCCTTCTTTCATCAGACTTTTGGAAATCTTGTGGAGAATGATAAACAGTGGAATATATCGGCGCTTGACTCTCTTTGTGAGGTAACTTCAAGCAAACGAGTTTACCAATCTGAATTGAGTGAAACAGGAATTCCTTTTTATCGTATCAGTGATTTCTCAAGGCTGCTTAACAACGATTACTTGGATCCGGATTTGCATCTCTCTGAAACCAAGTACAATGAATTAAAAGCCAATGGACATGTTCCACAAGAGGGAGATGTGTTGATTACCTCCAGAGGTACTCTTGGGAATTGCTATATTGTTCAGGGTACGGATACCTTCTATTTCCAAGACGGAATGATTAGTTGGTTAAAAAATATCAATCCAAAGGTTCACCCCTTATTCATATCATTCCTTTTCAAAGATGAATTGATTAAAAGGCAGGTAAGCAGTTTACAGTCTGGTTCTACCGTTGCTTATCTATCAATTGGGATGCTCAAAAAACTGCGCATTCCAACACCTCCAGTTTTGCTCCAGCAAGCCTTCGCCACAAAAATCGAGGCCATCGAACGTCAGAAAGCATCCATCAACGCCTCCATCGCCGAAACCCAGAAGCTCTTCGACTACACGATGGACAAATACTTCGGATAATGGATTATTTGGAAGATTTCATCACAAACTTATCTTCTCGTTTCCGGAAGGAGAACGACCTGTCCGACATCACCTGGACAATGTGCCAGACGTCGGACCGGTTCTTGGAGGCCTTTGTGCAGTTCTTCTTTCCAGGGGTGAGTACGGATGATATCTATCTGCAAAGGGAATTGTCCGATGATGATAGTCGGCCGGATTTCTACTTCCAATCCGAGGGAAAAGAGTATCTCATAGAGTGTAAGATCTACGACCGCAACCACCATTTCGAGCAATACACCAAACGCTTCAAGGTCCCGGCAGAGCATCTGGGTTATATTACGAATTATCCTCTACAGAAAGCCGGTTTTACCGTGCATACATGGACAGAACTCTATGTGTATCTCAAGGGGAGAATCCCGGATGAGGAGGCTTCACTTTGGAACGGCTACCTCGGTTACCTCAAAGATGTTTGCAGTGTTTTTCTCACGAATACGCCTATGAATCTCGACGGAATGTTTTCCTTGTACACCTTCTACCGCGGCCTTGACGAGGTGTTCTCTTTTGACAATGATCACTACACTGCCTTCCTGTATGACAGCCGGAAGGACACGAACAGTGGTGGTAATTTCTCAGGAAGCACACCGCGGGAAGGCGTTATGGGCAAGTATTTCGAAGTCGCTTTCAAGCATGTCCGGATGAAACGAGCATGGGGATGGATGGGGGTCTATTTCGAGAGAGAGCATCCTTTGGTGTGCATTGGCTTTGATGATCGTGATGGTTGGGGAAAGTCTGTCTTTGATTTGCTGATTGACCGTGTTGACGATATGGAGGCTGGCTTGTATTTCGATGCTCCCTATTACGATGATGAGACTAACGGCATCTGGTTCGATTTTAATAAGGCGGAAGAGTTCAATCAGCTCGGCAATAGCAAGGAACAAACCGCTCTGCTGAAATCCTTCCTGCAGGAAGTCCTTGATAAGATTTATTCCATAAAACAGTCCTAACTCCATGCGGAACTTCGACTACATACGGGATTTGGACCTCTACACGCTGCACCGGTTCTGTGCGGCGGCGGAGGAGCATCAGATTAGCGACCCGGACTACAGCGCCATGAATGCCAGGAAGGCGCTGGAGCATATCGCCCGGGCACTGTATGAGATGAAGCATATCCCGGTGTCGGACCGCACATCATTGTTCGAACTGGTGGACGGGGAGCCGTTCCGATCGTTCATCAATGATGAGAAGGTGATGATGGCCGTGCATTATGTGCGGAAAGTCGGCAACAGCGCGGCTCATACCGGTAGCGTGACCAAGCGGGAGGCTTTCTTCTGCCTCCTGAACATCTACAACGTCGTCGGCGCCATCCTTCTGAAGCTCAAGATGGTCGATGAGGTGAAGCCCTTCGACAAGTCGCTCGTCCCCGGCTCTGTCCAGGTTCCCGTCGCTGTACCATCCAGCGTGGAAGTCAAGCCGACAGATACTATCGTCACGGCCGCCGCAGCGGAGGCGGTGACATCGATGGCACCAGTGGAAGAAATCGCCTCCGACATCTCCGAGGCAGAAACCAGGAAGATGTATGTCGACCTGATGCTGCGGGAAGCGGGGTGGCCGGTCATGGAGCAGGAAGGTGTCGTCCAGCCGCTGCGGGCATGCATCGAGATAGAACTGCAAGGGATGCCGAGTTCCAGCGGGATCGGCTATGCGGATTATGTCCTCTTCGGTGGGGACGGCCGACCGCTGGCAGTCATCGAGACGAAGAAGACATCGGTTTCTCCCAGCAATGGAAAGCATCAGGCCGAACTCTATGCCGACTGCCTGGAGGATCAATATGGCGTCCGTCCGGTCATCTATTACTCCAACGGTTTCGAGACCTGGATCATCGACGGTCTGGGCTATCCTCCCCGGCAGCTCTTTGGTTTCCATACGGCGAAAGACCTTGAGCGTCTTATCCAGCAGCGTGGCCGGAAGGATATCACCGACTTCACCGTCAAGGACAGCATCTCCGACCGCCACTACCAGAAGATGGCCATCAAGGCGGTCTGCGAGCATTATAACAAGAAGCACCGCAAGGCCCTCCTGGTTATGGCGACAGGGACGGGCAAGACGAGGGTGTCCATCTCCCTCGTGGATGTGCTGATGCGGAACGGCTGGGTGAAGAACGTCCTTTTCCTTGCAGACCGGACCAGCCTCGTGAACCAGGCCAAGAAGAACTTCGTGAAGCTCCTGCCCCAGACTACGACCTGCGCCCTGAATGAGAACGGTGGCGACAAGGACCTGGGCGCCCGGATTGTCTTCAGTACCTACCAGACGATGATCAACTACATCGATACGGAGGAGAAGCCCTTCTCTGTGGGGCGGTTCGACTTGATTATCATCGACGAGGCTCACCGGTCCATCTTCGGCAAGTACGGAGCCATCTTCCACTATTTCGACGCCATGCTCATCGGCCTGACCGCTACGCCGCGGGATGAAGTGGACCGGAGCACCTACGACATCTTCGAGATGGAGCAGGGAGAGCCCAACTACGCCTATGAACTGGACGATGCCGTGGCTGACGGATACCTGGTCAACTACCATGGATTCAAGCGGGGCAGCATGATTCTCAAGGAGGGCATCAAGTACAACAGCCTGACCGAGGAGGAGAAGAAGCAGATGGAGATGGTCTGGGAGTACGAGGCCGCGCGCAAGGCATTGGACCCGCGCTCCGGGGATTATCATCGTGACATCGCAGGAGACGAGATATTCAGCTATATCTTCAACGAGGACACCGTGGACGCCGTCTTGCAGGACCTGATGGAGAACGGCTTGAAGGTCCAGAGCGGGGAACGTATCGGCAAGTCCATCATCTTCGCATACAACCACCGCCATGCCGAGCTCATCGTCCAGCGGTTCGGCGTACTCTATCCCGAATATGGGCCGGGGTTCTGCGTCCTCATTGACAACTACGTCACCTATGCGCAGGACCTCATCGACAAGTTCGAAATCCGGGATGAGGAGCCGCAGATAGCCGTCAGTGTGGACATGTTGGATACGGGCATCGACGTTCCGGACATTCTGAACCTAGTTTTCTTCAAGGTCGTCAAGAGCAAGATCAAGTTCTGGCAGATGATTGGCCGTGGCACCCGATTGAGCCCGGGTATCTTCGGCGGAAAGGATAAGGAGTGTTTCTATATCTTCGACTGGTGCCGGAATTTCGAGTATTTCGAGCAGAATCCCAACGGTCAGGAGGCGATGAGCGTACAATCCCTGACGGAGCGGCTCTTCGGGCTTCGTGTGGACATCGCCTTCCAACTCCAGCATCAGAAGTGGCAGGAGGACGATTATGCCCGAGGACTGCACGACGAACTCAAGCAGGGACTGCGCGAACAGGTAATGACCCTTTCCGACAGCCATATCTCCGTCCGTGAAAAATGGGCTTCCGTTAGCCATTTCAAGGAGGAGGATGCGTGGGTCTATATCTCCGACGTGGATGTTCTGACCTTGAAAACGGACATCGCCCCGCTCCTTCCCAAGAATACTCTGGATGAGAGTGCCAAGAAGTTCGATGTCCTTGCGCTGACCATCGAGCTGAGCCTCTTGAACAGCGAAGTGAAGGCCGACAAATGCATCCAGAGAGTGCAGACTGTCGCCGAGAAACTGTTGGAAAAGGCGACGTTACCGCAGGTGCAGGCAAAGATTCCGGTCTTGAAGGAGGTCTTGTCACCGGTTGCATGGGAGAACGTGTCCCTTGAGTGGCTGGAGAAGGTTCGTCTTTCGCTCCGGGACCTGATGAAGTTCCTCGTTGGCGACAAGGGCCAATGGTTCATCGTGGATATCGAGGACGTTATCACCTACGACGGCGAGAGCACCGGCGTCACGACCCGGATGTCCTACAAGCAGCGAGTACTCGACTTCCTGGCCGCAAACCGCAATCTGCCCGTTTTGGAGAAGATCTATAATCTGGAGAAATTGGAGCCTGCCGACTTCCGTGAGCTGGAAAGGATTCTCTGGGCGGAATTGGGCAGCAAGGACGATTACGAGAAGTTCACCGCCGGGATGACATGCGGTCCGAACGTCGCCATCTTCATCCGCTCCCTCATCGGCGTTGACCGCAAGCGCGCTATGCTCCGGTTCGGTGACTTCATTTCCGGCGCGTCCCTGAACGCCGAGCAGGAGGAGTTCCTGGCGACCATCGTCTCCTATGTCTGCGAGAACGGCGACATCACATCACAGGACCTCATCAACGTGGAACCTTTCAGCGAGGTCGACTGGGTAGGTGTCTTTGGCGCCCAGACGCAGGGGGTCGGCAAGTTCGTGGGGTATATCCACGATATCGTTGTCGCCTAAAAGTTGAGAACCAGGCCGAGACCATTTGACGTCGGGCGGAAGGATAGCTCGGATTTGGGCTTGAAGGTGGCGTGATAGTCGCCAACTATCTTTTCTACCGTCTTCCTCCCATTTGATAACAAGACAACCCCACCTGTTACAGCTATGACGCCTCCTACCGTACAATAGGTTCCAGCTCCGCCAAATCCCCTCGTCAAAGAGAAGGGACCGTATTCATCTTTCGGCGCGGCCAATGCGGCTACATAGCATAAGAGTCCAGCAATTGTGGTCGGAATGCCCAGTATAAAAAGGGTCCCGCCGATGACGTTTTGAACCCTGCTGGTGCGAAACTCTCTCGGATACAACGACTTTATCAACTCTTCAGCATCATAGCTGGATATCAGGAGCGGATCATCCGAAAAAACCTGGGCTCCGCGTGCTCGGATGCAGGAATAATAAGGAACCGTTGGTGGCGTTTCGGGTTTAGGACGATATAGCGCCTGCGCTCGGATTTGAAGCACAGACGCCAGCAAAAGAATCATTATGAAGAGGGATAACTGGAGCGTACGCATAGGAAGGTGTTTCCTCTGGGTCGCGCAAAGATAATGCCATCAACCGGACTTCTTCTGATCCCCCGAAAACATAATAACTGCGTCTCGGGAGAGTACGCGGGTATCAGGCAGAGGCGAGGGCAGAATTAGGAGAAATATCTGGGGCTGATAGCTTCTACCCCTGATATCTCCTGGAACCTGGGCATTCGGATTCCGTCCCGCTAGATTTCCTCTGACAATCCATCTTCAGGGGCATTCTTTTCTTCTATTTCGGGATACTCTCTATACCTTTGACTGCGTCACTGTCACCGAAAACAGCCTGCGGAACAGCCGGAACCGGAACTGACGCATATGTGCGTTCTCGAAGCTGAGAAGGAGCCTTGCCTTCTGTTCGGAGATGGATCCGTTTCGCTCCAAGTCCTTCACCCGATGGACATATCGAACCCTGTTCTTTTCGGGCCAAGTATGGATAAACTCATCGACCGTCATCTTGTCCTTCGCGACATTGCAATCCGGGCAGGCGATGACGTAATTCTCCACGTTGGACCGGCCGCCCAAGGCCCTTGGGATGATGTGGTCGAAGGTGACGTACTTCGGATTGAGCGGTATGCCGCAATAGATGCAGGTCCCGTATGTCTCCCTGTAAAGGATCCGGAAATACTTTTCGCTTTTTCGTTTCTTCTTGACGCCCGTCCTGCGCAACAGGGTAAAGTCGCGGAGCAGCAGTTCCTTCTTCTCGTGAGGAATCAGCCCCTTGCGGAGGCTGCGACGGACGCGCAGCCAATAGTCGAGCCTGTCCTTGAATGGAAGTGTACTCACATACATGGGGATGGGAGCCGTTTTCCTCTTTCTGACACAATCCAGACAGATAACCGTACGCCCTTCGATGCGCGTGAATCTCGACTTCCTGGCCGGGATGATCTGAACCATGGACCAGTCATCCGACTTCTCCCTCTTCTTCCCGCAAACCATGCAGCGGCCGCCCGTCTCCTTGAACAGGATCTCGCGCTTGTAGGGCTTCTCCTGGTCATCGACCGCGCCCCAGAGGGGCCTCTTTTCCTCATTCGTTGGTTCAGTCATGCCTTGTGAAACTGGTTCAAGATGCAAAGAAAGCAATTATCGGCCATTTTTCGTTACATTAATAATCTACGGCTAAGAAGAAAGCGCTTTTACTCATACTGGCTTTGCTTTGCCTTATGTCCTGCTCCACACGCCCCGAAACACTGCGAACAGGCGACTTGCTCTTCGTGGGCACTCCATCTGCTGAGGATGATGGTATCGCTGCGGGCGCCATCACCGCCTCGGTCGGGCGGGGGGAGATGAGTTTCATCCACGTCGCCATCCTCGAGGTACTACCCGATACCGCTTGGGTAATCGACGCCACCATGAAGCGCGGTGTTGACCGACACCCGCTTGACACCCTTATCCGCGATTTCACTTCGGATGACGGCGTACGACCGGTGTTGGTGGTGAAAAGGATGAAGGCGGGGTTCAGGCGGGACTTCTTCGACCGCGCCAAAAGCCACTTGGGCGAGCCATATGACTTCTGGTTCATGCCCGGGAATGGGAAGATGAAGTGTTCCGAACATGGTCCTCATAGGTCGTTCCGGGGCGATGGGTGTGCAAATCCACTGCAGTCAATATGTCCTCTTCCACGCCCTGTGCGCGGAGGTCGGCGATGGTGATGGCCGAGTCTTCCACGACGTCGTGCAGGAATCCGGCTTTTTGCTCGGTCACGGTCTTGCCCATTAGGCCTTCGGCCAGCACATGCGCCACGGCCGGGTTCCCCACAATGTCCTTCATCCCGTCATGGGCGTTGACGGCGATGCGGATGATGTCTTCAATGGTAGTCATTCGAAACTGGGTGTTCTTTGCGGAGGCAAAGATTACACCCGGCTTGTGCCATACCGAGATACAACCGCCTATCAGTTGAGAGAATCATACACAGAAAGGATTTCTTCTTGCCGAATACCCAGATACCTTTTGGTAATGGCGATGGAAGAGTGGCCGAATACGTCGCAAAGGAGCACCAGTGCATGGTCTCCATTACCCTTGTCGCATTCATTCTCCCACACGCGGCGACCAAAGGTCTTGCGGAGGGTATGAGAGGAAAACACCTTTGCGGATTTGACACGATACTTTACTCGGATGCGTTTGAGCATGAGGTCAACGGCCTGCCTTGAAATCGGCACATCCTTCCCATCAGCGACAAAGACGTATGCATCTTCGGAAGGACGCCCCAACGCCTTGCGACAGGAGGATGCGATTTTCTGAAGGTTGGCATTGACCCGCACTTCACGTGTCTTGCCAGTTTTCTGCTCCGTAAGAGTGATGCTCTCAGAGAGCAAGTCGCGCCAGCGGAGCCGGAGCAGGTCGGATATCCGTAATCCCAGGTTGCAGCCGGAGGCGACAAGAAGTGCGTCGCGGTACAGGCCGTCTTCGAACATCCGGTTGATGAGCTGCTGGGCTTCGTTCCAGTCCATCGCGTCAGCGGCCTTATGCCCTTGTCTTATTCTTGTCATTATGTCTTAATTCTTATGTTTTGTCAATCAAAGATAGTAATAAATAATACAATAAGCAAGAATATCAATGCATTACGGATTGACAAAATGCATATTTTGTCAAGTATCGGTAAACGAAGTCATGATCTATGTATTACCCACTTGCTGTGTCAATCGGCTAGAAGAATACCTCTTAGTCTGTAGATGAAGGGTTGTTCCGACTCTCTATTATTGTATTACGATTCTTTTGTTATTTTTGTATTACTCAAACAAGACTACTCGCTATGGATCATAGATTCCCAGATAACCTTTTACTTGATAGTTCGTTTATTAGACTTGGCGATAATACTTTTATTCCTATGGTTAAAATTGGGAATATGAATATTCGTACAATTAAAGGTGGACTAGCATCAACTATTCGAAGTATCCATTGGTTCGGCGATAGCGATAAACTATCTTATAGCAAAGAAGAAATCCTTAACTGGATTGAAGCGCAGTATGAATCTGCAGTCATAAAATGGCATAAAAATGAGCATATCTCATGGCGTAAATCTCAGTGGTATATGCCTTTTCATATTTATCGTTATTTGAATAAAGGAGATTGCTGGTTTGATTACTATCGGTTATTCTTTGAGGAAGCTATGGAAAAAGCTGTTGAAATCACTTCTTTCGCAATGGATCCTTTTCCTTTTCTATTGCACGGTTTGAGGGTTTGCTATTTGGACAATGACGAATATGATGGGAAAGAGTATGACCAAACCTACGACATGTTGAAAAGCGCGAAAATGTTCGTTTCTGTTGATACAGAAAAGGATTTGCGTTTTGAATGGGAGTACGCGAAAAAGGAATTGAAACTGAAGTATACTTGGGTAATTCCTGGTTGGAACGGAAAGACTACTTTTCATTTCCCAGAAAGTGTTCTAAGCGAATTCCCTAATTTACGGGGAAGGAAAAAGTATTTTTAGCATTTAGTGCCACTGCTGTTTTAAAGAAATCCCGCCCCACGAATCTGGTGGAACGGGACTGAACTCGATGAGCATTACTGGCTGCTTCATCATCACTCTCTTTGGGTTTCCTCATACAGCACATGGCTGTAGGTATTTACCGTTTCAGATACCTCAAGTATGTGTTCATCCTGAGTGTATCAACACGCAAGGAGAATGATGTTAAGTACGAGCGCATGAACAAGTAGAAGTCGTTTAAGAAAATGCATATCATTATAGTTTTAGTGATTAGTTTGCCTCGCGGCTATCATCTTGTTGAGCCAAACTCGGCTCCTTCATCTTCTACCTCGAACAGCAACAATATACCGGTACTACAGTGCTGAATTCTCGGCGCCGTCGTTCTTCGGCAATGCAAAGGTAAGATGAATTCTTGCACATTTGCAAATTAAAGAGCGCCATCCTCAAACTTCTAGATGAGGCAATACGTTTGGAATGTTGCCAATTGTTCATTATTTTTGATTTTTAAGAATGTTTAACTTCTTTTTAGAATTCATCTATGGAGGTTCCTGAAAATACTGAAATAGCAAAGCAGTTTTGCATCGTCTATGATAAAGAAACACTGCCAATGGCCAATTCTCTATTTAACAAAGTCCATGAAAAGGGTTATTCGTGCGTACTTTGGTCTGAGAAGCAGTACCACGACCAGAAGCCAGAGCTGGAGAATGACATCTTCCAGAACAAGACTCTTTTCCTCTCGAGAAAGTGTGTGAAAGAGTGCTTTGCAAATCCGCATTTAAAACCGCTTGCTGTGGATGATTGGTCTTTGATTTACAGCGAAGGAATTAATGCCGGCATTGGGCTGGAATGGGGGGCCGATATTTTAGGGAAGGTGGCGCAAGATCCTTACGTCAAGAATGCCGTTGACATGTTGGATAAAGATGATTCCCTTGGCAGGAGAATTAAGAGTATTC
>JAEEGF011905686.1_pt1 | contig 10330 bp, 7 predicted proteins | sample 9134171 | NCBI WGS metagenome assembly JAEEGF01 (sample SAMN16246542, study PRJNA631951) | gut metagenome | biome: gut microbiome; feature: rumen; material: AP-attached | host: Bos | place: Iran: Karaj | collected 2018-10 | reverse complement strand
GTGCCAAGGGATCTTTGCGAAAGCCCCGCTCTGCGGGGCTTTCGCGTTTAACCTGCCTGCGATGATGCCTGCCGGTCCCGCTGCCGGTCGTGCGAAAAATGCTGGACGCTACCTTCCTGTCACCAGGTCTCGTACCTGCACATGGCATTTTGCCCGGCAAGCTCCCGCATTTCCTCTCCTGTCAGGGAAAAATCAAACACGCCGAAATTTTCCGCAGCATGGGCCGGATCAGAGGTGCCCGGTATGGCAACGTACCCCGCCTGGATGTGCCAGCGCAGGATGATCTGCGCCGGTGTCCTGCCGTATTTCGCGGCCAGCCCGGTGACCACGGGATTGCCCAGGTGTTCTGCCACATGCCCCCTGCCGCCCAGGGGGTACCAGGATTCCATGACGATGCCGTATGTCGAGGCGTATTCCCTGAGCTTGTCGTTCTGGTAGAGCAGGTGGTTCTCGTTCTGGATCACAGCGGGCGTGATGCGTGCGAAGGCGAGCACCGCGTCCAGCGCTTCGCGCGTGTAATAATTGGAAATGCCTATGGAACGCACCTTGCCGTCTTTCACAGCTTCCTCCAGCGCCCTGTACACGGCCCTGTCGTCTGGGCCCGGTTGATGGATGAGCATCAGATCGACGTAGGAAACATCCAGTTCCCTCAGGGAATCCTCTATCCCCTGTGCCGCCCTGCCATAGTCGCCGGGCATGATCTTGCTGGTGATGAAGACATCCTCCCGGCTGACGATCCCCTCGGCCATCGCGCGCTTCACACCCCTGCCTACGCCCGCCTCGCAACGGTAGTAGCGTGCCGTGTCGATCAGGCGGACGCCGCACTTGAGAGCGCCATAGACGATCTCCTCCGCCTGCCTGTTGGAAAGGGTCCAGGTCCCCAGTCCGATCACCGGCATTTCATGACCGCTGTTGAGCAGGACCGTCTTTTTCCCCAGGTCAAATGTTCCCGCTGATCGACCTTTTGCATCCGATGCCGCATCGTTGATCATGACCCCCCATCCTGTCCCTGCGGGAACAAGCATGGCGAGTGCTGCAAGGATCATGAGTGCCTGCCTGAACATCCTTGTCCTTCCTTTTGCCTGTCCAAGACGAAAAGCCGCCCCTTGCGGGGCGGCTGTCCATAGTTTTTTCAAATGGCCATGGCGGAGCTTACAACAGCGCAAAAGCCATGGCGCCCACAGCTATGCCGTACACCACGAAGGGGAAGAAGGTACGGCGCAGGATGTCGCCTTCCTTGCCGATCAGGCCGAGCACGGCGCAGGCGGCAACGATGTTGTGCACGCAGATCATGTTGCCCATGGCGCCGCCAGCGCCCTGGGCCGCGATCATGAGGAAGTGCTGCTTGACAGAGTAGCCAAGGGCCGAGGCCATATCCCACTGGAAGTTGGCGAAGAGCATGTCGGAGACCGTGTTGGATCCGGTGATGAACGCACCAAGGCCGCCGACATAGGAGTTGATGGCCGGCCAGGCGCCGCCCAGCAGGTCAGCAAGGCATTTCGCCATGGCCATGGGCATGGAGACATAGTCCGTGGCTGCGCTGGCAGCCGTGCCCTTGAAGATGGAAACAAGGGCCACGGCTGCCATCAGGGAGATGGTGGGGGCCTTCATCTTGGCAATGGCCGTGGACCACGCGCGGCTGACCTTGTTGGAGCCGATGGCGTCGTTCTTCAGCATGTTGTGCATGAAGATGGTGAGGATGGCGACCAGGATGAAGGGTATGGTGCCCGGCAGGTTGAGCAGGGCGATGGAAGAACCGACAGCGGGGCACTTGGTGACGCCGTCGACCACGACAGCGCCCTGTCCGAGGATGTTCGAGGCGCCGATGCTGAACATGGGGTTGGTGACGATGGGCTTCAGGTGGAACAGGGGCACGCGGGTGACCACGAGGATGAGGCCGCAGAGGACGTAGGGCATCCAGGCCATGAGCTGGCTCATGTGCTCCTTGTATTCCTTGACCTGGGAAGGCTTGATCTCGCCGATCCAGCTGGGATCCCACTTGTCGGCATCGTCAAAATCCCAGTTGTCCTTGGGCACGCAGATGCCCATCTGGGTGAGCTTGATGAGGATGGCGAGGCCGATGATGCCGCCCAGCAGGGAGGGCAGTTCCGGTCCGACGATCCAGGCCATGAGCAGGTAGGGAACGCCGAAGCATATTGAGGCCAGCAGGCAGTACTTCCAAACGGCGAAGCCTTCCGCCCAGGACTTGTTCTTGCCGTAGTAGCGGGTCATGAAGCCCAGCATGAAGATGGGCAGGATGAAGAGCATGGGCAGGTGCATCAGGGTGACGTACTCGCCGATGGTCTTGTACACGAGGGCCGGGTCCGTCGTGCCCAGGGCCTGCATGGCAATGGCTTCGATGGATTTGAAGCCCGCGAGCACGGGGGTGCCCACGGCGCCGAAGGTGACGGGGACGCTATTGAAGCAGAGGCAGATGACCGCCGCGCAGATGGGGGGGAAGCCCAGGCCGAGGAGCAGCGGGGCCGCCAAGGCCGCCGGCGTGCCGAAGCCTGCTGCGCCTTCGATGAAGGCGGCGAACATGAAGCCGATGATGATGGCCTGGACGCGGCGGTCGGGGCTGATCTTCTTCATGCCCGCCTGGATGGTCTCCATGGCGCCGCTGCAGGTGAGGGTGTAATAGATGAGCAGCGCACCAAAGACGATGATGAGCACGCCGGCCGCAGTGATGAAGCCCTCCAGGGTAAGGGCCGCTACGCGCAGGATGGGCAGCTTCCATACGGCGATGGCGAGCACGGCGCCCGTGAGCCATGCCAGGGGCATGGCGCGCATGGAGGACCAGCGGAGACCGACCATCAGGACAAGGGCCACCACCAGGGGGATGATGGCAAACAATGCCAGGAGTCCAACACTCATAAAAGACCTCTTGCGATGGTTAAAAGGTTTGTCATCTCAAATAGTTGCAGCGGAATCAGTGCAGCTTCAGGGTGCGCGCCAGCAGTTCCGCCATGTGCTCGACGCGCAGGGACTGCCCGCAGGCCTCGGCCACGCCGCGGATCTGCATGGTGCAGCCGGGGCAGTCCGTCACCACGGCGGACGCTCCGGATTCCACGCAGTTCTTCACCTTGGCCTTGCCGATCTCCGCGGAAAGCTCGGGGAACTTCATGGAATACGTGCCGCCGAAGCCGCAGCAGGTGTCTTCCTCCCTGGCGGGGCAGTAGCTGGCTGCCATGCGCAGGAGCCCGCGGGGCGCTTCGGAAACGCCGTTGTTCCGCATATGGCACGGGGCATGGTAGGTCACCTTTTCGCCGGACCTGGCGAAATCCTCTTCCTTCACGCCCAGGACATCGAACACGAACGAGGAGAAATTGATGACCTTGGAGGCGAAAATGCCCGCGCGGTAGGCGTCATCCGAGCCGGCGAGCAGTTCCGGATAGCCGTTTTTCAAATGCCCGAAGCAGGAAGCGCAAAGGGTGATGACGGCGTCGTACTTGCCCGCCTCGAAGGCGTCCACGTTCTGCGAAGCGACCTGCAGGCTGGTCTCCCTCTGCCCCATCATTTCCAGGGGGAGCCCGCAGCAGGTCTGCTTCAGGGGGAAGTCCACCGCCACACCGAAGTGGTTGAGCACGCGCACGGCAGCCACGAGCTGCTCGGGATAGACGAAGTCCTGGGCGCAGCCCGAGAACAGCGCCACGCGGTACCTGGGACTGGAAGGATTCCTCACCACGCTGTTGAATACCTGGCGGAAGGACTTGGGCGCCAGGGCAGGGAGCTGGCGGAAGCTCTGGTCGCTGCCGCCCATGAGCACGGCGGGCAGGTGGCGGATGAAGCGCCCGCCCTTGGTGGTGAAGGGCTTCTGCGAGAACTTGATGAACTTGAGCAGGTTGTGGAAGCGATCCCTGTCTTTCATCACCATGCTCATCACGGATCCGGCGCGGCTGTTGCCCTCGTCCTTGATGAGGCGGGAACGGATCTCACGCGTGATGCGCGGCAGGTCTATGCCGGCAGAGCAGACGTTCTTGCAGGAATCGCAGCCGATGCAGTTCTGCACCAGGCTGCGCGCCTTGTCCGCACCATGGTACAGGTAGGTCAGGGCAAGACCCACGGCCCCGATGTACACATAGCCCATCTTATGCCCGCCGATTAGCCGGTACACCGGGCACACGTTGGCGCACGCGCCGCAGCGCACGCAGCGCAGGATCTCCTTGAAAGCGGGATCCTGGACGATCTTCGAGCGGCCGTTGTCGAGGAAGACGATGTGCATCTCCTTGCGCCCGTCCGGTCCGGCGGCGCATTCGTTGGCGCCGGCGATCCAGGTGACGTAGGAGGTGATGGCCTGGGCCGTGGCGTTCCTGGGGAGCACCTGGATGCAGTGCAGCGCTTCGGCCACCGTGGGGATGAGCTTCTCCAGCCCGGCCAGGATGACGTGCACGCGCGGCAGGGTGGTGACCAGGCGCAGGTTGCCCTCGTTGGTGACGGTGCCCACCACGCCGGCCTCGGCCACGGCGAAGTTGGCGCCCGAGATGCCCATGTCCGCCTTCACGTATTCGCCGCGCAGTTCGCCGCGTGCCACCTTGACCATCTTCTGGATGTCTTCGCGGTCCTGTTCCTTCTTGGTCACATCCGAGAACAGGTCGGCCACCTGGTGGCGGGAAAGGTGGATGGCGGGCATGACCATGTGCGAAGGTCCTTCATGCCGCAGCTGGATGATCCATTCGCCAAGGTCGGTCTCCGTGACGCGGCAGCCCGCTTTCTCCAGAGCGCCGTTGAGGTGGATCTCTTCGGCAGTCATGGACTTGGATTTGATCACGTTCCTGCACTTGTTGTCCGTGGCGATCTTGGCAATGATGCGGTTGGCTTCCGCCGCGTCGCGCGCCAGGTGCACGTGCACGCCGCGCTTTTCCGCCTCCGTCTTGAACTGCTCATACAGCTCCATCATGTGCTGGGCGGCGTTGTCCTTGATGTCCGCCACTTCATGGATGAGCTCCTTCACATCGATGCCCGTGAAGATGCGGTCGCGGTTCGCCCTGTACTCCACGGCGAACTTGTCCAGCGCCTTGCGCAGGAACTGGTCGTCAAGGGCCTGCTGGATCTCGCCGTGGTATTCCTTCATGGTTCTGGCTTCGGCCATGGCTCAACCCTCCAGCAGCACGATATGAAGTTCAAGGGGACCGTGCACGCCAAGGGCGCCCACGCGCTCGATGTCCGCCGTGCGGCTCGGGCCGGTGATGAATGCCGTGTACGATGCGCCGCCGCGGTTGAGCAGGCGGAGCAAAAGCTCGCTGGAGTCCTCCAGTTTATTGAGCAGGGTGGACTTTTTGACGAGCATGATGGAGATCTCGGCCACCATGGTGCCAAGGCGCACTTCTTCGCGGTTGGAGTCGACGACGCAGGTGACCGTGTCGGCGATGAGCGCGTCGGCCCAGGTGATGCTGACATCGAACCCGCCGAGGTGTTCGCGCAGTCCGGCGCGGAGCAGGTTGATCCCCGTGCCTTCCGCCGCCTTTTCCAGCATGGCGAATTCCTCATCGGAAAGGCCGGGGGCGGCGATATAGCGCTCCAGCATGGTGGGAAAGCCGTTTTCACTGGGGGGACCGTACTCTTCCCCTTCCCTGGGGAGGAGCATTTCGCAGGGGCGCTTCTTCTGCGCCACATCCACGGCGTAGCGCATGGCATCTTCGATGCCCTGCGCTTCATAAAGTGTGGCAGGGACTGAGGGAGCCTTGGTCCGCACCACGTCTGCAAGTTGTTCCTGGGTCATACTGTTTCCTGGTGTGGTGGTTTTTCGGAAGGGGGCTGGCGCCCCCGGTCATCAGTCGGGCAGGGTTTCCGCATAGATCTCCACGGGATGCTTGACGCGGATGTTGTCTCCGTTCTGGGAGAGCATGTCGGAGATCTGCATCATGCACGCGGGGCATCCGGTGGACACGAGCGAGGCGCCGCTTTTCACGATATTGTCGCGCTTTCGCTGGCCGATCTGCTTGGAAAGGTCGTAATGGAACAGGGTGAAGCTGCCGCCGCATCCGCAGCAGCGGTCGGCTTCCTGCATCTCCACGAGCTCGCAGGCCGGATTCAGGCGGATGAGGGCGCGCGGCTGCGCGGAGATCCCCAGCCCCTTTTTCAGGTGGCAGGAGTCGTGGAAGGTGACGCGCGTGCGCCGCCCGTCCGACGGGGCCTGCGCGGGGGCCTGCGCATCGACATGCAGGACATCCACGAGGAACGCGGAGATATCCATGACCATCCCCGCTGCCTTGCGGACGGTCTGCTGGTCGTCAGGCGAAAGCCCGCCGGCATAATGCGGCCACCATTCCTTGATCGTGGCCGTGCAGGATCCGCAAGGCGTGACGATGTACTGGATGCCGCCGCCGACCAGTTCCGTCCTGATGACATCAAGGTTCTTTTTCACTTCCTGCAAAAAGCCCTTGATGTCGCCGGAGGCCAGGGCGGGGATGCCGCAGCAGGTGAGGCCGGCGGGCATGGAGACGCCTATGCCGTGATGCCTGAGCGCCTTGAGGCAGGCATCGCCCACGCTGGTGTAATACTTGTCGGCCATGCAGCCGGGGAAGAACAGCACCCTTATGCCGGCATTCCCTTCCGTGGGCAGTTCCTTATGGGCTGCCCGGAGCGAAACGGAGGGCAGCTTTTTGATGTGGCGCTCGCCCACGAGCTTTTTGAAGAGCGGCAGGTCATAGGTGAAGGCGCCCGTCTTGCGCATGACGATCCCCTGCATGGGAGCAGCCGCGCGGGTGAGCGCGCTGAACAGACGCGGGTGCGCCAGCACGGTGCGGAAGACGAACTTCTTGGTGGCGGGCAGGCCTTTGTATTCGGCAAGGGCCTGGCGCGCAGCCATGAATATCTCCATGATGGAAACGCCCGACGGACAGTTGGCCTGGCAGGAGCCGCAGAGCAGGCAGCGCCCGATCTTCTCTTCCACGGCGTCTGCGTCCTGGATCATCTTATGGGCCAGGTTGTCCAGCAGGGCCAGCTTGCCGCGGGTGACATCGGATTCCTTTCCTGTGGCGCCGAAGACCGGGCACACAGCCTGGCAGAGTCCGCAGCGCATGCAGTCTGCCAGCCGGTCGTCCAGCTTCATCAGCGCCTGGGCAATGCGGGATATGTCGCTCATAGTTACATCCCCGTGATTTTGCAGGCGTTGAACAATCCCTTGGGATCAATGGCGCGGCGCATGCGCTGGGAGAAGAGGATGGTCCCCTTGCTGGTCTCCTTTTCCATCCACTTGGCCTTGGCCGTGCCGATGCCATGTTCGCCCGACAGCGTGCCGCCCATGCCGAGGGCAACTTCAAAGATATCGTTGACAGCAGCTTCCACGCGGGCGAATTCTTCCTTGTTGCGCTTGTCGCACAGGATGGTGGGATGCAGGTTGCCGTCGCCTGCGTGCCCGAAGGTCCCCATGTCCAGCTTGTATTTTTCCTTGATCTCGTTGAGGCTCTTGATCATCGCAGGGATCTTGGAGCGCGGGACCGTGGCGTCTTCCAGCACGCAGGTAGGACGGGCACGGGCCAGGGCCGGCAGGGCGTTGCGGCGCGCTGCCCAGAGCTTGTTCTTTTCGGTTTCGTCCTTGGGCACGTGGATGCCCGTGGCCCGGCACTTTTTAAGAACTTCTTCCACGATGGCGGCATCGTCGGCCACCTGGGCAGGATGCCCGTCCACCTCGATGAGCAGCATGGCGGCGGCATCCACCGGCAGCCCGATATGCTGGTCCGCCTCAACATATTTCAGGGTGGCCTGGTCGAGGAGTTCGAGCGTGCAGGGCACCACATGGGCGGCGATCATGGAGGCCACGGCTTCGGAAGCGTCGATGATGTCGGCGAATTCCGCGGTGATGGCGCGGGAAGCCCGTGGCGGGGGCACGAGCTTGAGGATGGCCTTGCTGATGATGCCCATGGTCCCTTCGGATCCGACCATGAGACCGGCCAGGTTGAATCCGGTGACGCACTTGACGGTGCGCGATCCGGTCTTCACCAGGTTGCCCTCGTAGTCGTAGAATTCCAGGCCCATGACATAGTCCTTGGTGACGCCGTACTTCAGTCCGCGCAGGCCGCCGGCGTTTTCGGCGATGTTGCCTGCCAGCGTGGAAACGGACATGGAGCCCGGGTCAGGCGGATAGAAGAGCCCCTGCTTCTCGACGGCGGCGGCAAACTGGGCCGTGACCACGCCGGGCTCGACGACAGCGTAGAGATCTTCCCTGTTGATCTCAAGGATGCGCTGCAGACCGTTGGTGAGGATGATCACGCTGTCGGTGCTGTCAGGCACCGTCCCCCCGGAAAGGTTGGATCCGGATCCGCGCACGGTGATGGCCAGCCCAGCCTCGTAGCACAGGCGCACGGCTTCGCCGATCTGGGAGGTCTGCGTGGGCCGGAGCACAAGGGATGGGATCTTTGACGGCAGTACGGCGCCGTCGTAGGAATAGCACTGGCGGTCCGCTTCGCTGGTGAACACGTTTTCTGAACCCAGCAGCGCGTTCAGATCCTTGATCAGATTGGGACTTACCATGGACATGCTCCTGGTTAGAAGGGTTAACATTTGCGCTCAGCTTACGTTATATGCATGTCAACGACAAGTCACTTTTTGCGATTGGGATTTTTTTCTTGTCCGCGCGTTTTGTTGCTAATGAGGGGCCCAGGGGCAGCGCTTGCCTAGAGCTGCAAAAACGGCTATGAACACGCAAAACGCGCACGCCCCAGCCGTGCGTGCCATACAGACAAGGAGCATGCATACATGAAAAACAATCTGCTTATCCATGTGAACGTCAACGATGCGGAACTCTTTGAAATGGCCTTCATGCAGGCGGCCCACTACCGCAAGGAGACCCTGGTCAAGCACGAAAAGCTCTCCGCCGTGGATTTTGCCATGCGCGCCGGGCTTGGAGCCCTGGAAACGGAAGACCGCTTCAAGGTCGTCATGGTGGTCAATGGTCCTGCCGTGAAGCAGCTTGCCAAGGCCAACGAAGCGCTCCTCCCGAAAGCGCAGGAAGCCATCGCCAACGGGCTGAAGATCTGCGCCGGAAGATACTCCGTGGAATCCGCCGGGCTCGACAAGGGGCAGCTCTGGTCCTTTGTGGAGATCGTTCCTTCGGCCACGCAGCTGATCGTCGAGCTGCAGTCCAAGGGCTATGCCTACATGAAGGCCTAGCGCAGGCGCGCATCCCCATGTCAAAAGGCGGCATCCCCGCCTTTTTTTATGCTCGCTGCAGCCCCGGGCATCGCTGGCGTCCCGTGAGGGAACGGTTTCGGAGCGGCATTTCAAGCCGTTTTTGATATTTTTTACACAAAGATATTTTTTCTTGCATGATTCTTTGCATGAGGATAAAAAACTTTCTTTACATTTAATTCACAGGAGCTTGCACCATGGAAGCATTTGCCCAATTCATCGATTGGCTTGACGGCGTCGTCTGGGGGCCGATCATGATGGCTCTTATCCTTGGCACGGGACTTTATCTGACCATAGGCCTGCGCTTCGTGCCGTGGACGAAGATCCCCCAGGGTTTCATCCTTACCTGGCGGGGCCGCAAAAAAGACAGCAGCATCACCGGCGAACTTTCTCCCTTTGAGGCGCTGATGACCGCCCTTGCAGCCACCGTGGGCACGGGCAACATCGCCGGCGTGGCCACGGCAATCGCCGTGGGCGGCCCCGGTGCCTTGTTCTGGATGTGGTGCACCGCCATGGTCGGCATGGCCACCAAGTATGCCGAGACCGTGCTCGCCCAGCAATACCGTGAAGTGACGCCCGCCGGCAACGTGGTGGGCGGGCCCATGTACTACATCAAGAACGGCCTGGGCAAAAACTGGTACTGGCTCGGCGTGCTGTTCGCCCTGTTCGGCGGGCTGGCCGGCTTTGGCATCGGCAACATGACGCAGGCGCATTCCATCGCCGATTCCCTGCGCGATGTGTTCGGCATCCCCACGGCCGTTTCCGGCGGGATCATGTTCGTGCTGCTGGGCATCGTGGTGCTGGGCGGCGTGTCGCGCATCGGCGCCGTCTCCGGCAAGCTGGTGCCCTTCATGTCCGTGCTTTACATCATCGTGGCCCTTGTGGTCATCCTGATGAACGTCGAAAAGGTGCCCGGCATCTTCTCGCTCATCTTCCATGATGCCTTCACCGGGACGGCGGCCGCCGGCGGCTTTGCCGGGTCCACGATCATGATCGCCATGCAGAAGGGCATAGCCCGCGGCATCTTCTCCAACGAAGCCGGCCTCGGTTCCGCGGCCATGGCGCATGCCACCGCGACCACGAACGATTCCGTGGCCATGGGCTATGTGGGCATGCTCGGACCGTTCATCGACACCATCATCGTCTGCACCATGACCGGACTGGCCATCCTCTGCACCGACCTCTGGCATACCACATCCGG
>JAEEGF011577603.1_pt1 | contig 10330 bp, 12 predicted proteins | sample 9134171 | NCBI WGS metagenome assembly JAEEGF01 (sample SAMN16246542, study PRJNA631951) | gut metagenome | biome: gut microbiome; feature: rumen; material: AP-attached | host: Bos | place: Iran: Karaj | collected 2018-10 | reverse complement strand
ATTTTTCCCGCAGGTCGTCCATGATGTTGAGAAGGCGCTCGAAAGCTTCCAGTTCTTTTTCTCTTTTCATGGACGCAAAATTACGAAAATTCTTAACTTTGTGGGATAAAAGAACCAAATCCAATATTCACAGATATGCAGAATATCAAATTCATCTCCGCTGACGAAGCCGTCAAGGTCGTCAAGAGCGGTGACCACATCCACCTGAGCAGCGTGGCCAGTGCCCCGCAAGTTCTCATCCAGGCCCTCTGCCGCCGCGGCGAGGCCGGCGAACTGAAGGATGTCCGCATCCATCACCTCCACACCGAAGGCGTGGCTCCCTACACGGAAGAGCGCTTCCAAGGCACCTTCTTCCACCAGGCCTTCTTCGTGGGCGGCAACGTCCGCAAGAACGTGCAGGCCGGCTGGGCCGACTATATTCCGATCTTCCTGAGCGAAACGCAGAAACTCTATCGCAGCGGCGTGCTGCCCTGCGACGTTGCCATGATCCAGGTCTCGCCCGTCGACAAGCACGGCTATGTTTCGCTGGGTACTTCGGTCGATGCCACCCTCGCCGCCATCGAATGCGCCAAGACGGTCATCGCCGTGGTCAATAAGTACGTTCCCCGCGCCTGGGGCGACGCCGTGATTCCCGCCAGCATGATCGACCTCTTCGTGGAAGACAATACCCCGCTGATGCCGGCCCATTTCTCCGAGCCGTCCGAGATCGAGACCAAGATCGGTATCAACTGCGCCAACCTCGTGGAAGACGGAGCCTGCCTGCAGATGGGTATCGGCGCCATCCCGAACGCAGTGCTGGCACAGCTCGGCGACCACAAGAACCTCGGTATCCACACCGAAATGTTCGCCGACGGCGTGCTGCCGCTCGTCAAGAAAGGCGTCATCAACGGCATGAACAAGAAGATCGACAAGGGCAAGATGGTTTCCACGTTCCTGATGGGTTCGCAGGAAGTCTATGACTTCATCGACGACAACCCGATGGTAGCCATGATGGACGTCGGCTACACCAACGATCCGTACATCATCGCCAAGAACCCGAAGGTCTGCGCCATCAACTCCGCCCTCCAGGTGGACATCACCGGCCAGGTCTGCGCCGACTCCCTCGGCACGAAGTTCTACAGCGGTGTCGGCGGCCAGATCGACTTCACCTATGGAGCTTCGCTGTCCGAAGGAGGTAAAGCCATCATTGCCATGCCTTCCGCCACCAACAAGGGCATCAGCAAGATCGCCCCGGTCCTGACCGAAGGCGCCGGCGTCGTCACAACCCGTAACCATATTCACTGGCTGGTCACCGAATACGGTGCCGTCGACCTCTACGGCAAGAGCCTCCAGGAGCGCGCCAAACTGATCATCAGCATTGCGCACCCCGACGCCCGTGAGTCCCTCGACCGCGCCGCCTTCGAGCGCTTCGGCCCGCACTACCACAGCTTCTAGACAGACGGGGCTCCGCCCCGAACCCCGCGCCTCCCGGCCTTAGTACTTTGCTAACGCCGGGAGTTGTGCGTTATTCAGCAGGCTTTAGCAAAGTACCGGCCTCCGGCGGTCGCCTGATGGCGACTTTTAGACGGGGCGCTGCCCCGAACCCCGCCGCTCCAGGCTGCTAACGCGCAGGCCCCCGCGACGCCTTCCGCTAGCGCCTGATGGCGCAGGGGCGCTGCCCCACCCGAGCCGTAGGCGAGAGCACGACCATCGGGAGTAAACCCCGCTGGTTCTGGCGGGTGAAAATTGGCTGCCATCCTCAAATTGGCCATTTTTTGAGGATGGCAGCCGTTTTTTGGGGTCTCCATCCTCATTTCGGGGCAATTTTGAGGATGGCGGCCGACGGAATCGCTGGAATGCGGTCAGTAGCGGATGGAGAGGCCGGCGTGGATGACGTTCTGATGGCCGGGCAGGACACTGCGATAATTCCAACCGGCTGTCAGCCCGATGAAACGGTGCCAGATGCCCGCGCTGATTCCGAGGCGCCAGCCCGCATTTGTATATAGATTGTCGGTATGCCAGTCTCCGTCGACCGGTGTATAATCGAAGATGACACCATCTTTGTCCCGCAGCGGGCTTGCCAGGTAATAGCGGTTGTGACGGATTCCGATGCCGACGCCCGGGGAGACGAACACGCCGAATTTCCACTCGCCAAACTCGCGGACGTAACCCAGATTCAGGGAAGTGACCGACTCGGCGGCGTGCGCGCGTGCCCAGAGCCAGCCGGCCGGCTTGCCGACAAAACTGCCGTCCTGCGCAAAGACCGTTCCCTTGGCAAGACGCTGGGCATCGAAAGAATGGGACAGTCCCCAGGAAAAAGTGTTCCCGTCGCGCCATGGCCGCAGACGGAAATCAATGAGATCCAGTTCGCCGAACAATCCGGAGGACCGGATCGGATCTTCCACGAAGCGGTAACTGTACCCCGCCTGCACGCCGCCGAAGACCACGACCGACCACTTCGGTTTGACATTCTTTTTCGTAACCCCGAACAATGGGGCTTCGAAGTTGAGTTTTTCCGTATGCTGCGCCGCCGCGGGAAGTGCCGTCAATGTGGCAGCCAGTAAAATCAATACCTTTTTCATTTTTAAAAATATTATTATAATCAGCAAGTTAATGGAGCATCACTAGATAGCGACGCCCAGATGTACGCCGAATGAAGGGCCGATGGTCGGGCCGAAAAAGATGTTGGACTTGCCCCACAGCCGGATGGACAGGCCGGGCTGCCAGGAGAAGTACCAGCCTATTCTTCCGGGCTTCGCAGAGTCCGGTGTGTCATCCTGGCCAGCCAGGCCGCCAGAAGATTTATAGACATAGTATCCTCCGCCCATCAGATCACTGTACAGCGATACGCGCCGGCGCTTGTCGAACGGCAGATAGTGCCTGTGATAAAGGTAGGCCGTAAACTGATAGGAATGACCGGGCCAGGCGTCCAGAAACACACTGTTTCTTCCGATTCCGATTCCAAAGACCTTGTTCGGACTGGTGCGGATACCGCCTGTCAGGTCGACGGAACCAACAAATATCATCACATTGCCCCGGACGCTGAATTCCGGTTTCCACGCCTTCCGGCCTTCGGCGGACAGGTGCGCCTTGACGCTTTCAAAGTACGTGGATACCATAAAGTTGGGTTCTTCGAAATTCATTTTTTCTCCGGCGACGACCGACAGGGTATCAACGCTCTGTGCGGAGGCTGAAAGGAACAGCAGCGCTGCCGTTATGCTTAAGATGATGTGTTTCATTTGTCGTTGGTCTCTTGTTTGGCAAACATGGAATTCAGGTCCTCAAGGGTGGCGATGCCTTCCAGGTAGAGAAGGGTGACTTTCCAGATAAAGCCGAAGGGCCGGGCCTGGTAGCAGAGATACCGGTTAGTCTTTCCATCCGGTTTCAGTTCCACAAGGGCATAAGTCATCAATTCGCCGGTCATTTCCGTCTGGACAGACCGGGCGGCACCGGTATCTGCAGCGACGAGCGCCGCTACTTTCAGGGCGGTCGCCGTATCCACCTGGAAGGTGACGCCCTTGTAGTAATCCAGTTTGTAGGTAGCCATTCCGCCGCCACGGACTTCCGTGGTGACCATCCGTTGCGGAGGAACGACTTTCCCCCGGAAAACGGCATTGCAACTGAGACCCCGCTGGGCGAAGGCCGAACCCGAGAGCAGGAGCAGCATCGTAAAGCAAAGTACTGTCTGTTTCATCGCTGGAACATTTCAAACAATTGTACTTCAGCGGGCGTTTCCCCCGCAAAGAAATCGGCAAGCGAAGACTCGACGGAAGTCATAATCGCATCGCTGTCGGCAGATTTTACCCCGTAGGCATAACGGACGCAGAGATTATCCGCCTGCCGTGCCGGGGCAAAGCGCAGCGTCAGGGCGAGGGCGATCATCGCTGCGATGCCTGCGGCAGCCGCGGCAATCGGGTACATCCGTACCCTCCGTCCCTTGCGGACGCGCGTCGTCCTGCCTACGGACAGGTATCCGAGCACGCCCCGGAGCTGGTCGAAAGCGGGATCATCCGTCCTGGCGGCATAGCGCGCAAGTTCCCGCTCTTCCGCCGGCGTGGTCTCCGCTTCCCAGTAGCGCTGCATCAAGCGCGTGTATTTTTCTTTATCGGTCATCTTCCAAACGGTTTTTCAAGGTTTCTCTAAGCATTTTGCGGGCGCGGGAAAGTTGCATCCTTACCGCTGCAGGCTCCATCTTCAGTTCTCTCGCTATATCTTCCAGTGTCCGACCGCCATATTCTTTTTCTTCCAGTATATATCGTTGTGTTTCTGTCAGGCATTGTTCGATTTGACGGTGCATCTCGGCATAAGCCTTTTCCTTCTCTGCGGTGTCGGGACCGTCATCCACGAGATCCCTGTCCAAAGGCACCGACCTGGCTCTCCGGCGTTCGTTAAGACTGGCATTCCGGACAGTCCGGGCGAGCAGGGCTTCCGCCTCTTTCTCCGACCCGATCGGATACTGCTTTCGCCAGAGCCGCACGAAGCTGTCCTGCAGGACATCCTCCGCGCCCGCCGCATCCGGCAGCATCCGGCCGGAAATCCCTTTCAGCTTCTGCCGAAGCCTTATGAATGCGTCAGTCAAATAATCTTGCGCCATGGCAGCCAGTCACGATTCTTCCGAACTCTCTACTGAGATAACACGCGAAGGTCGGAAATGTAACTTGAAGCACAAAGGAATTTGCGCCGTCTTTCCGTCCCATCCTCAAAAACGGCCTGAAATGAGGATGGCTCGCAAGAATTGTCGGAAAAACTTGCATTCGGGGATGTGGCGTTGTATCTTTGTAACAGTCCATAGCCATTGTGGCGTTGGCGTAAGTGTAGAATGATATGGCAAAGATCGTGAAGGAGCATTCTTATTTCGAGAAGAAAGATCGATGCGAAAGGGTTTTCGAATGGACAATTCAAAGGTACGGAGGTGTATGGCATCTTTGTACACCCGGCGAAAAACAACCGATTATTTTCAAGAATCCGGAGGATTACGGGTTCGCCATGACGCTGGTGGCGATGTGCGCGTATGATTGTCCGAACGTGCAGGTCATTACCTTTGAACTGATGAGCAATCACGTACATTTCATCTTGTGCGGAAGCGAATCTGACGTGATGGCCTTTTTCACCTTGTTCAGGAAACGGTTGCTGCGCTATTTGACGACACGATATGGGCCGACGGATTTGAGTAACTTTGTCTGCGAGAAGCCGATTCCGATTGAGACGGTCGAGTCGCTCCGCAATCAAATCTGCTACACGAACCGGAACAACTATGTCGTTGATCCGGACCAGACACCGTTCTCATACCCTTATGGCGCAAATAGCTATTACTTTATGCCAGGAGCCAAGCGATTGAATGGCAAGAGGTTCGGAGATCTTACACTCCGCGGTAAGCGAAGTCTGATCCACGCTCGTGAAACCGACTATCCAGCGGAATACGTCATAACCGACGGATACTTTTCCCCGATGAATTATTGTAGGTTAGATTTGGGTGAGGCTGTTTTTCTGGATGCCAGGCACTATTTCAACAAACTGGCGAAAGATATTGAATCTTACCGTGAGATTGCCGCCATCGTTGGAGACTCCATTTATTACACCGACGATGAACTGTTCGAAGTCGTCAAACGAATCTGCAATGACAACTATGCCGGCCAGCGTCCGAAGCTGCTGGCGAAAAATGAAAAGATAGAACTGGCCCGGAAACTCCACTACGATTACAACGCCGACAATGCGAAGATCTCTCGGCTGTTGAAACTGCCGAAAACCGTGGTCGACCAACTCTTTCCGTCCAAATAAATGATCGCCATCCTCACCAGAGCCTCGATTTGAGGACGGGAGGCGAAAAAAATGGCTGTCATCCTCATACGGGTGTTCCTGTGAGGATGGCGGCAACGGAAAAACCGGTCAAGCCGGGAATAACGGGGCAGAAAGCGACGTCAGCCGCTAGCGGAGGGCATTGTGAGAGCCTGTGCGACAACTGCCCGCAGCCAGAAGCCCAGGGCGCCCCAGAATTATTTAAACCACTCCGTAATGTGGTTCTTCGCGTAAAGGTAGTAGATAATCAAGCCGATCCAGCTGGTAGCCAGGACGACGACGGCGCAAATCACCTTGCCGACCAGGGAAATGGGTTTTTTGAAAATGTCGATGACAGCAAGGATGGCCAGGACGAGGCCGATCAGGTAGATAATGGTTCCCATTGTTCGTATGTTTAATTGATTGATGATTCTTCGTTAAAAGCGGAAAGTTCCCATCACCGGCCAATGGTCGGAGACGAAGGCGGCACCATAATCACCGGTCAGCACTTCGTATTTCTCCGCCTTTGCGCCGCGATAGAAGATGTGGTCGATGATGTCTTCGCCAGCCGGGACTTGTTTCTCGCCCCAAGCGTGATAGGTGTTGGTGTCGCAGGTTATCGGGGCTGTTTCGCGGCAGTTCTGCAGCAGGCTGCGGATGGGATCGAGGATCGGATTGTCCCAGTTTGCGTTGAAATCCCCCGTCAGGAAAATGGGATCCCCTTCCGGTACAACGGCTTTCATCCGCTCCACAATGAGTTTCCCGGCCTCTTCACGGGCCACCTTGCCCACATGGTCGAAATGCGTGTTGAAATACCAGACATCCCGCTGGGCTTTTTTGTCGTACAACTGCGCCCAGGTAACGATGCGGCGGCAGGCACCGTCCCAACCCAACGACACGGTATCGGGCGTCTCGCTCAGCCAGTACGTTTCGCAGCGCTTCATGTCATACCGGTCCTTGCGCCAAAAAATGGCATTGGCTTCTCCCCGCTCCAGGCCATCATCGCGGCACACGCCGTAACGCCCGTATTCAGGAAGATTCTCTTCCATGTAGTTGACCTGATGGATGATCCCTTCCTGGATGCCGAACAGGTCTGGTTTCGAAGCCCGGATCATCCGGATAACGGCCTCCCGCCGGTTGTTCCAGCAGTTGTCGCCGTCAAAATCATCACTCGGAGAAAGCCGGATGTTGAAGGACATCACCCGGATTTCCGAATTGTGGCCAGACTTGCAGCCGGAAAACAACATCATTTCAAAGGGCATTGCCAGCAAAATGGCCAACAGCAAAAATCGTTTCATGGGCAGACACGTTTTTGCAAATATACAAATTAATTACTAAATTTGACAGAACGATGAAAAGCTTCAAAGACACGATGACTGCGGTATGGCATTTTTACCGCGACGGCTTTCGCAACATGACCTGGGGCCGCCCGCTCGTGTGGCTCATCCTGCTCAAGGTTTTCATCCTTTTCGCCATCCTGCGCGTCTTCTTCTTCAAACCCGCCCTTGCCGGCCTGGACGACGAGCAGCGGAGCCGCGTGGTCGGCGAACGTCTCGTCGCCCCAACTCCCGCAACACAGGAAAACGCCGCCTCTGCTTCCGATACTTATAATCTTTAAATACTATCAACTATGGATGTGATCGTATGGTCAAGAATCCAATTCGCGATGACGGCCGCCTACCACTGGCTTTTCGTGCCACTCACCCTCGGGCTGGCGCTGGTGATGGCTGTCATGGAAACGATCTACGTCATCCGGAAAGACGATTTCTGGAAGAAAACCGCACAATACTGGATGAAGCTCTTCGCCATCAACTTCGCCGTGGGCATCGCGACGGGCATCATCCTGGAATTCGAGTTCGGCACGAACTGGAGCAACTACTCCTGGTTCGTGGGCGATATGTTCGGCGCCCCCCTCGCCATTGAGGGAATCCTTGCTTTCTTCATGGAAGCCACCTTCTTCGCCGTGATGTTCTTCGGCTGGGAAAAGGTAAGCAAGCGCTTCCATCTGGCCTCCACCTGGCTGACCGGCATCGGTGCCTCGATCTCAGCCTACTGGATCCTGGTCGCCAACGGCTGGATGCAGAACCCGGTAGGTACGACCTTCAACCCGGAAACCGTCCGCAGCGAGATGGCCTCTGCCCAAGCCTTCTGGGAAGTCATTTCCAATCCGGTGGCCGTCAGCAAGTTCTTCCATGCTATCACGAGCGGCTGGGTAACCGGTGGCGTCTTCGTAGTGGGCATCAGCTGCTGGTATCTGCTGAAGAACCGCCAGCGTAAATTTGCCCGGGCCAGCATCCTGATCGGCAGTATCGTGGGAATCGTCGGATCGTTTGCCGTGATGCTCTCGGGTGACGCTTCTGGCGTCCATGCCGCCGAGTTCCAGCCGATGAAGCTGGCTGCGGCCGAGGGCCTGAAGGACGGAGGAAGGCGTGCGGCCTTCACCATTGTCCCCGGCGTCAGAATTCCCGGGATGCTCTCCATCCTGGCGACCCACGACATCGACGGCTTCGTACCCGGAATCAACGACATCCTCAACGGATATACGGACAACGAGGGCAACGTAATCCCGTCCGTTGCTGAGAAAATGGCCATGGGGCGGAAAGCGCTGGTCGCCTTGTCCCTCTATCGCAGCACCGATGATCCATCAGAGAAAGAAGAGGCCCGCTATGCATTGGAGGAAAACGTACAGTACATGGGATACGGCCATCTAGAGAAGCCGGAAGACGTGATTCCGCCCGTGGGCATAGTCTTCTGGGCTTTCCGCTTCATGATCGGGCTCGGCATGCTTATGCTGCTGGAACTCCTGGTCGTCGGCTGTCTTGCCTGGAAAGACAAACTCACCGGCAAGCGATGGCTGATGATCGCGGCCCTGGCGTGCATTCCACTTGTTTATATCTGCGGCCAGTCCGGCTGGATCGTTGCAGAAGTCGGCCGCCAACCCTGGACCATTCAGGGGCTCCTGCCTGTCAACGTGGCCATCTCCAGCCTGAGCGCCGGTGCGGTCAAGACAACCTTCTTCCTCTTCCTGGCCATCTTCACATTGTTCCTGGTCATCGAAATCCGCATCCTGATCGGCGCCATCAAAAAAGGTCCTGAAACTTCTAATGAATAAAACCATGTCCTATACATTCCTACAGAATTACTGGTGGTTCCTGATCGCCTTGCTGGGCGGCCTGCTCGTCTTCCTGATGTTCGTGCAGGGAGCCAATCTCCACCTCGGAAACCGGACGCTCTCAACCCTGCAGAAGCGGATGATCCTCAATTCCACCGGCCGCAAATGGGAGTTGACCTTCACGACGCTGGTCACCTTCGGCGGTGCCTTTTTCGCCTCCTTCCCGCTCTTCTACAGCACCAGTTTCGGCGGCGCCTACTGGGTGTGGGTACTCATCCTGATCACTTTCGTCTTCCAGGCCGTATCCTATGAATTCCAGAACAAGCAAGAAAACCTGATCGGCAGCCAGGCCTTCCGCGTCTTCCTGATGATCAACGCGCTCCTGGCGCCTTTCCTGATCGGAACAGCCGTCGGCACCTTCTTCACCGGCAGTGATTTCACCGTCAACAAAGTGGCCATCACCGACCCCGCATCGCCCGTCATCAGCACCTGGGGCAACGGCTGGCACGGTCTCGAAGCACTGGTGCAATACCACGCCGTACTGCTGGGCTGCGCGCTGATGTTCCTGACGGCCATCCTCGGCGGACTGTATATCCTCAACAACGTCAATGACGACGTCATCCATACCCAGATGCACCGCTCCGTCAAAATGAGCATCGTACCGTTCCTGACCTTCTTCCTGAGCTGGCTGCTCATCCTGCTGGTACGCCCCGGCTATGCGGCGAACGAAGACGGGATCATCTCGCTGGAAAAATACAAGTACCTGCACAACTTCCTGCAGATGCCCGTGGTCCTGGCCCTGTTCCTCATCGGCGTTGCCCTGCTACTATGGGGCATCTACCAAGGTGCTTTCACAAAGAAACGCAGCGGCATCTGGCCTGCCGGCATCGGCACTGTGCTGGTGGTAATGAGCGTGTTCTTCGTGGCCGGCTATAACGGAACAGCCTACTACCCGTCCTGCACCGACCTGCCCAGTTCGCTCACGATCCGCAACAGTTCTTCAAGCCAGTTCACACTACAGGTGATGTTCTGGGTCTCGCTGCTGATCCCGTTCGTCGTGGCCTACATCGCCTACGCCTGGCGCCAAATGGATCGCAAAAAGATTACGCCCGATGAAATTGCTGAAACGAGACACAAGTATTGACGGTTCCCCCTTTGCAACTTGCGCCAAGAAGAAAAAAGTATTGATTTTTTTTGCACACTAAAAAAAAGTCTTTATCTTTGCAATCCCAATCGCAAAGAGGCGGCGCAGCCGCTAGCGAAGGCCGGGCAGGATCAGTCCTGCGCAACAGCAAGGCCGAAGCGAGAGGGTTCGGGGCTAGCCCTGATAATAATTAGGTGCGGTAGTTCAGCTGGTTAGAATGCCGGCCTGTCACGCCGGAGGTCGCGAGTTCGAGTCTCGTCCGCACCGCTTAAAACGCCTTTGCAGATATCTGCGAGGCGTTTTTTGTTTCTAGTGCCCCA
>JAEEGF010633221.1_pt1 | contig 10330 bp, 9 predicted proteins | sample 9134171 | NCBI WGS metagenome assembly JAEEGF01 (sample SAMN16246542, study PRJNA631951) | gut metagenome | biome: gut microbiome; feature: rumen; material: AP-attached | host: Bos | place: Iran: Karaj | collected 2018-10 | reverse complement strand
GTCCCACATGGCGATGAGACCGTCGGTGACGTACGGATTATGCCATACGAGGATGGCGTGTTTGACAATGATGTTCATGGTCGTGTTGTGTTGAGGGGCGAATCGGGGAGGGATCTGCAGCTCCGCTCCCGTCATCGCCTGAGTTATCGTTTCATTAGGCGTCGATCAGCGTCACGGCCTTCTCGTTCACCTGTTCTCCGCCGCCGGCTATGCCTGCGCGCGTACGAAAGGTAAGAGTGAGATGAGTGCCGGAATCGACATCGTTGAGGCCTTCGGGCCAATCGAAGCGAAGGTAGGTGTCGCTCTGCTCGACGGGCGTCAGGGCGAGGGACCTCTCCTCTTCATCGACCTTCCAGGTGACCGTAACCGTATCGCCAAGCGCCGCGTTGAAGGCGAGATTTCTGCCGGTGGCTACTATAGCCTTGCCTTTAGTGATCTCTCCCTGCTTGCCGCCAGGCGAGGTGAGGTTGTCAATTTTGACGATGATGCCGCTGTCATCTACGCGCGTCCAGTCGAAGTTGTCGATGCCGACCTTCATGTCCTTGGACGCCGTGATCGTGATGTGGTAGGAGTTGGCGGAGTTCAACTGCAAGGTGTCGTCCACCTGGCCTTTGATCTGTCCGCTGATGATGAACCAGTCGTTGAAGTTCAGCGAATACCCTTCAAGGGCACGGTCTTTGGCTGCTTCAAGCAAGCCGCCGGCCAGTCCTTCGAGGTCTTTCTGCTGTCCGCGCATGTACCCCGCTGTCTTGGCGTATGCGACGAGCTGCTTGAGACTCAACGTTTCACGATCGGTGACAACAGGACGTTTGATCGGGTTGCCGCCTTTTAGGTTGTGGCCATAAGCCACGCGATACTTCATCTTAGGTTTGTCCATAATGGTTTTCTCTTTCTTAGCTTTCGCTATTGTCGTTCTTCTTTCTGGAGCCTGGCTCCTTAGTGATCATTGCCTGTGGGCGCGAAGGGCGCGCCCGTCCCGTGTCGTTCGTTACTCTTTTTTATCCATCCATTTTTAACCTCCTGATGTGGGTTGATTGACTGGTCAATAGTGTAGCATCCCGAAAGTTCTAAGCACAATTTATAAGTTTGAAGGAAAATTTGGGGTTGTGTCATAAATTCAGGAAAATGCCGACTATCGGGTTGAAAATGCAACAATCGTCTGTCTTGAAATGTGGGAAAAAATTTTAGAGAAGCAGAAGAAGATACGTAATGTGAGGTTTCTCGGGGCACTTATTTCAGGACTTTGGAGAGACGTGTTTTGGCGGTCTTGATCCGCGTTGCCCAAGCTGGGCGATTCTATTGAGCAAGTGAGCATTTTGCGTTGGCGAAGAGAGGCTGTTGGGTCGGGCAAGAGGAGTGAGGGAGTTGAGGTTTATTAACCGTGAAGAACATGTAGAACGTGTAGAGCTGGTGAGTGGGGGAGTTGGTGAGTGGAGGAGTGGAGGAGTTGGGAGGGGAGGAGTTGGTGAGTGGGGGAGTTGAGAGTGGAGGAGTGAGGGAGTGAGCGAGCCGGAAGAATATTATTGGGAGTATCTTGAGTCCCTTGAGCCATTCAAGGAAGAGGCTGCTGAGCTGACCAGGAACGAGCGAAACCAGGCCATCTCGCGTTACGATTACGACTTGAAACTCTCGCAGATAGCGTACGCGCAGGCTACGAAGCCAAGTCCGGATCTCATCAAGCGCGGGGCAGAGATCATTGAACTCATTGGCGATGCTTTCGCCGATTGCATGGATCCGCTACGGCGCGGTAAAATCACCAGAGCCGTTCCCACGTATCAGCTCCAACGTGCGTTGCCACGCGCCTTGTCCCTGCGTACGGTCTTTGAATATACCTCCTACACGGTTGACGAGAAGAGTGGAAAGGTGCCTGCCAGTTCGGATGATTTTGAAGCGTGGGAAGACTATCACCAGACTGAAGAATACGAGCTGCGCAACGGGATGCTGGAGTCGTTCATGGCCTATCTCACAGTTGGCGCACGTGTGGCCAAGACATACGGCGAGATATTCATGGTCAACTGGATAACGGCAATCCGCCTTCTCTACGATGCAACGAACCAGAAAAGCGGTCAGGGCATGGAACTCAGAGAGGCGGAGAAGATATGTGCGTCATACGTTGCCGGATTGCATGACCTGGAATTGGCAATCCACCTGGGGCGCAAGTGCGATCCTTCGGCGACGCCGGTGCAGATCAACACGCCGCTCTACGTGGCCGAGGATGACAACTTCGGTATCACGGCGAAGCGCGTGGGCATAGAGGACGGTTCCATCGAAGGTTGGGCCAGGCAGCATAATGGGCAGGTCGTCGGTGAACGCTTTTTTCTTTCCTATACGCAGGAGGAGGGACTGTCGCTTCGTGATGTCATACGCTGTCCCGCTGCAGACGGAACGGACTACAACTATCCGAAATTGGCGAGGTACAAGACGCATGGCAAGGTCAATGTCAAATTCAAGGCGCTGATTGCCATCTTGAAGCAACTTGAACGCGATCCCGAAAAGCCATGCCAGAGCCCTCCAGATGAAAACTGGAGTGGAGCGTTCCAGAGCGGGGCGGGAGACACCGCAAAGCTGGTGTATCGCTTCGTTCAGGAACAGATGCGCCCGAGGTTGGATAATGAAGGCAAACTGGCCAATCGTTGGATGTTCCTGACGGTTGCAGAGGTCAAGAGGATTGTTCGGAAGTCCAAGCATGGGATAAAACGTCACTGTAAATGAGATGAGTACTGCCAAGACAGTATTTCGGAACGCTTTCTTTTCGTATGGCCGTACCTTGATAGCTGCGGTCTTGACGCTGTTTTCTAGCCGTTGGATTCTGTCGGATCTCGGAGCTTCCGATTTTGGACTGTATGGGCTGGTTGGAGGAGTTCTCACGTTCGTTACGCTGATTGCCGGCGTACTGAATCAGGGTTCAAACCGCTTTATGGCGTATGCGACGGGTAGCGCTGACGTGCTTGAGGTACGCCGATGGTTTAATGTGGCGGCCAATGTCTATTTCTGCCTGCCGATCATCCTGTTGCCGATTGGATGGGTGTTGGGAGATGTGTTCGTCAAGTGCGTCCTTAAGATTCCGCCGGACCGCGTCGCCGTCTCGCTTTGGATCGTCCGCTTCACGCTTCTGTCGTTGACGGCGACGCTGCTTTCAATGCCATATCAAAGTCTGTTGATTGCACGGCAACATATCCATATATATGCGGTGGTGATGTTATGCCAGTCCATCGGCACGTTTCTGATTGCTCTTGCCCTGCCGCATTGCCCCGGCGATCATCTCATCGTTTACGGTGCCTTGATGTCGGTAAGCATGATCGTTATGCAGCTTGTGTTCATCGTGGTCTGTCGCAGGATGTGCCCCGATGGGAGAATCTGTTGGACCTATTGGTGGCAATGGGCTCGCGTACATGAGTTGGCCATGTATTCGGGATGGATGTTTGTTGGTTCAATAGGTATGTTCTTGCGCGAACAAGGGCTGAACGTGATTGTCAACTGGATGCGCGGGACGGCGGCGAATGCTGGACGTGCGATCGGGCATCAATTGGGTGCTCAGACGGAGACTTTGTACAATGCCTTTGCCATGGCGCTAAACCCGGAGATAACGCGGAGGGAGGGTGCGGGGGCGCACGATAAGATGCTGGCGTTGGCCAAGCGGTCTGAGCGTTTCGGCATGATCATCATGTTGTTGGTGGGATTGCCACTATTTTGCGAGTGCGAGTATGTGCTGACGCTGTGGCTCAAGAATCCGCCAGCCTACGCGGTGTTTTTCACGCGCATCCAGATTCTCATTGCCATTCTGTGTAAGATGCGCATTGGCCACATGATGTGCTTTCAGGCCATTGGCAAGGCGAAACCGCAGCAATTGGTTGATTTTGCGTTTTATACGACAACGATACTGGTGGTTGGTTGTGTTTACTGCATGACGCGCTCCCTGGAGGTGTCCTTTTACAGTTATGTGGCCTTTCAGGTTTGTTATATGGTTGCATACGTCATTGTTGGTTCTCGCTATTTTGAGTGGCCCCTGGTGACGCTGCTTCGGGAGATTGTTGTTCCTGCTACAGTGCTCTTCGTTATTGGATGTGGATTGTTTTATGGTTTTGAATGTCTTTGGGCGGTGCCTTCTTTCGGCCGGCTGTCCGTTTCGACGTTGCTCTCGTGCGTCTATATAGGCTTGGGTTCTCTCGTGTTTATCCTTAAGCGAGAGGATCGTTTTGTGTTGGGCAATCTGGTGTCAAAGATTAGGGGTAGAGTGAGGGAGTTGTGAGTGTATATTCTTGAAGTAAAATCGGAACTGGGCGCACGGTTTTCCGCAATGAGTTTGATTTGTGCGATTATGGTCGTCTGTTTGCACATGGGGTCGACCGATTGCATGGATTCGTCAGGTTGGTGGTTCTACGTCGTGGTAAAGCAGATTTGCAAAATTGCCGTGCCTTGGTTCTTCCTTGCATCCGGATTCTTTCTCGTTGGACATTGCGACAGAAAGGATTGGTACAGTCGGGCGTTGAAAACGAGGATCAAGACGCTTCTCGTACCTTATCTTTTCTGGTGTGGATTGTTTGCCGTATATTTCACCATTATTTGTGCAAGGAAGAGCGGTCTTATCCCAGTTGTGAGTCGGAATTGGCTGCTTTATTTTGGACTTGATCCCGTTAAGGCGCCTTTTTGCAGCGTCATGTGGTATTTGCGTGCTTTGATGATTTTTATTTTGATTTCGCCGGCGTTTATCGCCGTCGTACGTAAGTTGGGATGGTGGGCTGCCGGCTTCCTGTGGCTTGCCGATTGCGTTTTCAGACTGCACTATGGGATGCCTGGATCGGGTTTCTTCTGGTTCGTGTTTTCGCTTGAGGGTGCCGCGTATTTTGCCCTTGGTATCGCCATTCGTCTGGGTTACTTGCCTTTTCCTTTCCCTGCCTTGGCCCGCAGTAAATATTGGGGTATATGTGGCTGTGTGATTTTGCTTGTTCTCTTGTGTCTCGCAACGGTTTTGTATCGTAAAGGACATCCCGTATTTTGCTACGAAGGGGTGTTGATTCCGTTCGCAATGATGGTATGTTGGCGTGTGGCGTCGTGCGTGGCACCTTTCCTGAGCAGATGGGGCGAATTCTCTTTCCCTCTGTATCTTGTACATGTTTACCCAATGAATTTGCTTACGGCGATGGTTTTCAAGGACAGTACTTCAGCTGCTCATTTACTGTATAGGATCGGCGGGACATTATTTCTGTCGGCATTGGCTATAGTGCTGATTAGAAGGTTTGCCCCGAAGTTGTCCGCATTCGCGTTTGGCGGGAGATAGTAGATGAAGAGGAATCCTGCCATAGAATTGTTCCGGGTGCTGTTGATGTTCGGCATCTGCCTTCTCCATGTGCAGACGGCGGCGGGAGGCGGTAGGCTCACGAGCGTTCTCGTCTCGTGCGTTCCGGGATTCGTGATGATCAGCGGCTGGTTCGGAATCCATTTTTCATGGCGGAAAATATTTATGTTGTATGGTGTTGCGGTATATGCGAGCTTGGTCATCCCTCTGGTTGGTGGTGTCTGGACGCCATCGGCATATTGGCGTGAGGCGTTACGCTTGTGGAATGTTCGGCTGGATTCTGTCTCGCCGAGCGGATTCTGGTTCCTGCACGCATACGCGGTGATGTCGGTGTTGGCCATTCCTGTCGAGATGGTTCTGGAAGGGGAGTTGACGCGCGAGAAGGCGCAGCGTTTGTGGCGGATTTCCCTTCCCATTATGATAGCGGTGTTTGGATGGGGGTTCCTGACGAAATTCAATGCGCTTGCTCCTCTCGTGCCAACCGTAAACGGCCTTCAGGCGTTCTCGCCGATTACCTTGTTTGCATCGTATCTGGTGGGGCGGAATCTTGTTGTTTGGGAGAAGGTGAACGGCAAGGTGCCGTGGAAACTGTCTGCGGGATGTTTTGTAGGTTCGTTTACCTTGTTGTGTGTTCTCAGATCGTATATCTCTGGGTACAATAGCCTCGTTTCTGTAGTGCTTGCTGTGTCTGCGTTTTTGCTGTTCAGAGAAATTCACGTTCCGGAACGTTTTGCGAAGATCATTCTGGCGGTCTCGCCCTCGATGTTTGCCGTCTATCTCATTCATACGCACATGTATTTGCCGGGCATGGAGCATTCGTACATGGTTTTCGGGCGTGAGGTTCTGAAGTCGCTGTCTCCGCATCTTGGATCGGCGTTGGCGGTTGGAGTCACGTCGCTCATCGTATTTGGCTGTGCCCTGCTGCTCGATCTGCCGCGTCGGATAGTGGGGTGGGGAGTGAGGGAGTGGAGGAGTTGAGAGTGGGGGAGTTGGTGAGAGTTACGGGAGGGGAGTTGGAGGCTCGGAAAATCCGGGAGTTCCTTGTGGCGGTACATGACTGCTACTGGCCGGATGCCGAATATGAGTTTGACGTGGAGGCGTATCCGCCGAAGCTGGCAACTTATGCAGAGGGATTTGTCGAGGTGGATTCGAATGGCGGGCTTTGCGCCGTCGTGCTGGGGTATGTGAATGACATGGAAACGAAAATCTCATATATCTCCTATATTGCACGATTGCCGAGTGCGGTTGCACGCGGGGCGGATTTGCATCTTGCTTTTGAAGGTCTGGCGAGAGAACGCGGCATGTGTGCCATACGGCTTGAGGTGCTGAAGGAGAATGTGCGGGCCCGGGCGTTCTACAATCGGCTCGGTTATCGGCAGATAGAGGATCGTGATAATCGAATGCTCTTGGAGAAGACAATTTAAGTATGGAGGTTGCCATGGCGGGAGTGGACTATTCAATTGTTGTGCCAGTATATTACAACGAAGGATCGTTGGAATATACGGCTGACCGGGTACGGGAACTGGTTCTTCATGCGATTCCAAACAAGCGTGGCGAAATCGTGTTTGTCGATGACGGCTCGGGTGATGGCTCGTACGAGGAATTGCGGCGCATCAAGGTTGCCCATCCTGAAGACGTTCGTGTGTTCAAGCTGTCGCGCAATTTCGGACAGTTCAATGCGGACTGGTGCGGCATGGAACAGACGCCGGGCCCTGTCGTCGTGATTTCCGCAGACGGGCAGGATCCCATCCAGATGATACCGGAGATGCTGCGGCTCTACTTTGAGGAAGGGAAGGAAGTAGTCGTGGCAACGCGACAGTCGCGCGAGGAGACTTGGTGGCGGCGCTGGACGTCTTCCGTGTTCTACAATATTCTTCGCATGTTGGGCAGCAAGGACATGCCACGCGGGGGATTTGACTTTTTCCTGCTCGGCACGAAGGCCAAGGTAGCACTGTTGAACCGCTGGCAGCCGAACGCATTCCCACAGGTACGTATCCTGAATCTCGGTTTCCCTCGCGTGTTCTTGCCATACCATAGAGAGGATCGCAAGGCGGGGGTCTCGCGTTGGACGTTCTCAAAGAAATTCACGTTGCTGGTGGATGGATTACTGGGACATTCCTATCTGCCGATTCGGGCAATGTCGGTTCTCGGGCTTCTCTTTTCTGGGTTAAGTTTCCTGTTGGCGCTGTATTTCTTCATTATGTACTTCTTCAATCCATCGATTATACGCGGTTGGACGCCGATCATCCTGTTGATCCTCTTCATTGGCGGCGTGCAGATGCTGATGATTGGCGTCTTGGGCGAGTATTTGTGGCGCGTGTTGGCGCAGGCGAGAAACGACCGCCCCTACATCTTGCAGGAAGAAATGACGATTTAGGGTGTTGGAAATGGAATATGCTGAATCTAGTAACCGTGTAGAACATGTAGAACGTGTAGAAACGGATCTACACGTTTCTACATGTTCTGCATGGTTAAATAAATATGGCGCAGCCATCTGCGCTGTCATGGCGGTAGCCGCCCTTGTGGCTTATGCCGTTACTCTTCCGTTTGGCGCGGTTACGTGGTATGACAATGTTGTCATTAGCGAGATTGCGCGTGGTGGGATCACCCATAAGGCACTCGACTGGTCGGTCGTGGCAACGGGGAATGCCGCTGCCGACAGCCAGTCGTGGGCGACTTACTACATTGGTGGCTGGCTCACGGAATGTGCGTACCAACTTGGAGGTTGGATGGCTCCGAAGGCGCTTCTGCTCGTCATCTATGTCTTGACTGCCGCTTTGCTCTTTTTCTACGCGAGGCGCCGGAGCGGTTCGGTGCCGTTCGCTGCGGCGTTGTCCCTTTTTTTCTTCGTATTCCCGCGTGTGGCATACGGAGTGAAGAGCGGACGTGTCGATATGGTGGCGCTTTTCTTCGTGTTTGCCGCGCTTGCGTTGCTTGTCTGGGCACGAGGGATGCGATATCGTATGGCGGCATTGTTTATTTCGGGTGCGCTTGGAGCATGTTCGGTATTCACATGGATGACGGCCGTTATTGCACTGCCGGCGCTCGCTTGGGAGGTTGACGATGTCGTGCGGGCATCGTCTAGAAGTTGGCGGCTGCGGTTTTACGGGTATGGCGTTTCGGTTGCCGGATTTCTGCTTGCGGCTTTTTTGCTTGCATTGCCATTTCTGATGGACTGGGGCACGACCTTGGAAGGCCTGAAGGCCAATCTTGCCTATAACCTCCAAGGGAGGAGCGGGGATAAGATGGCCCAGCTCATGGTTTACTTCAAGTCGCTCGTTGCATTGCCGGGCTTCTTCCTTTTAGGTGCGGTGGCAATTTTCTCGCGCAGACGGTTCTGGATATTGGGAATAGGTTTTGTCATATTCTCGGTTTTTACGGCACTGACAAAGGCCGGGACGGCGCGAATGATCTACTTCATCCCGAGCATGGTGGTGGCATTGTCGGCACTTGTGGGAGAACAGGAAATGCGGCGCACGGTGTTGGCGCGGTTATGCATGGCGGCACTTGGGATTGTCATGATTCTCTCGTATGTGCGGATGGTGGCATTGAGGACTGCGGAGGATTTTCGGTATCGGGATCGGCGGGACGTGGCGGCTGTGCAGGAAGAGCTTGAGTCGGTAATTGGTCGTAACGCTTCCGTCTATACGGATACATTCCAGGCGTATTATATAGGAAGGGATTTGGGATGGAAACAGTATCGTGTTGGTTCTGTGAAGGGACTGGACCCCATGCCATACCTTGCGAAATGTGATTGGTATCTGAATGGGTGGTGTGAGCTTGACGGCGTGACCGAGGAGCAGCTCGTGGCAGCGGGGTTTAGGTTTGAGAAGGTGATTTGTTCGCGTGGCGAGGATGAGAAAGTAAGCGCACAGAAGTATGGCCCGTATAAGGTGTATAGGAAAGTGAGGGAGTTGAGAGTGAAGGAGTTGAGATAACCGTGTAGAACATGTAGAACGTGTAGATGGTGGGACTCTGCCTGTTCTGCGTGGCTAAAAACAAGGTGTAATGGAGTTAGTAATATGAGAGATTTTATGGATTTACAAAAACCTTCGGGAAAGTGCGCGTTCAGTTGGCCACTTTTCCTTCTGGGACTATTTTCCGAGACGCAGATCCGAGTCATTGGATCAATTGGCATCGCAGAACTGGCCATATTCATTCTGGGGCCGTTTTTCCTCATCAAGGACTGGCCTCAGTTACGGCAGAAGAAATTTACGCCGTTCCTGTGGCTGCTGATTCTGATGTTCTTTTCTGGCATGTTCTCGAATTGGTACAATCATACGTATTTTGCCGCTGCCATTCGTGGGTTGGCAACGCCGTATTCCTTTCTGATGGGAGTCGCCACATTTCACCACTTCCTGAAAGGCGACATCAAGAAGACACGCTGGTTTTTCATTGGATTTGCAATTTCGGTTGTCCTTAGCGTCTTTGTCTTTCAACGTGTTGCCAATCGTTTTGAGGGAGGATACGAGCTTTCTTCCGCAGAGGCGATGGAACGCAAGATGAATTATTCGCTTTTCTGGCTTCAGCAAATTTCCAGTGCACTGGTGTTGCCGATTAACGCTTTTTATCTTGAAATCCCAAAAGTATATTCGGTGTGTGCGATGTCCTTTCTTTTGTTTTATGGTTTCGTACTGTCAAACAACCGTAGTTCGTTGCTTATATTCGGCATGTCGCTTTTTCTCTTCCTTGTCGGCGGCAAGCAAACACGAGCGATGACATTTGTGAAGAAACATTTTGCAGCACTTGCCATAAGTGCTATCTTGTTGGCTCCGCTAATGAATCTGCTTTATAAGCAAACGGCGTCAAGTGGCTTATTGGGAGAGGATGCACGAGTGAAATATGAAAAGCAGGCGGGAGCCAAGGCGAATGTCTTGCAGACACTGGCAGGTGGACGAAGCGATTTCTTCATTGGCCTAAACGCCTGCCTTGACCAGCCGCTTGCAGGGTTTGGCGCGTGGGCTCAGGACACGAAGGGGTATTCTAGGGAATTTTTCAAGAAGCATGGTGCAACCGAGAAAGACCTTGAATGGG
>JAEEGF010034449.1_pt1 | contig 10330 bp, 10 predicted proteins | sample 9134171 | NCBI WGS metagenome assembly JAEEGF01 (sample SAMN16246542, study PRJNA631951) | gut metagenome | biome: gut microbiome; feature: rumen; material: AP-attached | host: Bos | place: Iran: Karaj | collected 2018-10 | reverse complement strand
GAGCGAGCCCGCTCCCACGATGGCTATCGAGATTGCCACCAGCATTTCGATCAAGGGTACCTACACCCTCGAGGGTGACAAGCTGTCGATGACGCCCAACATGGACACTTACAAGTTTGAGTTGCTCAGCATCTCGCAGAATGGCCAGGTAACCAGCAATCCCATGGTAAAGGCTCAGGTCAAGAGCATGTTCAACAGTGCTGAATTCAAGGCGCAGTTTGCCGCAGCTGAGGAATGAACCGTTAAGGTGGGCGACTCGATGCTGGAGATGAACGACGGCGAGAAGACCTATAACTACACCCGTTTCGCCACAGTCCAGAACTAATCCTATTCACCAAGAAAATAATTATCCCGCAGGTCGTAGCCTAACGACTTGCGGGATGATTTTTTTGTGTGTCTGATCGTGTGGAACTGTTAGAGGCTGAACAGATTGCGGGCAATCCACCAAATACAGAACAGGACAACATAGCCCTTGAGGACTGTGGGGTGGAACACGATGCGCTTCAGGCCGTCGAGACGATGCCCGAAGTTGTACCATGATACCAGCACGGCCACTGCGGCATAGGGGATTGACAGGACAAAGAAGTAGTTGTAACTCAGAGCCTGTCCGATGTTGCCGTGAACTAGAGCGTTCAAGGCCCGTTGAGAGCCGCACGCGGGACACAGTGTCCCCGTGAGCACGCGCCAGGGACACTGGATGGGATGCCCCTGCAACGATGGATTGACATAATAATAGATGATGCCCAGCAGTACCAGAATGACAGGAAATGCATAGGTCATTATTCTGTCAATCTTGTCAAGCCTCATCGGTTTGTCAATATTTGTCGAACACAGAACCGGCGACGCCGAGCACTACAATTAACAGGATGTATAGTACAATGCAGATGACAGCAGCGATGGCACCCCACATGGCGAATTTCTTGGCTTTGTCGGCTGCATCTTGAGCTCCAACAAAGTCACCTGCGTTATACAGGCCGTCAACCTTAGATGAGTAAACAATCGAGACAATGCCTAACGGCAGACAGCAGAAAATTGTGCTCAGGATAGCCCACACCAGATAGTTATCGGGCTTCATGGGACGTTCTCCCTGGGCGTAGTTGGGCTGGAAAGGAGGTTGCTGATACTGTGGCTGCTGGAAAGGCGGCTGCTGGTTGGGTTGTTGATTCTGATTCTCCATAATAGATATAGATTTGTTATTGTGATACTTACTGCATTGGCGCAGTGTACTAGGTTGCAAATTTACGAAAAAAATGCGAACCTTCTTAAAATTTGTGCGTTTTTTTGAAATTAGGGGAGTTTGTGGATGAGGGTGAGGCCATCGCGCAGCGGGATGATGACCTTCTCGACACGGGGGTCGTCCTTCACGCGGTCGTTAAAGGCGATGATGCCGCGTGTTTGGGCCTCGCGTTGTGCCTTGGGGTCCACGACCTTGCCGGCCCACAGGGTGTTGTCGGCGATGATGAAGCCGCCGGGATTGAGGTATTCCATCACCAGGTCGTAGTACTCGACATACTGGCGCTTGTTGGCGTCGATGAACACGAGGTCGTAGCGCTCGCCCAGCGTGGGGACGATGTCACGGGCATCGCCGATGTGCAGGCGCACACGCTGGCCGTAAGGGGACAGCGCCAGGTGTTCGCGGATGAAGTCTTCCTGCTCGTCATTGACCTCGATGGTGTCGACATGGCAGCTGTCGTCGGGTAGGCCCTCGGCGAGACACAGAGCGGAGTAGCCGCTGAAGGTGCCCAGCTCGAGCACGCGCTGGGGGCGCACCATGCGGGTGAGCATCTTGATGAGGCGGCCTTGCAGGTGTCCCGAGCACATGTGCCAATAGTAGTTCTGCACGTGGGTATCATGGTCGATGCGAGCCAGTGCCTCAGGCTCCTCATCGATATGCCCCAAAATATATTCTTCCAACTCCTCACTCATGAAGACAAACAGTTTTGAAATTACCTCATCGTCTCTTGTCTGCTGCAGCGGTTTTGGAAGACAAGAAAGACAAAAAGGACAAATAATTAATTATCGATATTGGTGTATGATATGCCCATCAACAGCTATTATTTCATTTGTCTCGCTGTCAAAGAAGTATCGCTCAATCTTGACAAGTTTGGACGCGAAATTGACAAGGATACCGCATGGTAACTTAAGTAAGCGCATGTAGTTATAGAGCTGAGAGCGCATGTTATTGTTCAAGTCATCGGTGGCCTTGCATTCCACGATAATGTCCCCCTTGCACAAGAAGTCCACACGATATACTGCTTCCATGGGCTTGCCATGATATGAGGGATGAAAGGTCATTTCTCGATTAAAGGGAATCTCTTGTTCCTCTAGCTGCATTTGCAGCCCCTCTTGGTAGCAGAACTCGTTCAGGCCTGCCCCAAGCTCCTTATGGACCTCGTAGATTGCGCCCACCACATCAAACATGTGCTTTTTTAGAGTTTGAATATCTACCATAAAACAATATTAAAAAATAATTGTCTTTTTTGTCTTTCTTGTCTTCTAATCATGCTGAGTGGGGAGGAGGGAGAGGAGGGCTAGGCGGTAGCTGTCGAGGCCGAAGCCGGCGACGATGCCCTTGCAGACGGGGGACAACAAAGACTTGTGGCGGAAGGGCTCACGGGAGTAGATATTGCTGATGTGGACTTCGACCACGGGGGCTGTGATGGCCGCCACGGCATCGGCGATGGCCACCGACGTGTGGGTGTAGCCGCCGGCATTCAGCACGATGCCGCAGTCGTCAAAGCCCACCTGCTGCAACCGGTCCACGATTTCGCCCTCGATATTGCTCTGGAAGACGTCGATCGTGTGCTCGGGGAAGCGCTCAGCCAGTTCCTGCAGGTACTGGTCGAGTGAGCGGTTGCCGTAGACCTCGGGCTCGCGTACGCCCACGAGGTTCAGGTTGGGGCCGTTGATGATGTGGATGACCATCTTATTTCTTGAAGTAGTACAGGAACGAGGCGATGCCTTGCAGCGCGGGCTTGCGCTGGCCTTCGATTTCCATCTTGAAGTCAATTTCGGCCTTGCAGATGCCGCGCAGGTCGGCAATGTTGTGCAGCTTGGTCACGAGGCGAACGCGGCTGCCGGTGATGACGGGCTGGCCGAAACGCATCTTGTCCATGCCGTAGTTGACCTGCATTTCCAGGTTGTTGACCTCTATGATCTGGTTCCACAGGTGGGGAATCAGCGACATGGTGAGGTAGCCGTGGGCGATGGTGCTGTGATAGGCGCTCTCGGCCTTGGCGCGCTCCACGTCCACGTGAATCCACTGGTGGTCGAGCGTGGCGTCGGCAAACATGTTGATGCGGTCCTGATCGACGGTGAGCCATTCGCTGACACCGAGTTCCTCGCCCAGATGGGAGGCAAATTCTTCGTAAGAGTTGATGGTAAGCATTGTTAGTATTGTAGATATTGTTTGTAGTTGTTGATTTCAGATTGATGTCCCTTAATTCCTGAGGCGCCGGCGCATGATCAGGGCAGTGACCATGCTGGTGAGCAGGCCCACGGCAGCGACGAGGGCGAGGGTGATGAGCACATCCATCCATTGCACCTCGACGGGATAGGCGCTCACAATCATGTTGGCAGGGTCACCGCTGAGACGCAGCAGCCCGAACTGCTGCTGGCACAGGCACAGGATGAGGCCGATGGCTACGCCCGTGATGGCACCGACCAGGGTGATGAGCCATCCCTGCAGGACAAAGATGCGGGAAATCAGGCTGTCGTGTGCTCCCAGGGCACGCAGCGTAGCGATGCTGTCGTCCTTCTCGATGATGAGCAGCGACAGGGTGCTGATGACGTTGAATGTGGCGATGACCAGGATAAAGGCCAGCAGCAGGAATGCCATCCATTTCTCGATATTGACCAGACGGTAGGCCTCAAGCTGCTGCATGAGGCGGTTCTTGACCTGGTAGCTGTCGCCCAGCGTCTGGCTGATGCCGCGCATCACTTGTTGCTCGCTGGCCCCAGGGGCGAGTTTTACCTCGATCTGCGTTGCCTGGGTGTCATAGTCAAACAGTTCACGGGCCATGTCGAGGGGCACATAGATGAGGTTGGCGTCGTAGCTGTTCTGCTGCAGTTGGAAAATGCCCGACACGAACAGCGAGTCGGCCCTGAAAGCGCCCATCGGGTTGGCGATGTTGACGCGTCCCTGCCGCTGCGGGGCATACAGGCGCACCATGCCCAGGAATTCGGGCCGCACCATGAGCCTCACGGCCGGTCCGGCGCCCAGCACGCCATAGCTCGAGACCTGGTCATGGAGCCTCCACTCGCCATCGACGATGACCGAGTCCATCAGGTTCATCGTGTTGTAGTCATCGGGCACGCCCTTGAGGCGCACGGGCATCTGCATCTGGGCATAGATGGCCAGTGCCTGGTCCTCGACGACGGGCACGGCACGCTCCACACCGGGCACGGCGCTCACGGCCGTGATAACGCTGTCGGCATCGTTGATGGCCTTGCCCACGGTGGCTGTGATGGCTACCTGCGGGTCGAGCATCGCCAGGCGGCCCATAATCAGGCCGCGGAATCCGTTGAAGACGCTCAGCACGCAGATGAGCGCGGCGGTGGCCACCACGACGCCGCACACAGCGACTATCGAGATGATGTTCACAGCCTGATGCCCCTTCTTGGACACCAGGTAGCGCCATGCTATCTTCAACGGGAGGGACATGACTAGTTCTGGTTCTCGGAGTTCTCAGAGTTCTCAGAGGACTCGGGTTTCTCGGCGGGTTTGTCCTGGGCCAGGAGCTGGTCGATGTGGTCGATGTAGTCCAGCGAGTCGTCGAGGTGGAACTTGAGCTCGGGGCAGCGGCGCAGCTGGTAGCGCACCTGCTGGGCCAGCTCGTGGCGTACACCACGCTCGTTGCGGTTGATGTTGTCGATGATGGCCTGGGCATTATCGCTGGGGAAGATGCTCAGACGCACGTTGGCCACGCTCAGGTCGGGCGAGACGCGCACGCTGCTCACGGTGACGAGCGTGCCATGCGTCTTGGCGGTCTCGCGGCGGAAGATTTCGCTCAATTCCTTCTGGACGAGGCGGCTGATTTTTTGTTGTCTTGTTGTATCCATTTTCTTGATTGTCTATCGATTTGCAGCTGCAAAGGTACAACTTTTTCTTGACATGGGCGGGTTGGACTGTAGAAACTGGACCGGCAGGCGGTGGATAAAAGAAATTAGCCCTGTAGCGGACTACAAGGCTAATTTCTTGATATAGGGATAATGGGATTACTCCTCGGGGAGCATGAGCACCTCTACCTTGTTGCCGGCGGCCAGGATCTGGCGGGCAAAGGCGGCGAGGGTCTCGGGAGTCTGGGCGTTGACGATCTGCTCATAGCCGGTGTGGTCGTCGATACCGCGAGTCACAAAGCCGATGAGGGTGTTCATCCAGTAGTTGTTTTCCTTGACCTCGGTGCTGTGGTCCTTGATCATGAGCTCCTTGATCTCCTTGAGGGTGGTGGCGTCGATGGTCTCGCAGGCCTCAACGATGCCGTCGTTCATGATCTTGAGGGCGACTTCGTTCATGTCGGGATTCACGGGGCAGTAAGCCATGATGGTGGTGAAGGGACGGTCACCGTTGATGGTGGCATATCCGCTTGCACCTGCCGAGTAGGCAGCACCGGCATCCTCACGAATCTTCTGCAAGTAAATCTTGCCGAGTACCTGGCCGAGCATGCTGGCCTTGATGTCGTTCTCGAGGCTGTAAGGCGTCTTGGTGTCATACCAGTAGATGCGTGCATTGGCCTTGGGCGTTTCCATCTTGCGGGTGAAGTGGTTGATGGTCTGGCCCTCGGGGTGCGTGTCAAAGTTCACCCAGTTGGACAGCTTGGCCTTCTTGCCGGGCAGGCTGGCGATGTACTGCTCGATGAGGGGACGGATCACTGCCTCGTCAAAGTTACCCACGAAGAAGAAGGTGTAGTTGGCGGCATTGGCGGTGCGCTCCTTGGCAATCTCGAGCACGCGGTCATAGCTGATCTGCTGCAGGTCCTCTACATGGAAGGGCTTGCTGTGCCAGTCATGATTGTTGAGAACATACTCTACCGAGTCGTTGAATGCTGACTCGGGGGTCAGACCCTGGTTCTTGAGCACGGTCTCGAGTTGGGTCATCAGCATGTTGTAGCTCTTCTCATCCTTGCGGATGTCGGTGAACTTGAGGTAAGCGAGCTGGAACAGGGTTTCCAGGTCCTTCACAGTCGAGCTGCCGCTGACAACGTCGGTGTACTCATTCATGCTCAGGTTGGCCTGTGCCTGCTTGCCGGCGGTGGCCTTCTGGAGCTCGGTGGTCGAGAAGTTGCCCAGACCGCTCATCATGGTGATGTAGGACAGCAGCTGGGTGTTGGCCCAATCCTTCTCGGTGTAGAGCGACTGGCCGCCGCGTGCACGGGCTACCATCTGGATCTCGTTCTCCTTGAAGTTGGTCTTCTTGAGGATGACACGGGCACCGTTGCTCAGCTCAAGTTCCTTGTAGTCAAACTGGCTGTTGTAGCTCTCTTTCTTGATCTTGCCGGGCTTGGGCAGCTTGGCGATGAGGGGCTCCTGCTTCACGTTGTCCACAAAGGCCTCAACCTGTGCGTTCAGACCGGCGTCAACAGCGCTCTTCAGGCTCTCGGGGGTGGGATAAACGGCACCGTCCTTCTCCTGGTTGAAGTTCATGACCACGAGGTTTTCACCGGTGGTGGTGATGAGTCCGGGAAGCATCTGGTTCACCATGTCAACGGTGAGCTGCGGGGCTACCATGTTCATGATCTGGTACAGCTGCTCAATCGAGGCCATGGGCTCGTTGTCGAGGTAGTTGCGGTAGTACTGGGCGGCAAGGCGTGCATTGGGAATCTTGTTGCGCTCGTTGTAGCGCCTCTCAAGACTGCTGATGTACTCTTCCTTGGCACGCTCATACTCGGTAGCGGTAAAGCCGTGCTTGGCGGCACGCATGGCCTCGGTAACGACGGCCTGGGTAGCGGCCTCGATCATGCCTTCCTTGGGCATCACTGCCAGGGTGAAGGCATTGACATTGTTCGACAGCAGGTAGCCACCATCGTAGGCATAGGCCTGGATGAAGGGGCAGTCGGGCTCCTGGGCCTTCTCACTCAGGCGGGCGTTGAGCATGCTGCTCATCATGTCGGTGAGATAGTCCATCAGCAGGTAGGAAAGGTCACCCTTCATCTCCTTGGGGAAGGCATCGTGCTTGAACATCACGGTCACCTGGCTGTACTGCTGCTCCTTGTCCTTGTCAACAACGACGATGGGCTCGGCATTGTCGGGCACGGGCTCGTCAACCACCTGGGCGGCATCGGGACCGGGGGCGGGAACATCCTTGAACAGCTCCTTGATCTGGGCCTCGATGTGGTCCACATCCACGTCACCTACGATCACCAGGGCCTGGTTGTCGGGACGATACCACTTGTGGTAGTAGTCGCGCAGCACCTGATAGGGGAAGTTGTCCACGATTTCCATCAGACCGATGGGCATGCGGCGGCCATACTTCGAGCCCGGGTACAGCGTCTCGAGCTGATTCTCGAGCATGCGCTGCTGGGCGCTGCGGCGCAGGCGCCACTCCTCGTGGATCACACCACGCTCCTTGTCGATCTCCTCGTCGGTAAGCAACAGACCGTTGCTCCAGTCCTTGAGGATGAGCAGGCAAGAGTCGATGGCGCTCTGGCGCGTGCTGGGCACGTCGTTGATGTTGTAAACGGTCTCGGCGATGCTGGTATAGGCATTCAGGTCCTTACCGAAGGCCACACCCAGTGAGCGGGTGTAGTCGATGATGCCCTTACCCTCGCCGTTGAAGTGCTCACTGCCGTTGAAGGCCATGTGCTCCAGGAAGTGGGCAAGACCGCGCTGGCTCTCCTCCTCCTGGATGGAGCCCACACGCTGTGCGATGTAGAAGTTCACGCGGTGCTCGGGATAGTCGTTGTGGCGGATGTAGTAGGTGAGTCCGCAGTCCAGTTTACCGATGCGCACGGCATCGTCAATGGGGATGGGCGGCATCTCCTGCGCCATCACCAAGTTGGTGCTGAATGCCATTAACATCAGCAACATCAAGGCAAAAAATTTCTTCATGTACATACTCGTTAGATTTTTATGATTGATAAAAGTTAATAAGAATCAAAACCATCGTTGCTGCAAATATACAGCATATTATAGAAACAGTCAAAGTTTTTATCTTGCAAAACGGTTGATTGACTAAAATTTATGCATTTTGGGGCGTCTAAAGGTATAAAGTGAGGTGGCCGCCGAGATGATTATCATTCAGCGGCCACCTGTTGAAAAGTGACGGTAAAATGAGTTACCTGTCGTTTAATTCTTGCGAACTGTCACGAGTTGGGGCCTTTCAATTTGACTCACTCTTCGGCTTTCTTGTCGCTGAATGACGAGAAGTAACGCTTTATCATGTCAAAGATGCCCTCACCGCCGCCTGCACCTATTGATTTTTCCCGGTGGAAGGAAAATTCGGGTTCGCCTTTGATGAGGTCGGCGGTAATCCATACATTGCCATCATCGTTGTCATAATCATAGAAAGTGATGTCGTCATGGTGGGAGACTGTCCAGTTAGGAGCCTTTTCCAGGGCTTGGTAGAACTCCTCGGCAGGGATAGTGTCGAATTTATAATAGATGTACTCGTCGCTTCGGCTTGTTTCGGTCAGCGGGGGAAACTCGACGCCCAGCACTCTGGATAGCGTGTCGCGGTTAACGACGACGCTGTAGTCTGCACGATCGTTCCTGAACACGACCTCAAACCCCTTCCAGGAGTCATTCTTTCTGCAGGGTATTTCAATCTCGACGTGGATGCGTTCACCTAGGATATCGGGCCGCTTCCAGTCGGCTGCCATTGTGGTGTCGAGGTCAAAGAATAGCCTCATGTTGTTTTCCCGCCCCAAATCGAATGTGTGCCATCCAGGGTATTTATAACTATCGACTTCAGCCACGATTTTTTGGACTTCGGCCGGTGTGACTTCCTCCAGGAATTTGCAGCACACAACGAACCGTTCGTCACCATTCACGAAATCGGTCTTGGTATAATACTCCTCGATGGTGTACTCGGGCAAGATGGGAAAATCCAGTAAACTGTCGAGTTCGGCTTTGTCCTTGAAGGGCAGCACCGTGCTGTCATCGATTTTGTGCTTCTCAGGCCCGCAGGAGGTGGCGAAAAGCAATGCGCCAGCAATGACCAGCAGGCCAAGGGCTACCAGGATTGGATGTTGAGTTGATTTCATAATGACAGTTTTTAGTAGATAACGTGAGTTGAATGTGTTACGGCCTGTTTTAAACAATAATGAGCCAGGATGCTCATCAAGAGTTCCTAGCTCATTATTGTCATAACCATTAAGGTTTAGTGTTACTTCTCGGGAGCCATCACAAGTTCAATCTTGTTGCCGGCGCCGTAAAGCTTGCGTGCAAACTCGGCAATGGTCTCGGGTGTCTGTGCCTTCACGATCTGCTCATAGCCGGTGATTTGGTCAGAACCGTACAAGAGATAATTCGAGAGAATACCCATCCAGAACCAGTTCTCCTTGATATTGGTGTTGTAGTCCTTGATCATGTTCTCGACGGCCTCGTTGAATGCGGTGGCATCGATGCTGGTGCCGGCATTAACCATCTCCTGGTTGAGGATGTCCAGTGCCATCTGCTCAAACTCGGGGTTCACGGGGCACACAGCGAGTACCAGTGTCTGGGGCTTGCCGCCCGAGATACCTACCTGGCCCATGGCCTGGGTGGAGTAGGCTGCACCAGCATCCTCGCGGATCTTCTGCAGATAAACGCGGCTCAGCACTTGACCCAGGATGTCGGCCTTGATTTCGTTCTCCAGGCTGTAGGGCATGCTACGGTCGTGCCAGATGACAACCTCATATTCCTTGGGCGACTCCATCTTCTTGGTGAAGTGGCAGATGGTCTGACCATCAGGCATGTCGATATCGTTCACCCAGTTGGACTTCTTACCCTTCTTGGCGGGCAGGCTGGCGATGTACTGCTCGATGAGCGGACGGATGGTAGCCTCGTCATAGTTGCCGATGAAGGTGAAGGTATAGTTGGCGGCATTGGCGGTGCGCTCCTTGGCAATCTGCATGATGCGGTCCAGGTTGACAGCCTTCAGGTCATCGACATTGAAGGGCTTGGTGCGCCAGCTGCGGTTGGTTAAGATGTACTGCAGCGAGTCGCTCAGTGCGCTCTCGGGCATGAGGTCCTTGTTCTTGAGCTGCGTCTCCATCAGTGTCATCGTCTGGTTGAACTTCTTCTCGTCCTTGGTCAGAGCGGTGAACTTGAGGTAGATCAATTGGAACATGGTCTCCAGATCCTTGACGGTACTGTTACCGCTCAGTTGGTCGGTAAACTGGTCGATGTTCAG
>JAEEGF011019753.1_pt1 | contig 10332 bp, 6 predicted proteins | sample 9134171 | NCBI WGS metagenome assembly JAEEGF01 (sample SAMN16246542, study PRJNA631951) | gut metagenome | biome: gut microbiome; feature: rumen; material: AP-attached | host: Bos | place: Iran: Karaj | collected 2018-10 | reverse complement strand
GTGCGCCAGAGCGTGCCGTTGTCGGCCTTCAGCTGCACGCGGTAGTCGCCCTCGCCCGGGAACGTCGCCTTCGTGCAGGCCGCGCCCGGCTTCGCGAACGCGACGCCCGCCGGACCCTCGACCTGCTCCCACGCGAGCGTGAGCGGCGGTCGCGGGGCGACCGCCCTACCGTCATCCGCGCGCCTGCCGTCCTGCACGCGCGCGGAGAGCGCCGCGACGGGGTCGTCGGTCCAAATTTCGCCGCATGCGCGCACCTCGGGCGGGTCGACGTACGGGAAGGCCTTGTCGAGCTCCTCGGCGAAGTCGAACTCCTTGTTGTTCGCCAGGATCCAGTCGTTCGTCGTGCGCGTGTGGTTCACGTAGAACGGCACGCCGGGCACGAGCACGTAGCCGTTGCCCTCGATGCGCCCGTTCGAGCACGCCACGTCCTCGCCCGTCCCCGGCGAGCCCCACACCTGGATCTCCGCCGGGCCGTTCTTGTACGACCAGTTGTTGCGGTCGAACTTGCAGCCGCGGATCTGCACGTTGCGCGTCTGCGGGCTCCGCAGGCCCAGCACCTCGATCGCCGCGCCCGCGTTGTTGCGGAACGTGCAGCGGTCCACGAGGCAGTTCTCGCCGCTCGCCTCGAAGTCGATGCCGCCCTGGTCGGGCGAGCCGGAGTCGGGCTGGTTGAGGAAGTGGCAGCCCCGCACGACCCAGCCGTCGTTCCCCGCGAGCATGATGCCCATCGTGCCCGCCGGCGCGTGCCAGCCGGAGGCGTCGAACACGCAGTCGGTCATCCACGACCGGCTTGCGAGGTTGTAGGGGTGCGGCGAGGTGTTGTGCGCGTAGTTGTCGTGGCAGAACATGCGGTTCACGAACGTGTCCACGCCGCTCACCTTGAAGCCGCTCGAGCACTGGTACGACTCGCAGTCGCGCATCACGATGTGCCGCGCGTGGTTGCCCGACACCGCCACGCCCGTCGAGCGGCTCCCGCCCTTCGGGCCCGGCTCGTCCCACCACTCGGGGATGCCGTGCGAGTTGAAGCGGTACTGGCCCTCGATGTGGTGCGCGAGGCAGCGCTCGATGAGGATGTGGCCGTCGTCCGGACGCGAACACTCCACCGTGAAGCCCGAGCCCGCGTTGCTGAAGATGAGGTCGTGCACCACGAGGTACGCCGCGCCGCGCACCCAGCCGCAACGGTCGTTGAGGTGGCGGTTGCGGCTGATCCGCGGACGCATCCCCTCGCCGTACGCGCCGATCTCTGCCCAGTTCTCAGCCGAACCGCGCGCGGAGAGCAACAGGTCGCCGTTGAACACGCACCCGCGCTTCAGCAGCAGGCGCTCGCCCGGACCGAGCTCCATCCCCTCCGCGTTCTTGAACGTGCGCCAGGCCGTCTGCGGCGTGAGGCCGTCCCGCGCGTCGTCGCCCGCGTCGGCGTCGAAGTACCACGTGCGCGTGGGCTTGACCGGCGGGTTCCAGACCTTCGCCGAGAAGTCGGGATCCTCCACGGGCATGAACACCACGCGCTTCCCGGCCTTCGCGAGCTCCTTCCCGTTCTGCTCGACGGTGAAGTCCAGGAACGCGAGTCCGTTCGTGCCCGCGTCGACGCGCCACTGGAGCGGATGGGACTCACCCTCGTCCAGCGCTTTGAGCTCAATGCGTTCGGGCGTAATCGACACGCCGTCCCGGCCCTTCGCCACGACCGTGCAGGGACCGAGCTCCGTGCCGATGTTGAGGAGATCGACCTTCAGCGTGGCGGGCGTGCCGACATGCGGCATCAGCTCGCCCGTGCGGAACATGCCGAAGGAGAGGAGCGGACGCCGCTCGTTGCGGATGCGGAGATCGGTCACGGAGACGACGTCCTTCGCCCCGAACAAAACGGTGCCCGGCTCGCGCGAGCAGCGTCCGCGACGCCGGATCGGCTCGTTCTCGACGTCGTCGACGGCGAGCGACACCTTGTACCCGTTCCAGCCGCCGCAGAGGCGGTACGTGCGCCCCAGCTCAAGGGGCATCTGCACCGAGGCGCGCGGCTCCCAGCCGCCGTTCAGGAACATGAAGAGGTTGAACGCGCCCGCGTTGTCGCCCTTCCTGTCATAGCGCAGCCAGTATCCGTTCTTGCGGTGGATGATCGTCGTCTCGCCCTTCGGCTCGCGGAGGAACTTCGCATTGCAGGCAAGGCGGAAGCCGGGCACGACCGCCGTGTCGGCGATCGGCGGCGCCGGCGTTTCCACCACGGGATCCACCATCGTGCCAAACATCGAACCGATCGTGAGCGGCCCCGCGCATCCGGGGAGAGGATCCGCGCACACGCGCCGCTTCCGGTTCGTCTTGCCGTTCACCGTGATCCACGTGTTGGTGCCGTCCCATCCGGCCGCCACGTCATACCACTCGCCCACCTTGATGTCGTTCGCGCCCAGCACCGACACGCGCGGTTCGGGCCCCTTGCCGAGGTTCACGAAGAAACTGAACGCGACCTTCTCGCGCCCGCCGTCCACGCGCAGCCAGAACGATCCGGGCGCGTTCGGATGCCCCTTCTGCAGGAGCGACATCTGCCCTTTCTCGGAGGGATGCACGTCGAACTTCACGCGGCACGACATCTTCAGTCCCGGCCGCACGTCGTAGCGCGGATCATCCGGGAGCGAGCGCGAGCTCGACGCCGCATCCAGTTTGTACTCGACGGCCCCCGCCGCACACGCGGCGCCAACCGCCAAAACAACCATCATCAACTTCTTCATCTTCATTTTCCTCCACACGATCAACAAGGTTCTCTCTTTCTCGGAAACGCCAAATAGTATAACACAAATCCCCCGCCGATTGGCGGGGAAACAATGAAGACTATCAACCATCTTTGCTGTTCGTATCTTTATGGATGTCCCATTACAGGGTTATAGATCCCATGTTCTGATTCCACTGGAAATACAGATATTTTCTGCGGCCATTGCCTCGCTTGATTATGACGGCTGCGTCCAGATAGTCCGGCCATGTTTCATCGGTGAACGAATCGACAACACCACGGGCCGCGAGAAAAGCCGCGACGTTGATGTCGTGCGTCACGGCCACCACAAGCGGCCATTCCTTCTCATGCAGGCCGTCTAAACGACGTTCCATCCGTTTCGCGGCGCGCTTAAGCGATTTGAAACCGCACTGTTTCCCGGCATGGAAATATTCGTTCAGCCGATCATGGTAGTTTCCTTCTGCGGCAAGCGCCATGCGCTTTTCAACTGACCCGAAGAACGGCGACGCGCTACCGAGAAAATCGGCGAGGCGCACCTTCCGTTCTATGGTATGTCCCGTACTGACAAGATCAAGCCCCATCGCCATGGCACACGCCGTCTGGAGTGTGCGGAACGTCTCGCTCGCATAGAAAGCTATGGACTTGGGCAGAAGGTTGTTCGCCAACATCAACCCAAAACTCCGCGCCCAACGCCATCCGTTTTCGGTAAGCGATAGGCTCGCCCCGAACGTCTTGTCGCCAGGATCAAGCGGCGGGCGCTCCGCATGGCGAATGAGGATCGTCACGCGCCCGCCGCCATCGAGCGCATCTTTCATTTGAACCAAGGGCATTTTCTCAATGCGGCAACCACTGCGTGATTTCATACGAACCGTAATCTCATCTTTCTCTTTCATACGTTCATTCATAAGCAATTCCCGTGCCAACAACGACAAGCCCCGAAATCATACGATCACAGGGCCTGCAGGTGGTCAAGATTTGATCAGGTGGTCATTTCGCCGATTATCCCCAACAAGGTCCTAACCCATATTCTTCGCATGTTTTCACGTAGAAAACTTTTAAAGACTCACGTTCGTCACAATCAAAAGATTGAATTATGCTCTCCCAAGAGATAACCTTCGAATTTGTGACAATCTTCTTAACGGCATCTTTGAAAGCATTTTCAAACTTGTCACGATCAATATATTTTAACTTCCGCTTAGGATCACTTCCTTTACTCTGTCCTACGTTTTTATTTCGATCACATTGATTTTCAATTACATTCCATATCCTTGATTTACAGTCCTCCAATGCCCCAAGCAAATACTCAGGCCCCAACGAATCTTTCTTCCTATCATCTTGCCAATCATTTATCATATTCTGTGGCGCAAAGACAAAAAATGCTGAATCAGCTGCAAAATTCTTTCCCATTACCAACTGTGCCAAACACGCAACATTCCTGACCACTTGATTGTAGTCACTCGCGTGCGTAATCCCTGATGCCAACGCACTACTTACCTTTGCTTCAATAACAACAACACCATCATCCTTGTCGTTAGCGCTGTCAATGACAACCCCGCGCTTTGTTTTCCCCTGTTTATCAAGCTTGATATTTCCTAAGATTGCGTCCGTCCAAGTTGGTCCTTCCATGTCAAATACCGGGCTCAATCCTCCTTCGCTAATCCAGCTACGCCTGACAGCACTGGCTACATCCAATAGCTTTTTGCGTATATTATACCGATCATTAATTCTATCCCTATCACCAAAATCATGTATAAAAGACAACGTCATTCGAAGCATCCAGGTTTCGTTGTAAACTTCAGAAGGAGCTACAGGTGACTTGTCACCATCACCACAGCACGAAGCCATAGCTTCCACGGCTAATTTCGTTGGGGAAAACAATTTAATACCAGGTTTCATTTCAGGTTTCATTTGAGCGTCCTTTCTTTTGTTTTCTTTTCTCTGCGCCCCTGCGCGAGGCCTAAAACTTTACCTTTCTTCTTCCCCCGTCGCCCTCATGCACAACGCCTCGTTACGGGCGTTCATCAGATGGCAGTTGTCGTAGTTCACGGGGAAAATCGGTACGTCGACTGGAAACGAGCTGAGAATCAACTGGTGTCCGTCGGCGAGGAACCGCGAATCCTCGACCGTCGGATCAAATCGTTGCGGAAGACCATGCGCCACCGTCTTGATCCACCGGGCAAATGGTTCTCGCCGCAAGCGCCGTTCCAGTTCCTTCTCGCCAGGAGAAAGGAAACCGCATACAGGCACCATTCCGCGCCGGGCCTTTTCGACCATCCGTTCTATCTCAGGCAGATGCTGCTCGACCGTCATCCTGCGCGTCAGCCGCACGGGGAACATAAAAGGCGAGGCCAAAAGCGTCAAGTCGCCGACGGCGGCCCATGAAAGCGATGGATCGAGAACCGCATGCTTCAGCCCGCTCCTGCGGACAAAGCGGTCGGCGTTGAGCGTCTTCCACATCTTCCGCGCCGGGTTCATCTTGATATACTTGCGGACGGCGGCCAGTGGTCGTCCGGCATTGACGAGCAACAGCCAGAAATGATCCTCCCACACAAACGGCGCGCGTTCGCCAATCAAAGGAGCGACCAAGTCTTCTCCCTCTCGCCTGAAATGCTGAAACCAATCGAGGATGTCAAATTCCCGCGCCTTGCCATAATCGACTATCAAAAGCAAATGCAGGTGATCGGGCATAATGATGAAATTACTCGCCGTCAGGAACGGCCACTGGGCACGGATGCCGCGCCACAGGGCAGCCATGGCCTCGCCCGCCGGTGTCAATTCAACGGCGTAGCCCAGCTTGCCGTCGCGCTCCACCTTCTTCACGATGCGCGACAACACCGCCTTCCTTCCCCTCACGCAGAACGTGAGAAAAAAGAATCGCCGCCCGCTCTTATCGAATTGCAATCTCATGCGCCATGTCTCCTGCCGACATCGACCGGGGGAAGTTTCCCCCGAGCCCCCTCTATAGCGCGGCGGGGTTCGGGGCGGAGCCCCGATTGTTGTCCAAAATCCGCAATCCTCTTCGCCAGCTCGCGAAACGATCTGCCGCATCCATTCAACAGCGCCATTGCGTTTCTCCGCACAGGCAGGAGCCACGCCTCATCTCCACCGTCAAAAACGAGCGAGGCGGGATTGGGATCGTAAAGCTCAATTGCCTCGCGGAAATCGGCGGACAGTTTCTTGTAGCGCATGAGCGTCTTGTATTTCGCAAGCAGATCGGACGCCCCCTTGAGGAATCCGCGAATCCCCGTTTGCCAAGGCGCATCATACTCCATATGGTAACTGCCATCCGTACCGCTGTAATCCATCGGCACAATTTCGTAACCAACGCAGCACGCCGCCTCAATATCCTCAAGCATGGAGCCGAGCCGAATCATCGCCTCGCAGGATTCACCGCGCCGCCGATAGGCTTCGCGTAATTCATCCAGCGTCGGCGATGGATTGGAGGAGGTACGCGAAGGCGCGGCGTGCTTCGCATACCACGCTTTGCGCCTTCCCTTGGCATGGGCCATCTTGGACGTTTCCAACCTGGAATCGTGCCGTTCCGCCTCCGTCATGTTCTTTCTTGGTCTGCCACGCATGAGTATTATTATACCAAAATCTTGGGGTTCCCGACTTATTGATTCCCGATGCCAAACGCCTTTGCGAACTCCACCGGATAGTGCGCCTTGAGGTATGCCGATTGATATGCGAGCCACGCATAGCAGACCGCGTGTGACTTGTTGAACGCATACGATGCGAACGAGCGCCAGTCATCCCATACCTTGTCAATGAGGCATCTCGACTCCGCCTCATCCGCCCATTTACCGATACGGATAGACGGATTTGCGAGACACCCCTCGACAAACTTGGATTTGAGATCTTCCATTATGTCGAGTCGCTTTAGGCCCATTGCCTTGCGCATCTTGTCCGACTCCACACGCGTGAATCCGGCAAGTTTCCTGGATAGCAGCATCACCTGCTCCTGATAGACTGTCACACCATAAGTCTCATGAAGGATCTCCTCCATAAGCGGATGGTCGTATTCAATCGGTTCTTCTCCGATCTTACGGCGAACGAACGTTGGAACATACTCAAGCGGCCCCGGACGGTAGAGCGCGTTCATGGTCACAATGTCCGTAAAGCATGAGGCTTTCAACTCCTTGAGCCATTTCCTAATGCCCTCAGACTCAAACTGGAATACGCCGACGGTGTCGGCATTCGCAAAAACCGACATTGTAGCCTCATCGTTTTCAGGGATGTGGTCGAGATCGATTGTCTTCCCCGTACTTTCCTCAATGAGCCTCACACATTCCTTCTGCCGAGAAAGCGTTGTCAAACCCAGCAAATCGAACTTCAGAAGCCCAACCGTCTCGACGCAGCGTCCATCATATTGCGTAATTGGAGTTTGCCATGATTTCTCGGAGGCCATGATTGGAAGTGAATCCACGAGCTTCCTTTTCGACACAACTATCCCGCAAGCATGGATGCCGGGATGACTTGCGCACCCGTCGATTTTCTCCGCGAGGTGCAGAACCTTGCTTTCACAATCGACAGACGGTTCTCTGTCATAGATCGCGCGAAGCGCCTTTGACTTCTTCAACGCGATGGCGAAGGTAAGTTTTGGCACGAGCGGTATAAGGTCGGTGAGCCGACGCAATTGACCGACATTGAATCCCATTGCTTTTGCAACACACATGATGGCACCTTTCGGGGCAAATCTTCCGACGGTGCCGATATGCGCCACATGGTCCCGTCCATACTTCTCGACTATGTACCGCAGGACTTTTCTTCTCCCCGCATCGTCAAAGTCAATGTCAATGTCGGGCATCGAGATTCTATCGGGGTTGAGAAACCTCTCGAAAAGAAGCCCGTGCTTGATGGGATCGACAGCGGTTATCCCAAGCGCATACGCGACCGCCGAACCCGGCGCAGAGCCGCGTCCTGGTCCAACCCACACACCCATCCGCCTTGCCGCTGCTACATAGTCCTGAACTATGAGGAAGTACGAGGCAACATCCACGGTTCGATCCTTGCCGCAGAAATACTCAATGGTGGACAGCTCAAATTCAAGCCTGTCCGACACCTCCTTCGGCAACGGTACGCCCCAACGTGCCGACGCACTATTGGCCACAAGGTCGCGCAGATACGCCATGCTCGAGGGAAATTCAGGCGGAATCGGGAACGCGACAACCTCCGGCGGCTCGTCCAGTTTGTAGTCCTCAATATTGTCGGCAAGCCTTCTGGCGTTTTCGATCCATGCTGGATGGCGCGGGAAGAGCGAGGCCATCTCCTCGCCTGATATCAGGTATTCCGTACCATTACTCCGCCTCGCGTCTGTCGCTCCCATTCGCTTGCTGTCATAAGACGCCATGTATGCCTCGTAGGCTTCTGCATCATCCTTGTCGGTAAAGCGCACTGGCGGCATCGCGCAGACATTTGCCGTCCTTCCATCGGGAAATTCCTCGTCATCATGCAACGCCATGAACGCAAAATCTCCGCAGAACGATGTGACGCACTCATTGGCCAGCTCGACATCCTTTCCTCCGGCAAGGCAAATCAATCCGCTCTTTGCCCTGAAAACGACGTCCTTCGGCACGACAAGTTCACCGGCGCTTCCTTGAACGGCATTTTCAGAGGCGATGCGAATAAGATTGTGATATCCGTCCTTGTTCTTCGCAAGAAGCACGAGCGGCGCATCAATGCCCCGTTTCCTTATCCGTACCGTAAGGCCGATTATCGGCTTGATGGGCGGCAAATTGCCGTAGCCGATTATCCGTGCAGACATAGACCGACATGCATCATGGAATTCCTTTGCTCCATGCATATTTATGTCAACAAGCGCCATTGCAGGGAACGCCAGCTCACGCGCCTTACGGACAAGCCGAGGAATCTGGCAGATGGAATCGCCCATCGAATAGGACGATCGGACATTTAGGGGGACGTAGTTGTTCATGTCAACGCTCCTCCTTGCTGTCAGGCATCTTCGCGTCAATCACCGTTTCGACAGTTATACCGTCAAAATCGAACTTGTATATCGTCTCGTCCCGCATAAGCTCGAACAGTTCTCCACGCATGGAACCATACTGCGCGTCCACCTCCGCCAAGTTCGTGACAGGCACGGCGAGGATAATGAACTTCATGTTGCGAAGTTTGAGAAGTGACGCCCAGCGGCGGAGATCTGCCTTGAACTCTTCCATCTTCGCAACATGCGCCTTGTCGTTCGCATCAAAGAACAACTGGTAGACGAGAACGGGCATCTCGCCTTTCTTTATCCCCGCCTTGTTGCAGGCGGATGCGGTTCGGTGCAAGAACTGATACGCGACGTCCTTGCAGTCCCTGAAGAACTCTCCGTAGTTGGCAACACCCGTGCAATCGGCCTCATGAATGTATCCGATCCATGCCTTCAACACATCAAGACGTGGCTTGACATCTACGCCCCGCGACGGTTCTTCAAGCCACTCGCGGATTGTCTTTTCCTTGTAGCGCACATACTCCGTCATCTTGCCCTCGATGGCGATCTGAAGCCCAGGATCGAGGATCATGATGTCCGTCATGGACGGGCGACCGATCTTCCTTCCGTTGAAAACCGCCTCGGTAGGAAACTCAAGATACTTGAGCGAAGCTTCGGGACGAAATCCGGGGATTGTCCCCCCGAGCAACGCCTTGATCTTGCCAAGGTTTTCCGGCTGCCAGAACTCGGCAAGCGGTATGGAACTTGTGCGGCACGAATTCACCTTCGTCCGGGCAAGTTCCCCGAGCACTTCTGTGTAACATCCTTTGGGGAATCCGAAGAAATACCCCATTTCATCATCTATCATCTGTTTTCTGTTTTTCATACTATTTGTCCTTTGCCGCCACATATTTTATCAGACCCCGGCAAGCAAGACAATTCCAACTGACGACCGTTCTCACACCTCCCGCCAGAAAGGCATTACGCCCCGTCATTATTGGCATTTTGATGCGCCACGTTTAGCTTTGACAGATCGTTCGGTAAACCGTCAAGTACAAGACAGAAAATAATGAACTATTTTTACTCTTTGACGACCGTGGCTGCGGGAAGGGTCATCACGCCGTCGGGACCTTGACCGTCGTCCTCGTGCAGGAGGATTGAGAAGCCGAAGCCCGATTTGACCTCCTGCGGGGTGATCTTCAAGTCCGCCAGCGGGAACAAGCAGGCGTAGCGCGTGACGTTCCCCACGCGCACGGGCGCTGAGAGCGGCTTGCGCACGACGCCGGCGGCCGTCTGGACCTCCACCTCCACAGCATCGCCGGGTGCGTGGACATCGTCCGTCACCTCCACGCGCACGCGGAGCGCGCCGTCCGCGCACGCGAGCCACACCTTGGCGGAGAGGTCGTCGACGCCCTTCCAGCATCGCGCCACCTGCGCGGGATCGGCCTTGTAGTAGTCGTTCATGTTGCGGTAGTCGGCCAGCACGAAGTCGGGCGCGCGGCCGGGCGCGTCGGCGGGAATCGCCTGCACGCGACGTATCGGCATCGGCACGGACGCCAATGCGGCGGCATCCGGCTCGGCGTACGTCGCGCCCACAAAGCGGATGGCGGAAGGTTCGACGCCGAGCGGCCAGGTGGCAACGCCGTCCTGCAGCGCGCACGCCACGCGGTTACCCATGAGGTCGCAC
>JAEEGF010982930.1_pt1 | contig 10332 bp, 7 predicted proteins | sample 9134171 | NCBI WGS metagenome assembly JAEEGF01 (sample SAMN16246542, study PRJNA631951) | gut metagenome | biome: gut microbiome; feature: rumen; material: AP-attached | host: Bos | place: Iran: Karaj | collected 2018-10 | reverse complement strand
TATCATTGTCGAGGTGATGTCGAATTCCTTATATGGTAACAGTATAAGGATACGCACAACCGTACATTGTACGGCATTATGACAAGGCGGGCTTCAACCCATCACCTAAAGGTAATGGGTTTTCGCCCGTGGGTCATTTATAAAGGAAGAGAGCAATGGAAAAATTGCTGATAAATAAAATAGCTAATAAGAAATAGTGGATAGGTATTTAAAGGAGAAAAGGTATGAATTTAAGAAAAAGATTTATGGCAAATGTAATGGTAGCAGCGCTTACTACTACAATGGCGTTATCACTTTCAGCATGTAGTAATGGCTCGCAGGAAGCTACAACCTCAGCACAGGCAGGGGCTGAGAATGTAGAGGCAACTACAGAGGCAACAACAGAAGCAACAACACAAGCACCAGAGGCACCATCAGCATCAGCCTTTACAACAGTAGACAAAACAGAATATCCAGAATTCATAACAAGAGCAATTATAAATGAAAGTAATTGCTATAGAATTCAGGAATTTTTAAAGCGTGCGGAAGCAGGAGAAGAACTAACAATAGGCTTTATAGGAGGCTCAATAACCCAGGGCTCAGGAGCATCAAAATATGACAATTGTTATGCTCATAGAGTATTCAACTGGTTTGTAGAAACCTTCCCTCAATCAACCTTTAAAGAAGTAAATGCAGGAATAGGAGCTACAACCTCAGAACTTGGAGCAGCAAGAATCCAGGAGGATCTTCTCTCATATAAGCCTGATTTTGTAGTGCTTGAATTCTCAGTAAATGATTCAGATTCATTCTTCTATGCAAGAACCTATGAGGGCTGCATACGCCAGATACTTACCGCAGAAAATGCACCAGCGCTCATCACACTTAACATGGTGCAGTACAATGACGGTGTTAATGCGCAGATTAAGCATAGTGCAGTATCAAAGGAATATTCAGTACCAGAAGTATCAATGAAAAATTCAGTATATGTAGAAATAACAAAGGGAAATATAGAGGCTTCAGATGTATCAAAAGACATGTTACATCCAAACGATCTCGGACATGAATATACAGCAAAGTGCGTTACCTATTATCTTAGCAAAATACTTGACGGTACTTATTCAAGTGAAGCAGATACAGAAATTCCATCAGTAATATATGAAGGAAATGCATTCCTTTCATCCGTAAGACTTAATAATAAGTCTCTTACAAATGAAGTAGCTAAGGGAGCAGGTTTGTCAAACTTTGCAGTAGAGCTTAATGGCTTTGAAGAAGATACAGCAGTTCAGAACGGAGTATCAGACTGCTTCAAGAACGGCTGGAGTGCAAAAGAAGAGGGAGCATCAATTACCTTAACAGGTCTTAAGGGCTCAAGAATAGCACTTTTATATCAGAGAAAGCCATCAATGAAATCAGCAAATGCGATAGCAATATTAGATGGAGATGAAGCAAATGCAGTGTCACTAGATGGAAACTTTGAAAATGGCTGGGGAAATTGGCTATATCTTGATGATAATGGCGCTTTTGAAGATTTAGATCCATCAGTAGAACATACAGTAGAAATAAGAATAGTAGAAGCAGGAGAGCAGGATTTTTATCTTGCATCTGTATTAGTAAGCGGAATTGAAAAATAATAAAATAATCTAATATAGGCAGCTGCAGGATAGAAAAGCAAAAGAAGAATATGAGCAAAAAGAAAAGGAATGCAGAGGTAAAAGCAGGTAGTCAAAGAAAGCAGGAATTAAATACTAAAGCTCAAAATCAGGTAAAAGAAAAAGATGATACCAAAGAGAAAATTCTAGAAAAAGAAAAAGATGATGCCAAAGAGAAAATTCTAGAAAAAGAAAAAGATGATACCAAAGAGAAAATTTTAGAAAAAGAAATAGATGGTACTAAAGAGAAAACTCTAGAAAAAGAGGAAGATAAAAAGGTAGAAAAGCCAGCAAAAGCAGAAGTTATAATAGCACCGGCACTTACGCTGCTATTAGTAGTAGTACTTATAATAGTTGGAACAATGAACATGAAGACGGATGAAAAAAATATAGAGGATACCGCAAAGGATGCGGCAGCTCTTGAAATCACCTCGGCTCCGATACCAACTGTAGCAACTAAGACAGTATCAGTAACGCCGACAGCAACTCCGACTCCAGGACCAACAGCAACACCATCACCTGAAGAAAATGAGTTTAAAAAGCTTGTACCAAATGATGTAACTTCGCTTATAGAAGAATACTATGCTGCAAGAGTAATATCAGTAGAAGAAATATTACCCTATATATATGATGCAGAAAGCATTACTGCTGAGCAGATAGACGAGAGCGTAATAATGAGCAGGGTAGAGTATGTAAATGCATACTATGATATAAAAATTCATTTAAAAACCGGAGCAGGTTCTATTGACTATGTAGCATATGTAGAAAATAGCATAGAGATACCATCAGTAGAGACCTACGCCCCATCTCTTGATGAATTGTACATAAAGTATGACGAAGATGGAGCCCCAAAGATATACGCAGGCGGACTATCAGAGGAAGAAAATGCATATATGGAAGCTCTAAGAGAGACAGATGATGTAAAAGAACTAAGAAAAAAAGTATCAAACGAACTTGAAAAAGCAAGAGAAAATGATACAGCCTTAGATGATTTCTTTAAAATGATGGAGCAGTACATAGAGCAGAGTGCTGAGGAAGCAAAAGAAGAAGACTAAAGTAATGGAGGGTTTATGTCAGAAGTAAAGGATAAGCTAGATACAGCTGTAGCATTCATAAGGGAAAAAACAAATTTTGTACCTAAGATAGCAATGGTATTAGGATCAGGCCTGGGAGATTTTGCAGAAAAAATTGAAATAGAGCTTGAAATTCCATATGCAGCAATACCCGGATTCCCAGTATCTACAGTATCAGGTCACTCAGGAAGGTTTATATTCGGAAAAGTGAATGGAGTGCCTGTAATATGCATGAAAGGAAGAGTTCATTACTATGAAGGCTACGATATCACAGATGTAGTACTTCCAACAAGAGTAATGGGAAGACTTGGAGCCAAATTCCTTATACTTACAAATGCGGCAGGAGGAATACAGGACGGAATGGAGCCGGGTGATCTTATGATGATTACCGACCATATATCAAGCTTTGTTCCATCACCGTTAAAGGGAGAAAATCTCGAATATGGAGAGCGTTTTCCAGATATGTCGCATGTATATGACGAAGAACTGCAGAGAATCATAACCAAGTCAGCAGATGAGACACTTTATGAAAATGCAGCACTAGCACTAGAAAATGATGATAATGGAAGCAATATATTCAGCCCGTTAAAGAAGGGAGTGTATTGTCAGCTTCCAGGACCTAACTATGAAACGCCAGCAGAAATAAGAATGATAAAGCAGCTCGGAGCAGATGCCGTAGGAATGAGCACAGCCATAGAAGCAATGGCAGCACATCACCTTAACATGAGAGTGTGTGGCATCAGCTGCATAACCAATAAGGCAGCAGGCCTTCAGGATAAGCCTTTATCACATGAGGAAGTAAAGGCGACCTCATTAAAAACAGAAAAGCATTTTACAGCACTTATGATGAGAATAATAGAAAAAATCAGTGCCCTGTAAAAATGTAATATTTTTGATATTATAAGCAGCGCAGGCAGCAGGAAAGGCATAAAGCGCGCGGTAAAAGGAGAGAGAAATGTCAAAGTTAAGCATTAAGATGAATGATCCAAGATTAGCCTTCATAGGAAGAGTGGATTTTACAGACCCATTAAAGCCAATGTTTACATGGCCGGGCAGCAGTGTAGAATTGAAGGCAGTAGCAGAAAAAATCAGTGTAAAGATAAAGAATTATAGAAGCTGCTATCATAACTATGTAGGAATAAGCGTAAATGGCGAAGATCCAAAAAAGACAGAAATTACTGAATTAAAAGAAGAAACAGAAGTAGTATTAATAGAAGGACTTGATGCAACAAAGGAAAGTAGAATAACAATCTATAAGCCAATGGATGCAGCTCATTTTTATGAGATTTCAGAAATAATATTAGAAGCAAAGGACAAAGAAGCAGAGATTCTTGAAAAGCCAGAGCTTCCAGCAAGACGCATGGAAGTATTTGGAGATTCAGTAAGTGCAGGTGAAGTATCAGAAGCAGTAGAATATGCAGGAAAGCAAGATCCAGAGGGACATGAAGGCATCTACTCAAATTCATGGTATGGCTACTCATTCATGACAGCAAGAAAGCTCGGAGCTCAGCTTTATGATGAAGCACAGGGCGGAGCAGCACTCTTTGACAAAACAGGTTGGTTCCATGGACCGGATTATGTAGGAATGGAAACAATTTACAATAAGCTTCGTTTCAATGACCAGATCATGCCTATGACAGATTGGGATTTTGCACGTTATACACCTCATGTAGTAGTAATAGCAATCGGTCAGAATGATGCAAATCCAGAGAACTACATGGGTAATGATGAAGAAAAGAGCAAAAAGTGGAAGGATGGTTATAAGAAGTTCATCGAGACACTTCGTGAAAAGTATCCAAAGGCACAGTTCATCCTTACAACCACAATACTCTGCCACAGCAAGGAATGGGATGATGCAATAGATGAGGTAGCAAAATCTTTCAATGACAAAAAGGTACAGCACTTCCTTTATACAAATAACGGAACTGGAACACCAGGTCATATCAGAAAGCCAGAAGCAGAGGTAATGTCAGACGAACTTTCAGCCTTCATTAACTCACTCGGCGAAGAAATCTGGCAGGACTAAAAGACAAATTCAGAAAGAATTAGAACAAGCATAAGTAAAAGACAAATTCATAAAGAATAAGAACAGACATAAGTAATAGAAAAAAAGAGAATCAAAAAGGGGATAAGAATGAGTAAAGCAGATGCATTATTCAAGCGTATGTGCCGTGATATCCTGGAAAATGGAACAGATACAAAGGACGAAGCAGTACGCCCTACCTGGCCAGATACTGGTGAAAAGGCATATACCATAAAGAAATTCGGAGTGGTAAATCGCTATGATCTTCGTGAAGAATTTCCAGCACTTACCCTTCGAAAGACTGCATTAAAATCCTGCATGGATGAGATTTTATGGATATACCAGAGAAAGTCAAATAACATAAAGGATTTAAAGCCTCATATCTGGGATGAATGGGCAGATGAAAATGGATCAATAGGAACAGCTTATGGATATGTAGTAGGTGAAAAGTTTGATTTTAAGGGCGAAAAAATAGACCAGATGGACTATGTTTTAAAGCAGCTTAAGGAGACACCATATTCACGACGTATCATGACTAATTTATATCAGTTCCATGACCTGGCAACAGGAAAACTGGATCCATGCTGCTATTCAGCAACCTATAACGTAACCAAGGATAAAGAAAGCGGAAAATTAGTTCTGAATATGGTACTTAATCAGCGCTCACAGGATGTACTTGCAGCAAATAACTGGAATGTATGTCAGTATGCCATTTTACTTATGATGGTAGCACAGGTAAATGATATGATACCAGGAGAGCTTGTACATGTCATAGCAGATGCGCATATCTATGACAGACATGTAGATGCCATAAAAGAATTGTTGAGCCGTCCGGAGCTACCAGCACCAAAGGTAAGACTCAATGCAGAAATAAAGAATTTCTATGATTTCACAACTGATGATCTCATAGTAGAAGACTATGTAGCAGGCGAGCAAATAAAGAACATACCTATAGCAGTTTAAAAAATAAAAAAGAAGGTGGACAGATGAATTTAATAGCAGCAGTAGATAATAACTGGGCAATCGGATATAAGGGAAATCTCTTAGTAAGAATATCAGCAGATTTAAAACGTTTTGCAAAGCTCACAACAGGACATGTTGTAGTATTAGGAAGAAAAACACTATCTACCTTCCCGGGAGGGCTTCCTCTAAAGAACCGTGTCAATGTAATCCTTACAAGAAATGATGATAATGTAAGTGAAATGGCAAAGGAGCAGGGCGCCATAATCGTTCATAGCAAGGAAGAAGCGCTTGAGGTACTAAAGCAGTATAATGATGATGAAATCTTTATCATAGGCGGAGAAAGCATATATAAGCTGTTTTTAGATAAGGTAAATAAGGCTTATATAACAAAAATCGACTATTCATATGTAGCAGATGCACATATTCCAGATCTAGAAAAGGAAGGCTTTGTGCTGACTGAAGAAGAGGAAGAAGAGACAGTATTTGATATAGTTTATAATTACTGCACCTATGAGAGAAAGTAAATATCGGAAGTAATACCCAAATATCAAAAGCAAAAATAATACAAAAAAAGCAATATGGGCTATCCTGTATTGCTTTTTTTATTGGAATTCAGCATTTACAGGTGTTTCACAAAAACACTCAAAAGTCAAGAGCCAAAAATGAACAATTAAATTCAATTTCAGTGTTTCTCATTTTATAAAAACTATGATAATATGTCCTTGTCAAAGAGCGAAAGCTTTTGGCACTAGGTGATTAAAAAGGAAAGAAGGAAGTAGAATGGGAAAGCATTTAAAGAAATTATCAATGGCGTTTGCTGTAGTATTTTCGTTATCGACGGTATTTTCAGCAAATGTAACAAGTGCTAAAGCAGCAGACAGTGAAATCGCACTGATGGCAGAAACAGTATGTACCACAGTGGAAGAAGCAGCTGAAAGGCTTAGGGAAGGCCGTGAAGCACTAGAGAAAGAGGTAAGGATACAAATCAAATTTAAAGAAGGTGAATGGGAAAAGTACGGATATAAGGATTATAAAGATTGTTGGAGAATAGTATCAGACCTGGCTATGGGCGAAGATGGAACAGGAGTAGAGGATCAGTACATAGCAAATATAACAAAGCGCCGCTCATATAGTATTGATAATTACAGTAGTGTAAATAACTGTACCCTGGTATACGGCTTTGAATATCGTATATCAAAAGAGCAGCATGAAGAATTCATGAAGAAAGAAAAGGAAGTATTGAAGAGCTTAAAGCTTGACGGACTTAGCGAGTTTGAAAAGATACAGAAGGTATATGATTACATTACAGCCAATGTAACCTATGACCATAACATGACTAAGGGAGATCTTACCTATACAGCATATTCAGCATTAATAAATAATACATCTGTATGTGCAGGCTATGCAAATCTCTTCTATAAAATGGCAACGGATGCAGGACTTGACGCAAGATATATAGCAAATAGTACACATGCCTGGAACATAGTAAGAGTAGGAGATAAGTGGTACAACGTGGATGCAACCTGGGATGCAGGAAAAAATCCAAATGCATATTATTATTTCCTTATATCAGATGACGGCTTCCTTGATAGTGATCATGGCCGTTTAGATGAATATAAAACAGATGCTTATAATAAAAAGTATCCAACAAGTAAGTCTAATTATTTAGCTACACCATACAAGTCAAGATCATTGGCTGTAGCAGGTATGCGTAAAAATCTTGAAAATGGAGTAGTAGATATAAGCATTCCTATGAACGCAGGAATTACATTAGACTATCAGCTTGCAAAGGAAATATGGGAAGAAGCCTTAACAGGCTCATTAAAGGATGAAGTATTACTTGTAGATTATAAAATAGTATTATCAGGTGGTTCAGACGGAAAACTTGGCTGCATATATTATAAGGCAGCATATAAAAATGGCGGAAATACAACTGCACCAGGAGGGGATACACAGAATCCGGTTGTAATTGTAGAAGATGCAACTAAGATAACCACAGAAATAGAGCCGGTAGAAACATCAGGTATACCTGTTCAGGAAACTACTGAGGCTACCACAGAAGCAACAAAGGCCACCACAGAGGCAACAACAAAGGCTATCACAGAGGCAACAACAAAGGCCACCACAGAGGCAACCAACAAGGTTACAACAAAGGCAACAACCGAGGGAACAGCAAATTCCTACTCAGATGATGATAGTTATGACAATGATGACTACAATAATTACAGCAATTTTGACTGGGACAAATATTTTGAAAATGGTCTAGAAGATAACTCAGATGACGAATGGGATTCTTCATGGAATTATAATGATGATGACTCAGACAATAATGATTCAGATGATGATAATGACTGGGGCTTCTCATGGAATTATAATGATAATGATTCAGATGATAGTGACTGGGGTTTCTCGTGGAATAACAACGATGATCAGTGGAATGATTCATCATGGGATAATACCTGGGATACAAGCGATAATGGCTACAACTATTATTCAAACGATGATGACGATGATTATAGTTCATTCTGGAGCAAAAGAACAGTAAAGAGAAGCACAAATACCTTTACAATTAAGCAGCCAACTCCAACACCAGAAGTAAAGAAAAAAACAACAAGGGCAGGAGTAAAGACAACTGTAACAAGAGGGATAGTAAAGAATTCAGCATCAAATGGCGTATACACAGTAGAAACATTAAAGACAGAAAAGGATAATACCTTTAAGTCAGATGTAGTAGAATTCCAGATTCTTAACGGAGAAGATACAAGCTTCTTAGTAGAAGGAAAGATAAATAAGGATGAAAAGGGTAATATAATAAGTTCTTATGCAGATATATATCTTACCTCGGATGAAAAAAATGGAACAATCAATGTGTCAGTACCAGGAACCTTAGTAAAGCAGATAAAGGAAGTTGCAGGAGAAAACGTACAGCTTAAGATACATGCAAATGATAAGGATGGAGTAGAGCAGTATGTAGCTGCAGTACATGGCACAGATTTAATTAAAGGCACAACACTTAAGCCATTTTATGCATCAAACAACTCAGATACAGTAACAATGTATGGAACAAGAACATTTAAAGTATCTAAGGATGGAAGCTTAACAGTAAGACTTGATTCATTAATTGTAAAGAATTCCTTTGGGGGCTCAGGGAAAGAAGAAATCTATCTTCTATTAAATACAACAGAAACAAAGACAGCTGAAAAAGAGATAAAGGCAGCAATAAAGCTTAAAAAGAGCAGTACCTCTATTTCAAAAGGAAAGACCTATACAGTAAAAATGGCAAGCACTACAGATCAGGATAATATAAAGAGCATCACCTACAAATCCTCAAATAAGACTGTAGCAACAGTAACATCAAAGGGTAAAATTAAAGGAAAGAGCAAAGGCACAGCAACCATAAAGGTAACTGTAAAGATGAAGAATAATAAGACCAAGACCTTGACCTTTAAGGTAACAGTAAAATAGCTAAATATCTAAAATTTGCATATATAACCCCAAGAAACGAAGAGCCGTGCGAAAGCATGGCTCTTCGTTTTTATAATTTTAATCAATGAAAAGGGAAAAATAATATTTATAAAAATTGCTCAAAAAAGTTAATATTGTAGCAGCTTAGCTGGAATGGCTGGAAATTAACCTCATTGTATGTCAGAGATTTAATCGATATAATGATTGGAAATAAAAAACAAGGAAAAATTGTAAGCTCTGGAACACAGTAGAATAGGGCTTGAGCAGATTTTGTGAAAAAGTCAAGAACCAAAAATGAGATCCGTAAATCATTATTTGTACTTTCCTTTTATAGGAAATTATGTTATTCTTTTAACGTAGCATGTAACAAAATTAAATTTTACTAAATAAAGGGGTTATTATTATGGCAAATTCAGTTGATGTTACAAAAGCTGTTGCAACGGGTGCGGCAGGAGTCAATGAGGACGGAAGCGATGTAAAGCTTACTTCAACAGTTGAAGAAACAGACAAGAAATGTCCGAATTGCACCGCAACAATGGTATTCGATCCAAAATCAGGAAAGCTTAAATGTCCATTTTGCGGAACAGAAAAGGATATCAAAAAGGAAGGCGAAAGATTTGTAGCAAGAGAGCTTGACTTTGCAAGTGTAGAAAAAGATCAGACATTATGCGACTGGGGAACCCAGACAAAGACAGTAGAATGTAAGTCATGCGGAGCAAAAACAGTTTATGATGCAAATCAGATTTCAAATGTATGTCCATACTGTGGCTCAAATCAGGTAATTGAAGAAGAGGATAAGAATGTGATGGCTCCGGGAGGAGTAATCCCATTTTCTTTAGATAGCAAGCAGGCAGCAGAAAAGTTCCAGGCATGGCTTGGAAGAAAGTTCTATTGTCCGACCAAGGCGAAGAAGGGAGCATATCCTAGTGCGTTTAAGGGAGTATATGTACCATATTGGACCTATGATGCACTGGCAGAATCGACATATACAGGAGAATATGGAATAGACAAAAAAGTAAAGGATAAGGATGGAAATGAAAGGACTGAAACCGACTGGTACAATACAAGCGGTTTTTATGAGACGGAAATAGATGATTTCCTTATCCTTTATCTGCTGACCAGCACTGTAGTTCATTCCACTGAGGGAATCAACGATGACGGAGATCGATACGTCTTCAGC
>JAEEGF012509803.1_pt1 | contig 10333 bp, 12 predicted proteins | sample 9134171 | NCBI WGS metagenome assembly JAEEGF01 (sample SAMN16246542, study PRJNA631951) | gut metagenome | biome: gut microbiome; feature: rumen; material: AP-attached | host: Bos | place: Iran: Karaj | collected 2018-10 | reverse complement strand
AACCTGAGCAGATAAGCTTGGATATCTGTGAGGAACATATATGACAAAGAAAAATAAACTGAAAAGATCTGTTTTTATCATTTTGGCTGTATTGCTTTTATTTCTGCTTGCCAGAGCGGTCATGCCTTCGTGGACGCCGAAACTCAAAGGTGAAAACAGTATCAGCGAAATGAGAAAGGTCAGTATAAACGGCGCGGACATTCAATTGTTGATCCGGGGCTGTGACAGGAGCAATCCGGTGCTGCTGTTTGTTCACGGTGGGCCATGCTGCTCGGAGATCCCGTATGCAAGAAAGTACCAGAAGGGACTGGAAAAAGAATTCACGATCGTTCATTACGACCAGCGGGGCAGCGGAAAGTCATACCGGTTTGGGGAAGACTACTCTGAGGTGACAGCAGCAACGCATGTGGATGATCTGATAACGCTCACTGAGCGCATAGAAGAATATCTTGGTGTGGACCAAGTCATTTTGGCGGGGCATTCCTATGGGACATATATAGCGACGCAGGCAGTGGCGCAGAGGACTGATCTGTACAGGGCGTATGTCGGTATCGGTCAGATGTCCGACACGGTGAAAAGTGAGTTGAACACGCTCGAAAAATGCATCGCTGAGGCTCTGGCTGAGGACGATGAAAAATCGGCCGCTGAGCTTGAAGCGCTGAAGGATCCGATCGCTGACGGTAAGCAGATAGTGCCCAGAAGCTTTGTGAGGAAGTATGGTTTCGGGGCGCGAAAGATCGACGATAACAGAGATTATCTGCTGGCCTTTCTGTTTGGGAGTGAATACAATCTGACCGATGCGGCAAGGTTTTACACGGCATCTGCAAAGTATCAGGACGGGCTGGTCTTGGAGGCGCTGCAGAACCCTCTTGCGGATATTGTGGGTGAGATCGATGTTCCGGTGTATTTTGTGATGGGAAAGTATGACGGTATGACTTCACCTGAAGCGGCGGAGGAGTATTTGCAGAATATCAAAGGGGACGGGGAAAAGGAATTTGTTCTCTTTGAGGATTCGGCGCATTATCCGCAGTTTGAGGAAAAAGAAGAGTTTGGGAAATGGATGCGGGAGAAATTCAGGTAGAGGAAATTCGTGCGTTTGCGGGCGTGATCCACATCATGTGCATGTCGGCCTTGGCGGGCTGTTGTAGCCTCGTTCGCATTTGGCCGCCACTTCGCTAACGCTCGGGCGGAGAATGCTACCGAGGCACAGCCCGCCTTGGCCTTCATTCTCAAGCTGTTTCTCACGCGACGGAAACGCTGAGGGTGAGGGATAGGAAAAAGCATAGAATTAATACTATAGAAGGGCATAAACAATATCAATTAGTCATGCTAATGAGGTACTGACAACGCGAAAACGCATATACTAGTGCCCCAAAATGGTAAAAGATAACTTGATGCTGAGGAAAATGATGAAGACGTTAAAAAGACAATTAATCGTAGCATTGTTACTTATCTCAACATTTCTTGTGGGATGCGAAAGCATTGTAAAAATACCGATTGATGATAATTCCACGAAAGAAATATGGGAGGATTTCGGTGAATTTGATGTTCGTTCAAGCGTAATGGACGATATCCCTACGGATGATTTGACACCAACAGATGCACCGATGCCGACCAATACGGCGACACCGATACCAACGAAAACGCCGACAGCGACAAACACGCCGACGCCGACCAATACGGTTACGCCGACAGCGACAAACACGCCGACGCCAACCAACACAGCTACACCGACAGCGACAAACACGCCGACGCCAACCAACACAGCTACACCGACAGCGACAAATACGCCGACACCGACAAATACAGCTACGCCGGCAGCGACAAACACGCCAACGCCGACCAATACACCAAAGCCAACCAATACACCAAAACCGACTAATACACCGACACCAACCAATACACCCAAACCTACAGCATCGGCGGGGAATGAACAATCAACCTATATGCTGAACACAAACACACACAAGTTTCATAGGATGGGTTGTAGAGAAATTAAAAAGATGAAAGAATCAAATAAATGGGAGTATACGGGGACCATTGAGGAAATAGAGGCTATGGGTTATGTGCCTTGCAAGGTTTGTAACCCACGTTAGATAATAAAACCGGAAGAAACATGAACTGTATTATCGCTAAAAGCAGCTTCTCGAGGAACTTCTCAAAAGAGGCGCTATTTCACAAGGGTAGCATGATAAATCATTACATGATCTGACTGTGAAAATGGGAACGGTGGGTAAATAAACCGGAGGTTTAGAATCCATAAAGCATCAGCAATACCAAAGAACAGGAGACGAGAAGGGTACTTGCAATGATAACAAAAGTGATCTTGATGGCGATCTGTACTACTATGGTGTTTTGCATGAGTGCATGTTCGGGGAATACAGAGATATCAAACGATGATCAGGATGGCGAAACTGAAATATCGACAGCAGACACTGGTGAAACAGGCAGTCCGGAAGATAATACCATGCCGGAGGGAGAGCCTGCAGGAGAAAATGGATCAGCAGATGACACAACTATCGGAGAGAAGACGATGATAATGAAGATTGGCGATACCAGCGTCAGTGTGGACTGGGAAGATAATCAGGCAGTAGAAGCACTTAAGGATATGGCTGAAAATGGGGATATTACCATACAAATGTCCATGTATGGCGGTTTTGAACAGGTGGGGGCGATTGGAAAGAGTCTTCCGAGGGATGATAAACATATGACAACATCATCAGGAGACATAGTTTTGTATTCAGGAGATCAGATGGTAGTGTTCTATGGTTCCAACAGCTGGTCGTATACAAAGCTTGGCCATATATCTGATAAAGATGGATCAGATATGACGGCTCTTCTTTCAAGCGGCGACGTTACTATAACGATCAGTTTGGGACGATAGAAGAAAAAGCGCAAATTCGAACAAAGCATTATAGAACAGCCGACCGCAGGACTTCCGGTGAAGTATTGCGGTCGGCTTGATTTGCATCATGCAGTATGTATAGCGTCATTTTTTGCCAACAGATAGAGACAATATTGATTCATGCTTATGCCTTCCTGTTTGGCGTGAACGGAAAGGGAGCGGTGCAGAGTTTTCGGCATTCTGAGTTTGAACTGACCGGAAAAGTCGTCTAAATCCGGATCTTTTAAAGGCTCAGGAATATCGATACCTTCTTCGAGGGCGGCTTCCAGCCAAGCGCGTTTAGCGTCTAAAGCCTCGGTGATGATCGCCTCGGGAGTATCGGCACATGTAATACATCCCGGAAGTTCAGGATAGTGTGCTCCGTATCCGCCTTCTTCGGTATCGGGAATGATTTCAAGACGATATGGAAGAGACATATAATACTCAATTGTTTTTTTCATCGGCATCCTCACTTTCTATAACTTCTTTGACCATAATGATATAGACACGTTTAATAGGCTCGTGAACAGGAATTGTTATCGGCTGACATCCCGGCTTTCGAAAGGTTTTGTGACTGCTGCCGCCTGCGGGACCTTTCATGGTATAACCATATGCTTCTAAGATCTTCCTTACTTCATCGAAACGCAAGTTCTTATCAAGGGATTTTATTCTTTCGAGAAGTTTATCAAATTGTGACATTGTTGCCTCCTGTTCATACTATCATTATACATGGTGTCGTATGTGGTGTCAAATAAAATGTTGTTTATATTTGGTCAGATGATCCAACAATGAGTATGCTTTAGTTGAGATAACAGTTGCCTTGAAAATGCCTGGAATAGTGGTTTGAAGTTGGGATAATGGGACTTTAAAAATCTTGTCTGTTTTGGTAAAATTTATTTTATGGGAAAATTATCCGAACGTTGGCAAAAACTGACGTCCGGGCTTGTGAAGGTAATTATACGCCGGGAGTGGAGAAGACGGAACATGATTGTTTATGACGGGTTAAAAACAGATTTTCTTATCAGTTGTGAGCGTGATTCTATTGCAATTGAGATTGAAGAAAACATTTTAACAAAGCTTGGAAGGCATACACCTGCAGCCGAATTCAGAGCATGGGAAAACTCTTTGAATTATATGTACAAGGTTCTTAATGACAATGAGATTCCCGGTGATGCAGGCATAGCGATCGAATTCAATATTCCTCAGACTTCCAAGAGGGTCGATTTTATGATCTCGGGATATGATAGGAAAGAAGAGCCCAATGTTGTTATTGTGGAGTTGAAGCAGTGGGAATCTCTCTCGGAAGTGCAGGGGACAGATGCGCTTGTAGAAACTTTTGTCGGTGGAGGAAATCATAGGGTTGTGCATCCTTCTTATCAGGCATGGTCATATGCGCAATTGATACGTGATTACAATCAGGAGGTCCAGGAAAGTAATATTATCCTGAACCCGTGCGCATGCCTGCATAATTATATCAGGCATGCCAACGATCCCCTGGATGCAGATCAATACAGGGATTATTTGGAAGAAGCTCCCGCATATACAAAGGGACAGTTGGAAGATTTGCGGGCATTCATAAAAAACTCGGTTTGCAAAGGCGACCATGAAAACTTGCTGTATCGTATAGACAACGGCAGAATACGTCCGTCGAAGAGCCTTCAGAATGCTATTGGATCGATGCTGAAGGGCAATCGTGAATTCATCATGATAGATGAGCAAAAGGTTGCATATGAGGAGATTCTGAGACTTTCCTTGCAATGCCAAAAAGATATGAAAAAACGGACTGTCATTGTGAAAGGCGGTCCCGGAACGGGCAAAACTGTGATAGCGGTTAATCTTCTGGCTGAACTGACACAAAGAGATCAGCTTGTTCAATATGTCTCGAAGAACAGTGCGCCAAGGCAGGTTTATCTGAAAAAACTCAAGGGTCAGGTAAAGAAGAGTAGTGTTGATAATATGTTCAAGGGCTCCGGCACTTATACGGAATCAGGATGCAATGTTGCGCATACTTTGCTTTGCGACGAGGCGCACCGCCTGAATGCAAAGTCGGGAATGTTTCATAATATGGGCGAAAACCAGATCAAGGAGATAATCCACGCGGCTTTTTGCAGTGTCTTCTTTATCGATGAAAGCCAAAGAGTTACGATGGATGATATAGGATCTGTCGAAGAGATTGAAAAATGGGCGAGGGCGGAAGGTTCAGAGATAACATATCTTGAGCTCGAATCTCAGTTTAGATGCAATGGCTCGGACGGGTATCTGGCCTGGCTTGATGAAGTGCTAGACATTCGAAGGACAGCTAATTATGACCTTGAGGGAATCGACTATGATATTCGCATATGTGATACCCCGGAAGAAGTGCGGGATCTTGTTGTAGAGCGGAACAGGGTGGCTAACCGCGCAAGAATACTTGCGGGATATTGCTGGGAATGGCTTAAGACGGAGCAGAACAATACCGACTATCATGATATTAAGATAGGCGATTTTGAAATGAGCTGGAATCTGGGGAACGGAGAGCCTTTTGCGGTAAGCGACACGTCTGTAAATGAAGTGGGCTGCATACATACATCTCAAGGTCTGGAGTTTGATTATGTCGGAGTTATCATCGGAGATGACTTGAGATTTGAGAATGGTCATGTAATAACGGATTTTACCAAACGAGCCAGAACCGATCAATCACTGAAGGGGATCAAAAGTCTGTTTAAAGAGAACCCGGAAGAAGCGAAGAAACGCGCAGATGAGATAATCAAAAATACATATAGGACTCTTTTGACCAGAGGAATGAAGGGTTGCTATATTTATTGTACGGATCCGGGGATGTCGGATTATTTGAAAAAGAGACTGGGGAGTGTAAACAGAGTATGGAAATGCTCATAGAATTATTGCTTGACTGTATTTTAAGTCTGGTCGTTGATGGCGGGGTAGATGTCATGAGCGATTCTCCAAATTGCCGTAAATGGCCCAAAGCCGTAAGGATCGCGCTGGTTGCGATCACGCTGCTCGTATTCATTGCTGTTATAGGACTTATGATCGTTATCGGCGTATCTTTAATATCAGAAGGTAAGATTGCGGTAGGACTCTTGATCCTTGCCATTGCGCTTGGTTTCATATTGTTTTTGGCAGTCAGATTCATAATGGCATATAGAAGAAAACGATGAGGATACTGAATAACAAAGATGAAGATCCACGAACTCCATTATTCAAATACAAATACATACCTGATCGAAGGTGAGAAGGGAAAGCTGCTTTTTGACACAGGCTGGGCGGGGACGTTTCCGGCTTTTTGCAAGGCACTTGGAGAAATAAAGATCGCCGTTCAGGATATCGACTATATTCTCATTTCACACTATCATCCAGATCACATGGGGATAGCGCAGGAGATAGGGGATCAGGGCGGTGTGCTGCTGGTACCTGATGTTCAGGAAGGGTTTCTGCATGCTGCGGACCATGTGTTTGAAAAGGAAAAGAACAGGGCTTTTATCCCGGTCAGGGATGACAGGATCCGCAGGATAACTATCGATGAAGGGACTGCTGTTCTAAATGAGATAGGGATCGGGGGGAGGATCATTCATACACCGGGGCACAGTGAAGACAGCATTTCGCTTTTTCTTGACGGTGGTGATCTGTTTGTTGGTGATCTGAATCCGCTATATGAACTTGAAGCGCACAAGGGAACTGAGATCGAAGAAAGCTGGAATAAGCTGCTGGCATTGAAGCCGAGGCGGGTCCACTACGGGCACGCGAAGACGGCTGTTTTGGAGAATTTGAAGCTGGTCGTGCCCGCGCTTGAAGAAATGTGGTTCAGGGAGAGCCTTATGGCTGATGAAGAAACCATGGCATACAATCATTCCTGGGGAGGAACGATCCCGTTTCCGAGAGAGCAATGGGCGGAATGGTACGATCACTGGATCGTGGCTCATGATAACAAAAGATTTTACAGGTATTTGAAGGCCGAGAGCGGGTATGTCGGAGAAGTTGCATATCACTACGATACTGAATATGACGGCTTTGTTGCTGATGTGATAATCTTTTCAAAGTTCCGCGGGAAAGGATATGGAGCTAAGGGACTGGAAATGCTTTGTGCGGCAGCAAAGGAAAACGGCATATCCGTCCTTTATGACGATATTGCCATTGACAACACGGCGATCGGGCTCTTTTTGAAGCAGGGTTTTTACGAGGAATACAGAACAAAAGAAAAAATAGTCCTAAAGAAAGAATTATAAGTGCTATGAACAGAAAGAAACTAATGATAATAGGAGCCGTGCTTATAGTGCTCTGCGTGGCAGTGATCCTTTTACAGGGGCGGGTCTATGAAGATGTTATTCCGCTGTCACGGCTGGGAATAGGAGTGACCGAAGCGGATGCTGACAACATGCGTGTCGAGATAAGCAACGGCTGTGTTGAGCTTGTAAACAGGGCCACAGGTAATGGCAATCTGTATCTGACCTTTAAGGCGGTAAAACCGGGCAGGGATTTTCTTGAGATCTTCCGCGGCGAGGAGCATGTTTTTCTCGACGTGCTGCTAGTGCATCCCACTATGGTCATCACCTTGGAAACGTATTTCGGAAGGAGCGGTGGTACATGGATATTGCCCATCGCTGTTATCGTTTTTCTTGTTTTTCTGTTATGGGAGGCTGTCCTTGAATACCGGGAAGGAATGCGTGAAACACTGTACAAGTACCGCAATGTGCGCAATCTCGCCCGCATCATCTATCTGGTGGTGCTCACCGCTACCCAGCTGCTGGCGATGTTTGACACCACGGCTCTGGACATGGTGATCATGAAGCTGATGAATTCCGCTGCGCTGTTTTCTGCGCTAAGTTTTCCTGTTGCCATACTGATGTCTGTGTTTGTGACCGGATCAAATATACTGCTCATGAAGAAGGAAGGACGCAACTGGCGAAATATGCTGGGATGCTTTCTCGGCGTGCTCCTGTGCTTTCTTACCGTTTTACCGGAGATCATTTCAAACACTTTTATGAGAGCGGAATTTGCGGAGTTTCACAATCAGAGGCATCCGCTGGCATATATCGAAATGGGATTTGAGAGCATGATAAGCGTGCTTGTGGCATATCTCGAATGTATCCTGGCGGCCACTATCGTGCTCGCGATCAAGGCAGCCCGCTTTGTTCCCGCGTTTGATAAGGATTATATCATGATACTCGGGTGCAGGATCAGAAAGGACGGCACGCTCACAAACCTTCTGAAAGGCCGTGCGGATCGCGCGATAGAGTTTGCTAAGATGCAGGAAAACGCAAACGGGAAGAAAGTGATTTTTGTTCCGTCGGGCGGAAAGGGCTCGGATGAGGTGAAAAGCGAAGCGGAGGCGATACGCGATTACCTGGTTCAGACCGGGATCCCCGAGGAAAGGATACTGGTCGAGAATAAGTCCGAAAACACATATCAGAACTTTGGTTTTTCCGTGAAGCTGATGAAAGAAGATCCTGCGATAGCTTTTTCGACTACGAATTATCATGTGTTCCGCTCCGGCATTCTTGCGGCAAAGCAGGGGATAAAGGCTGAGGGCATCGGCAGCAGGACAAAGAGTTATTTCTGGATCAATGCTTTTGTGCGCGAATTCGTCGCGACATTGCATTATGAGTGGAAGTCTCACACGAAAGTGCTTGTTGTGATGTTTGCGGTGGTGGCCGCGATGGCCTACATGTTGTATCTGACAAACACGCTTTGAGCCACACCTTGACTCATGCGGATGATTTGAGAGTCGATGGGGACGGTTCTTTTCGACTCATGGAAGTTTAAGGAAAGGAAAAATGATGCATTACGAGTTTTCAAGCACGGATAAAGAGAAATTCAGTCTTCATGACTGTCGGGCCGCATCTGTTGAACTGGTAAATGAACGATTGATATTCAAACTGCCGGATGGCTTCTTTAACGTTGATTATTCGCCGGATTGGCCAAATACCGGAAAGGCGGAGGTCGAATTTAAGATCGATCCGATGAGAGGCGTTTGCCTTTACGTATTTGCAGACGCGGGCGGACAGACGATCCGCGAGGAATATACGCTTGAGCAGATGGTTGAAAAGATCAACGGTTCCGAATGGGAACTTGAATTTGCTTACCGTTTTGACGGCTATGAGGAGATCCTGTATAAATGCTGGATCTGGACAGACCACGCACCGTGGTCCTATGAAGGGGAGCTGTGGATCGGAACAAAGGAGGATACGGTTTTCAGATGGGATTCCCCTGAAGCCAACTAAAACAATGAACATAGTATACAAAAAGCTGACCGGGAATGAACTGGGCAGGATCATCAAAATGAGAATAGATCAGCTGACGGAGGAATATACATCATCCGGAAGAACGGTACCGGAAAATGTGGACCTTGAAGCAGCTCTGATGGATTTTTATACGCGTAATATGGCTGCCGGTACATATGTTTCATGGCTTGCCTTCGACGGTGATAAGATAGTCGGGACCAGCGGAATGTCGTTTGCTGAAAAGCCTCCGTATTTCACATGCCCATCGGGAAAAGTGGGCATCCTCTCCAGCATGTATACAGATCCGGGCTACAGAAGGATGGGCATTGCCACCCAACTGCTCGACAGAGTGGTCAGAGAAGCAAAGGAATACGGTTGCGGAACCATTTATATCACCGCGTCCGATATGGGAGTCAAATTATACGAATCATACGGATTTAAGCATAACGGCAATTTCATGCAGTATAATTTTCAGGAAGTATAAAAATGTTTAAGATCATAGGCGGCGATCTTAACAGGAACGGAGACAAGTGATGAAGAAAGAGACCATTGAGAGAATAAGAAAATTTACAATAGACCGTGACTGGGATCAGTTCCATTCCCCGGAAAACCTCGCCAAGTCGATCGTTATCGAGGCAGCGGAGCTTTTGGAGTGCTTCCAGTGGGACAATGAAAAATACGATGTGGAGCATGTAAAAGAAGAACTGGCGGATGTCCTGGTCTATTGCAGGGACCTGCTTGATAAGCTGGGGCTTGATGAAGACGAGATCGTGAATGCCAAGATGGATAAAAACGAAGCAAAATATCCCGTGGACAAGGCAAAGGGGAAGGCTGATAAGTACGATAAATTATAGGTTCTGCCAAACTTGTTGCGCGCGGCGGTAAAAAAGATCGGAGAACACGGTCATGTCGAAATACGATGAGATCCTTAAACTTGAACAAACGCTGAAAAACGATCAATATGGTGAAATGATCCGGGACGACACGCATAAGGGCACAATGGACGATCCTATCCCAATGCCCTATATCAGGTATTATGACGCTGTAAATAAACTGATCGAAGCTGTGTACGCTTTTCACAAAGCACATCCGGAGTATGGCCTGGACCGATATACCGAAGTGCTTGAAGAAAACGGCTGCGGCGGTACACAGCTTGACAACGTTGACGTTTCCGCCATGGACGGAAAGTGCCTTATGGCGCTGTTCATAAGCCTTGTGCGGGGGGAACGCT
>JAEEGF012500939.1_pt1 | contig 10334 bp, 9 predicted proteins | sample 9134171 | NCBI WGS metagenome assembly JAEEGF01 (sample SAMN16246542, study PRJNA631951) | gut metagenome | biome: gut microbiome; feature: rumen; material: AP-attached | host: Bos | place: Iran: Karaj | collected 2018-10 | reverse complement strand
CATTATTATTCACTTAAAAACAAATCAGATTATGGACAAGCAGAAATCAATCGAAGCATTACAGTTCTTCGTAACAGGCCTCTCTGAGGGCGCATTCGTACACAAGGTACAGGGACAGATCTTCAAGGCTCAGGGCTTCACGAAGCTGGGCGATAAGTACATCAGCCACTATACGGAGGAGATGGAATGGGTAGAGAAGTTCATCGACCGCATCCTCGACCTCGGCGGCGAGGTGAAGGTGGAGAAGCACGAGGCACGCGCGCTCTGCTACGACCCCATCGAGTACATCAAGGAAGACCTGAAGATTCAGGAGCCGGGCGTGGAACTGCTGCGCAAGTGCATGGGTTCGGTATGCGAGGACTATCTCACCTTCGACATCCTGAAGGACTATCTGGCCGACGAGGAGGAAGACCTCTACTGGAGTCAGGGCGCAGTCGAGATGATTGAGAAGATCGGCGCACAGAACTGGCTGATCAAGCAGATGTAATTCATCGGACATTGACAATTGACAATTGAATATTATGAAGGATAAGGTATTACAGGCCATGCGTGAGTTCGGCGCTCCCGTGAACGCTGGCAAGATTGCGGAGATCACAGGCATCGACCGCAAGGAAGTGGACAAGGCATTCGCCGAGTTGAAGAAGGAAGGCGCGATCGTGTCGCCCGTTCGTTGCAAGTGGCAGCCCGCTTGATGATCTCTCACGGCATCGATAGGTGCATCCGCACCACGAAGCATACACATTTTTTGCCAAGGGAGGGCCTCGGCTCTCCCTTTTTTACCTGTAGAAGAATAACCCAATAAATAGTATTATGGAAATCAAAGCAGTAAAATTCCGCAGAGACGGATTCTATACCCAGCCCTTCGTGTTCGGAGGCGAAAGGCTACGGGTAGGCGACGGAACGTCGGGAATAGAGGGACAGGACAAGTTTGACAAGAACGTGCGCTATCGTGGCAGTCTTCAGAACTATCTGATTGACACAGGCAGCGAGGTGATTCTCGTGGATACCGGTCTGCCCGCAGGCTTTCCCGAGGAGGTTCCCAACGAAGATTCCCCCATCTTCACCGGCAAGGACATCAGCAGCTACATGGATGCCTTCAAGGCACTCGGCTACCAGCCTGAGCAGGTGACGAAGATACTCGTTACCCATCGCCACGCTGACCACACCGGCGAACTGAAGAGCTTCCCCAACGCGAAGATCTATGTGAACGAGGAAGAGGTGGATGCCGCTGAGTTGCAGGGACTGACGAACATCGTCCCCGTCAGCTATACCGACGGCGCCTACTACAACTTCCCCGAAAGCCAGAAGATAGCCGACGGCATCTACTACATCAAGGCCAAGGGTCACACCAAGGGCAACAGCATCATCGTGGTGGAGATGGACGGCCTGTTCTACATGATTCACGGCGACATCACCTACGTCGATGAGGCGCTCTACGAGGACAAGCTGTCGGTAGTATTCGACGACCTGCCAGCTGCCCGCGAGACGCAGAACCGCATCCGCGAGTTCGTCCGCAACCATCCCACCGTCTATTGCGGCACGCATACGCCACAGGGCTATGAGAATCTGGAGGCCAAGCGCGTGATGGACCTCGATAATCCCGTGCCGACCGTTCTGGCCGAAGTCGATTTCTCCAAGCAGGAGGCCTCCGGCAAGTACGTCTGCTCCATCTGCGGCTATGTCTATGACCCCGCAGAGCACGACGGCGTGTCCTTCGAAGACCTGCCTGACGACTGGAAATGCCCGCGCTGCAAGCAGCCGAAGGAGAAGTTCAATCCTGCATAGCGCATATTTCCCAATAATTATTAAATCCCAAGGCATAATCATCCTGCATTGGGATTTTTTTCGTATATTCGCAGCAAGATATTATTAACTAAACACAATACGATTATGAAGATTTTGATTTTACAAGGCTCTCCGAGAGCCAATGGTAACACCGCTTGGATGGCGGAGGAGTATAAGAAGGCTGCTGAGGCGGCGGGTCATGAGGTCACGCTGGTGAATGTGGCCAGAAAGAAGGCTGCCGGCTGCATGGCCTGCGGATATTGCCGTGGCAAGGGCAATGGTGCCTGCATCCAGAAGGACGACATGCAGGAGCTCTTCCCGCTGATGAACGAGGCGGAGGTGCTGGTGCTGGCTGCGCCCATCTATTACTTCACGCTCTGCGCCCAGATTCAGGCGCCCGTCCAGCGCATGTACTGCGTGAACAAGCCCGCCAAGGTGAAGAAGATGGCGCTGCTGATGTCGTCCTACTCGCCCAACGTCTATGATGGCGCCACGGCCGAGTTCCGCGACATCTGCAACTACTGGCAGGTGGAGAACACGGGCTTCGTCTCTGCCAAGAATGACGAGCAGAAGACGGAGGAGACCCGGCAGAAGGTGATTGCATTGGCTGCGAAAGTGTAATAATAATAAGACTTGCAACACATAGTGACATTGAGGCCGTCACCGCAATATGGCAAAATTGATTCTGACAACACAGGACAAGAAACAAGAGCGAATACCTTTTGTAGATTGGCTGCGAGTAGTAGCATGTTTTATGGTAATGCTGGTTCATGCATCGGAAAACTTCTATGGTGTTGTAACGGAAAAAGCCATAGCGAGTATTCCTGATGGTGCTGAGAAACTGGCGGGCTTTGCCACCAACACTGGCGGCATGGCTGGCGACAAGGCCGTATTGTTGAATGAGGCGAACCGTTTCTGGGTAGCATTCTACGATGGCGGTGTGGCACGTACTTGTGTACCGCTATTCATCATCGCATCGGCTTTCCTGCTGGTTCCAATGAAGACGGGCGTCACCATGTCGCAGTTCTATAAACGTAGGTTCATGCGCATATTGCCGCCGATGATCATCTTTATGCTGCTCTATGCCACACTGCCAGTGCTGTGGGGAGAGATGACATTCGACGACACACTGCGCATTCTGCCTACGCTGCCATTTAACTTCCCTGAGAACGCAGGCCATCTGTGGTTCATGTATCCGCTTATCAGCCTGTATCTGATTATTCCTGTCGTATCGCCGTGGTTAGAGCGTGCCAGTGCGAAGGATGAACGCATCTTCATCGGCATCTTTGTAGTAAGCACCTTTATTCCCTGGCTGCACCTCTTCGTCATACCCGAACTCTAGCATGCTACATTTGCTGTGCCGTCACCACGAAGATGATCTCCCTGCTTCCAGGAAGTAAATGGATTATTGGGTAAGTGAAAATGCCAAAACGGCACAATTTCGCCCGCCTCGTCCTACCCGTGTGCCCGATTTTGGCAAAAAAAGCGAAAATGTTGTGTGATTAAAGAAAAAGTAGTATCTTTGCAGCAAATTAATCAAAAACGATGAGAAAGAGGCTACTTGTCATTTTTTCTTTTCTGATGCTGCTGACGTGCGTACTGACAGTCTCGGCACAGAATGGTGCAACTGCTGAGGTGAAGCAGCTGACGAAAGAGATGTACGACCAGTTTAATGCCGACGAATATGAAAAACTGATTACGACCGTCGGCAAGCTGAAGGAAGCATGCGTCAGGGCGGGCGACTATAAGACTTTCTACAAGGCATGGGGCAATCTTATCATTAAAACCAAAATGCACGTGGGTCGTCCGCAGGCCATGAAGATGATCAAGGAGATGCGCGATTATGCCGTGCAGCATGACCATAAGTTCGGACTCTATAGTGCTACCTATACTACTGCCTACCTGCTGAACCAGATTGGCGACCAAGTGGGCGCTGAGCAAAACTACCTAAAAGCAGCAGAATACCTGAAGAAGTATTTTCCCGAGGAGAGCACCGCATCCATCTATGTGTCGCTTAGTAAACTGGCTTTGTCTGTCAAGGAGGACACCATAGCCATTCACTATGCCCAGCAGGCTCTCGACGACCCGCATGTGACGCCGCTCCAACGCCATATGGCCAAGAGTTGCATGTGTCTCGCATACGGATGGCTGGGCAAGAAGAAGGAGTTTGACGAGGCATACGCCAAGCTGAAGGCTATTAATGACGTTTCGTATAACAAACAGGAGATGCTGTCCATTGAGATATTCAAGGCTAAACTGGAAGGAGACTTCGAGAAGGCCAAACAGCTGGCTCACCAATACAAGTCGAAACAGATGCGGGTGCTGTATATCTATAAAACTCATGAATGGGCCGGTGAATGGAAGGAGGCACTCCAAGCCTTTAAGGATTATAGGTTTTTTCTCGATTCGGTAAACAATTTGGAGGTTCGCGAACAAGCCGCGCTCTATCACTCAGAGCTGAACGTGGCACTGGCCGAGAACGAGTCGAAAGACCTTCGGTTGGCCAACAAGCGACTGCAGCTCAGCCAGATGAAGCACGAACTGGAGCACGAACGGCTGGAAGTGGAAGCTGCCAACTTGAAGCTGAGGAACTCGAACATCGAACTGGCCAATGCTGCCATCCAATTGAAGAACGACAGTCTGGAGCGCAGCGAACAGGCAGCAAAAATCAACGAATACAAGTCGCGCATGGAGGCTGAAGAGGAAGCGGAACATGCCCACCACGTCATCATCTTCGCTGTATCCTTCATCACCTTGCTCATCTTAGGCTTCCTGCTATTCTATCTGCATCGCCGGCAGCGCCAGATGCGACGCCTGCAGCAGGTGAACACTGAGCTGAAGACGGCCTACGACCAGCTGAGGACGACGACGATGGCCAAGGAGCACATGGAGAACGAATTGCAGGTGGCACGTGAGATACAGTTGAGCATGCTGCCCCACAATTTCGTGCAACTGCAGCGTGCCGATGCCCATGCCTTCATGCGACCGGCGAAATTTGTCGGCGGCGACCTCTACGACATCTTCTATCAAAACGATAAACTGTACTTCTGCATCGGTGACGTGGCAGGAAAGGGCGTGCCAGCATCCATGCTCATGGCCGTAGCCGTCAACCTGTTCCGCATGACAGCCAAGGAGGGCTTCTCGCCTCAGCAGATAGCTACGAAGCTGAACGATGCCATATCGACAGACAACGAGCAAGGCATGTTCGTCACCATGTTTATTGCCATCATCGACCTGAACACAGGACACATGGACTATTGTAACGCAGGACACAATCCCCCGCTGCTCGACGGCGAATACATGGAGGTGGAGAGCAACGCACCTATCGGACTGTGGCCTGAGGCCGAGTTCGTGGGACAGGAGGTGGAGAACATGAAGGGCAAAACCCTATTCCTCTATACCGACGGACTTAACGAGGCCGAGAACAGCAAACATCAGCAATTCGGCGACGACCGTCTGAAGCTGGAAATACGCAGGTTCCAAGATGAGGATGCGCACGACATGACAGAGGATGTAGAAAAAGCCGTCGAATGCTTTGTCGACGGAGCCGAACAGAGTGACGACCTCACCATGCTTTGTATCAAAATGCACTAAAAAGATGATGACAACGACATTGTTTATAGGACTGCTGATTCCCCTGCTGGGCACGATGCTCGGCTCCGCCTTCGTGTTTTTCATGAAGGACGAGATGTCTGTGCGGTTACAGAAAACATTGCTCGGCTTTGCTTCAGGTGTGATGGTGGCCGCATCGGTGTGGTCGCTGCTCATTCCGGCGATGGAGATGAGTTCAATGCATAATGCACAATGCACAATTCACAATGAGGCTAGCGCATGGAGTGTAATGCCTGCGGCTGTAGGATTCCTGTTAGGCATGGGCTTCCTGTTGCTCATTGACGAACTGACGCCGCACCTGCACATCGGCACCGACAAGCCCGAAGGTATGCGCTCCCATCTCTCCAAGACCGCCATGCTCGCCCTCGCCGTCACCATCCACAACCTCCCAGAGGGAATGGCGGTTGGCGTGGTCTTCGCCGGCGCTGACAGCGGTGCCACGAACATCTCCCTGGCCAGCGCCATCGCGGTCTCCTTGGGCATCGCCATCCAGAACGTGCCCGAGGGTGCCATCATCTCCATGCCGATGCGCGCGGCGGGCAACAGCCGTTGGCGCTCCTTCCTCTTGGGCTCCCTCAGCGGTGCCGTCGAACCCGTCGGAGCCGTCGCCGTCCTCCTGCTCGCCTCGCTGCTCATGCCCGTCCTTCCCTACATGCTCGCCTTCGCCGCCGGCGCCATGTTCTACGTGGTCGTCGAGGAACTCATCCCCGAAGCCTCCGAAGGTCAGCACTCCAATCTCAGCACCATCGGCTTCGCCATCGGTTTCGTCCTCATGATGGTGCTCGACGTGGTAATGGGGTAATACTTTCTTTATTTGAAGAATTGCGTGAAAGCCTTGACGGTATAGATGTGGTCGGCTGTGCTGCCCGTTTCCCTGCAACTATGCATGGCAAGGATGGCATTACCCATATCGACACCTCTCAGTGGAATCGACGAAGCGAGGATGTTTCCCAATGTGCTGCCACCAGCCACGTCAGAATGATTGACGAAACGTTGGCAGGGAACTCCAGCCTCGCGGCAGATCTCAGCAAAAACGGCAGCCGACACGGCATCGCTAGCATATTTCTGCGCGGCATTGAACTTGATGACAGGCCCGCCACCGAGAACGGGATGGTTCGTGGGATCGTATTTCTCACTATAGTTGGGATGCCAGGCGTGGGCATTGTCGGCAGAAATCATAAATGCCCGCTCTACGGCTTGATAAAATGCTTCCTCGCTTCCACTCTGAGCCAAAGCTATCCGTTTCAGCATCATCGAGAGGAACGGACTGCCAGCACCCTGCTTGGTCTGCGAGCCCGTCTCTTCGTTGTCGAAGATGGCCAGCACCTTTGTGGCATCAGTAGTCTCTGTGGCAATCATCGCCTCCAGCCCTGCAAAGCACATCGACAGATCGTCCAAGCGTCCTGAGGAGATGAACTCGTTGTGAACGCCGAAAGTACAGGCTGGCGTAGCATCGGCCAGATAGAGGTCGAAGTCGAGAATGTCCTCCTGACTGATAGCCAGCTCCGTGCAGATGACGTTCATCAGCAGACTTCCCCGTTCGAGCTCACTCGTTACGATGCCTAGTATCGGCAGCATATCCTTCTGCTTGCTCAGCTTCACGCCATCGTTCACCTGACGGTTGAAGTGAATAGCGAGGTTGCTGATCTGGAGCAGAGGACGATTAACGTGCAGCAATAGCGTCTTTGGATTGAGCGCATCCCTGCCACGTACTATCACACGGCCAGCAATCGTCAGTGGACGGTCGAACCACGTCGACATAATCGGCCCTCCATACACCTCTGTATTCAGTTTCACTATACCGCCCTCGCATAGCATTTCGGCGTTGGGCTTGATACGGAACGTGGGGGAATCGCAATGAGCGCAAATCATGCGGAACCCTGTATCGGCCATCGGCTTGTGTCCGATATGGAAGGCATAGACAGAAGAATCGTTCTTCGTCACATAGAACTTGTCACCTGCCTGCACCTCACCAAGTGGTTCGCGCGGGTCAATCCAGCGATAGCCTGCCTTCTCCAGTTCGCTGGCAATATTCTTTGCTGCCAGGAAGTTCATTGACGAAGCATCCAAAAAGCTTAATAATCGTTGTACCATATCATTCAATTACGCTCATTCTCATTTCTATGTCATCAACGGGGCGGTCAGCGCGACCTGTTGCTGTGCCTTGAATCATTTCAACCACATCAAGACCTTCTTCTACCTCACCAAACACGGTGTATTGGCCATCAAGGTGGGGCGTACCGCCGACCGTTGAATAAATCTTCAGCTGTTCATCGGTCAGGCCAGTCTTCCCTACCCTATTCTCTGCCTCTGCAACCAGTTTGTCCTGCAGTTCCTGAAGCCCCTCGCGATTCCTGTCGCGGCGCATCTGCATAATCTCAGCACGATGCTCAGCAGCAAGCTTATTAAAAACATCCTGTACTTTCTGCATCCTTAGTTGCTTGGAGAACTGACGAAGCTGTCCTTCGTTGTAAACATCTCCCCAAACGATGTAGAACTGTGAACCGCTACTGCGGCGTTCCGGGTTCACTTCGTCGCCCTGACGTGCAGCAGCCAGTGCACCACGCTTATGGAAAAGGCCGTCCTTGATCTCAGCTTCAAGCGTGTAGTCAGGCCCGCCAACGCCCAGCATCTTACCAGCAGGCGCACCCTTGGAATCTGGGTCACCGCCCTGAATCATGAAGTTCTTAATCACTCGATGGAATAGCGTCCCATCATAATAACCCTCCTTCACCAACTTCACAAAGTTATCGCGGTGGATGGGAGTCTCGTCGTAAAGGCGAACAACGATGTCGCCCAGCATGGTTTGAATCTTTACTTTTATCATAAACTATTATAATTATTGGTGCAAAAATACGAATTTTAGAACGAAACTCAGTACCTTTGCCGTTGTTTTTAATATGTTTTATGAAGAAGATATTGTTCCTGCACGGATTCTATGCCAGCGGTCAGTGTGTACCGGCGGTGGCTTTGCGCGAGGCTTTCGAGGGTCGTGCGGAGGTGGTAACGCCCGACTTACCAATGCACCCGAAGGAGGCGGTTCGGTTCATCCGCGAATTGATAGACCGTGAACGGCCAGACCTTCTGATAGGCAACAGCTGCGGAGCGTTCTATGCTCAGATGGTGGCTCCCGTCGCGGGCATTCCGGCCTTACTGGGCAATCCGCACTTCAGAATGACGGAGTTTCTGAAGCAGCGCATCGGCGAGCATCAGTACAAGTCGCCGCGAAAGGACGGCAATCAGAACTTTGTAATAGATGAAGCTCTGATTGAGGAGTTCGCCGAAATGGAGGCCATCCAGTTCTTTGCAGAGCAAAGCGGCAAAGCCGAGCGTAACAGTTGCCATCCAGACATCCAAGACCGTATCTGGGGTTTGTTCGGCGAACAGGACACGCTGGCTCACTTTGAGCCGCTCTTCTTGCAGCACTACAGTCGCTCATTCCATTTCCCAGGCGGTCATACTCCAACGGCAGAGGAAGTCCGTGAATGGTATGTGCCGTTGGCTGAAAAGATGTTGGAACCTTGATACGAAAGCAAGTGTTTTAACTTAGGGAGAGTCATCGCTTTATTATTCTCCTAATTTGATTACACTTCTATCTTCCTCCTGTTTCTTCTGACCACCTACGGGCTTATAGGAATGGAAATTCCAGCTGATGCCGAGCCAGAAGATGCGACTGCGGTTCTTGCTGTTGTTGACGAGGGTATAGACGGGATTGTCTGACGAGATGTCCCAGCGGCGGGTGTTGAATACATCAGTAAGAAGAGCCGAGAAGGTCACTCCCTTCTTGGGCAACTGCTGTCGGATGCCGAGGTTGCAATAATGAATGGTCTTGGTGGTGAACTGCGGGAAGTACTGCGGCGTGGTGACGAAGTACTGTGCCTGAATGGTCATCCCCTGTATTGGCATGATGTTCAGCGAAGCATTGCCGTTGCAAGTCCATCCATCGTTCTTGCTTAGGCAAGCGTCTCCTGACGTCGCCGAGCGACGGAACGTCACGCCTTGACTGGTGCCACGCGACTTTGTATAGAATACGTTGCAGCCTACGTCCACGCCGAGCCACCGCTGGGCACTCCAGCGGATGTTATGCTCCACGCCAGTGTTCAGATACAGGTCGCCGTTAATGTAGGTCATCACAAGAATGTTCTGGTCGATATAGGCTATCTGATTGATGTAGTCCTGCGTGTAGTTAAGGTAGGCATTGCCGTTCACCTTCAGCGACTGCCCCGCATAGGAGTAGCCGATGTCGAGCTTGTTGGCCTTCTCCGGCTTCAGATGGATGTTGCCCGTCTCGTAGGTATTGTTGTCGATGAGGTTGATGTAGGGGTTCAGCTGCGGATAGGTGGGTCGCGAAATGCGGCGCGACAGTCCGATGGAAAGCTGCCATGGGTCGCTGATGCGATAGTTCAGCACCAGATTGGGAGCCACGAAATAGCAGTTGCTGGCCTCGTCCAAGTGGTCTTTGTCGTTACGAAGCGTCGTGCGGCTGTACTCAAATCGCAACCCGGCTTTCAACGTCAACTGCTGCGAGAGTTTCGAAGAATACATAACGTAAGCAGCAGGGATATACTCGCGGTGACGCAGGTCGTTGCTAAGCGGTATGGACAGCTGCCATGTGTCTGTCGCTTCGTTCCACTCGTACATCTTGTGGTCGATGTTGTTCTGCCGATAGATCATCTTGACTCCTGTCTCCAGTTTACCCTTGCCCAGCATGGTCATGTAGTCGAATTGCCATGTGGCAATGCGCGGATGGCCGCCCGATTCTGATCGCTGCACCATCTTGTTGGCTTCATAATAATAGGAAGGCCGATGTCCGTTGATGGCCGACAATGATGCTGATGTGCTGACCTCGCGCTTATTCGGCTCAAAGATGTGCTTGTAAGTGAGCGAACCCTCCAGCATCTCGCGATTAAACGTGATGTCCGTCTGACGCAGTTTCT
>JAEEGF011102193.1_pt1 | contig 10334 bp, 6 predicted proteins | sample 9134171 | NCBI WGS metagenome assembly JAEEGF01 (sample SAMN16246542, study PRJNA631951) | gut metagenome | biome: gut microbiome; feature: rumen; material: AP-attached | host: Bos | place: Iran: Karaj | collected 2018-10 | reverse complement strand
TCCGGCTCGTAAAAATCATCCGCCGTGAGCATGCGATCCCCTTTTTGAATCCGATAGAGATTCGCTGTGATGAGATCGGCACGGCGGCGAATCGTTTCGCGATCCTCGCTGCGGCGCAGCTCCTCGCGCTGAAGAGCAAGCTTGCGCGCTGTGCGGTCCCGGAGATTTTTCACGGTTTTCGTCAGCGACTGGGAACGGCGGCGCATCGCCTCAGCCCGATCACGACGAAGATAAAACTCATCGAGCAGTGCGGAAAACGACGCGCGCTTTTCACATTGGAGCGCCTCTCCATACTGTCGGATCGGCAGAAAGCTGAAATCCTTGGGCTTTTCCTGATCCAGGAGCAGGCAGGGCTCAAGTTCCCCGCCTGAAACACAGGAGATCAAAGAGTCCATTGCCCGCAGGAAAAATGCCTCCTGCTCGGAAGAAAGTGCGGAAAAGCGCGGGCTGGCATCCGAAAATGCTGCGAAACAAAGCTCCCGACAGATCAGCGGCGAAAGCCCGGAAAACGTATGCAGCAGCCAGCTGTCCAGCGCCGTTCCGGATTCAATCGTGCGGAGAAGCGCTTCGCGCTCCGCCCCGGTCGTAGAATAGAAATAGGGCTTATTCTGGCGGGGCGGCAGACGATAACGCATTCCGGGCAGAAGCGGACGAATTTCACTCATGGAGGGATCCACCCGGCGCATACAGTCGAGGATGATGCCATCGGCATCGATCAGAATGACGTTGGACTGGCGTCCCATCATTTCCGCCGCGAGAGTTCGCTTGGTTTCCGCACCCATTTCGTCCCGTGCATCGAGATGCAGCAGGAGCAGTCGCTCGTCCTGCGGCTGCTCAAGACTTGAGATACGCGCCCCGGTGAGATGCTTTCGGAGCAGCATGCAGAACATCGGCGGCGTCGCAGGGTTCTCAAAGCGCCCCTCCGTCAGATGCACGCGCGCACTGCCGACACCGCCGTGCATCAGCAGACGGCCGCTGCCGTCCGCCATGCGCAGGCTGAAAAGAAGAAGATCGCGCTCCGGCTGCTGAACCTTGTCAATCCGGGCGCCGACAATGCGATCCGCGAGCTCCCGCGTCAGGCCGGAGAGAAACACAGAATCCAGCGGCATGTCACAGCACCTCCGCAATCCGGTTGAAGAGGGCGATCAGACGATCGCTCTCCCCTTTGAGCCAGAGCCAGCCGAAGAGTGTCTCAAGGCCGGTGGCGGCATGATACTCCGAGATCTCGGCCTTCTGTGGAATGCCGTTGACCTTGGCATTTCGCCCGCGCTTATAGACGGCAGCCTCCTGTTCGGTCAGTTCGCTCAGAATCTCAGCCACGGCTGCAGCCTGCGCAGGTGCGTTGACACGATGCACGGTTTCCCGATGGAGGTGCGCAGCGCCCGTGACGCCGGACTGCGCAAGCGCGGTTCGCATCATCAGCTCATAAACAGCATCGCCGATATGCGCGAGCGCGAGCGTGCTGTAAGCGCCGACTTCCGCATCCGTCAAGGAAGGGGCAAAGCGCCCGCCCGGTACATACTGAATGTTTGCAACGGGGCGGTCAGTGCTCCGCCCCGTTTGAAAATGATCATGCTTCATCTCGGAAGGTGTCCTCGTTCTCGTCTGCAAAGGCCATCTGCGTCTGCAGCACTTCGCCGGGCGCGGTGCCCTGCACATACTGCATTTCCTGCCATTGCTGTTTCGTAATGAGAATGTCGCGCGGCTTGGAGCCCTGGAACGGGCCTACCACGCCGATCTCCTCCATCTGATCGACCAGGCGCGCAGCGCGGGAATAGCCAAGCTTCAGACGGCGCTGCAGGAGCGAGACGGACGCCTGATTGGTTTCCAGAATGACGTCCACCGCCTGCGGGAGCAGCTCATCATAATCGCTGTCCTTGCCGTTCGAGCCGGAGGAATCGCCGCCCGACGACCCGCCGGATTTGCTGTCCTCCTTGATCGCAGCCTGCTCGATCTGCGCGATGATGTCATCGCTGTACTGCGCGTCGCTGTTCTGCTTGATGAACTGAATGACCTCGTCGCGCTCCTCATCAGAGACGAAGGCGCCCTGCACACGAAGAGGCTTGCCGAGTGTGATCGGCGCATAAAGCATATCGCCGTTGCCGATCAGCTTTTCCGCGCCCATCGTATCGAGGATGATGCGGCTGTCCAGCGCAGAGGAAACGGACAGCGCAACGCGGCTGGGAATGTTGGCCTTCATCAGACCCGTGATAACGTCCGACGACGGACGCTGCGTGGCGATGATGAGATGCATGCCGGCGGCGCGGCCCATCTGGGCGACGCGGCAGATGCTCTCCTCCACCTCTTTGGCAGCGCAGAGCATGAGATCCGCCAGCTCGTCGATGACGACCACCACATTCGGCAGCGTTTCGCCGTCGGCAGTGGCGCGCTGAAGCTCATTGTAGCTCGTAATATCGCGCACCTGCACCTCGGAGAAGAGGCGATAGCGCTTGAGCATTTCCACAACAGCCCACTGCAGAGCGCCTGCCGCCTTCTTCGGATCGGTGACAACCGGAATATAAAGATGCGGAATGCCGTTATAGACGCCGAACTCGACCATCTTCGGGTCGATCATGATGAGGCGCACCTCCTCCGGCGTCGCTTTATAGAGCAGGCTCAGAATGAGCGAGTTCATAAAAACGGATTTGCCGGAGCCGGTCGTGCCGGCGATGAGCATATGCGGCAGCTTTGAAATATTGCCGACGATGTTGTTTCCGGCGATGTCCTTGCCGACGGCGAAGGACACCTTGGATTTGGCATTGCGGAAGGTATCGGTGTCAATGATGTCGCGCAGGCGCACCATGCTGATGACCTTATTCGGAACCTCGATGCCGACGGTGGAAATCTTGTCAGGTACCGGAGCGATTCGGACGTTCTCCACGCCCAGCGCCAGCGCAAGATCGCCGGAGAGATTGGTGATTTTATTGAGCTTGACACCCGCCTCAAGCTCGAGATCGTAGCGCGTGACCGTGGGGCCGCGCGTAAAATCGCGGATACTGGCGTTCACGCCGAAGCTCTGCAGCGCAGTCTCCAACCGGTTGCGATTGAAGTTGACCTCCTCCCCGGCGTCCGCCTTGCTGCGGGTTCCGGGCTGCAGAATAGTCACGGGCGGGTACTGATAGGCAGCGAGATCGCCCTCGCTTTCGATCGCAGCGGTGATGGCGGCAGTCTCCGCCTGAACAGCCGCAGCGGCAGCCTTCTTTGCACCCTTGCCGGCAGCGCTCACGGTCTCGCCCTGCTTGGAATCCACGAGCTCCACGCCCGCGAGATCGGCAGCCTCCTCCACAGAGAGAGGCTTGACCTTGCTCGTATCCTTGACAGACTGCGTCTTCGGACGGACAGGCTCATCGTCCATATTGATATCATAGGTCACCTTGGGCTGACGCAGACGCGCGGTGGACGCGACCTCCCTTTTCTGCTGAGCAGCCGCAGGGATCTCACGCGGACGCTCAGGCTGCTTCTGAACCTGCCTGGTGCGCGCCGGACGCGCGTTCTTGCGGCGCACAGGCTGCGGATCCGCCTGCTCAAGCTCGAAAAACGGATCGTCCTCCTCGTCGAGCTCCTCGGGATAATACTTCGCATCGCTGCGCTCCTGCAGCCACTGAAAGATCTTCTGCACCGTAACGTGGAAGCAGCGGAGCAGCGCATAGAAAAAAGCAAGCAGCAGCAGCGGCGCAGCCGCATATTTGCTCAGAGCCGCCTGCAGCAGCATGCCGAGGCCGCCGGCAAGCACGCCGCCGGTCTGACCCGCGACGCCGCCTGAATACAGCTCCTTGATGATGGTATATACGTCGCCCTGCGTAAAGGCAGCCTTGCACAGGATCAGATGCAGCGCAGCGCCGAGCAGAAACGGCAGCAGCGCCGCGCAAACGCCGCGAAACACGGCGCTCTGGCGGTTGGCAGAGACAAGAACCCAGCTGAGGATTCCCATTGCAAACGGGAAAATCCAATAGCCATAGCCGAGAATGCCCATGAGCCCCATGCGCAGATAGCGGATGACAAAGCCATCCTCCGACTTGGGATCCAGAAAAAAGCCGATGAGCGCGAGCACGGCCAGCAGCATCAGAACGCCTGCGTAAATCCACATGGAGGGCAGGGCCTGACGCGGCTCCGGCTGCGGCGCGGCTTTCGCCGCTGGCTTTTTGGCTCTGGTCGGCGCACCCTTGGGCTTGGGAGCAGCCTTTTTGGCAGCAGAGGCGGACTTTTTCTTTTGGGAAGAACCGGTGTTCGCCATTTGAAACTCCTTTTAGAATAATCAGAACAGCAGCGAGAGCACAATCGTGAGTACGCCGGCGCCCCACAGGTAATAGCAGAAGCGGCCGAATTTGCCCTGACTGGTGATGCGCTTGACAATGCGGATTGCAAACACGCCGACAACGGCGGCAACCACAGTGCCGATCAGATACGCGGGGATGAGAGACGTGTCGATGCCGGTCTTGATGGCATCGATGAGGGTCAAGAGCGTCGAGCCCGCAACGGCGGGAATCGACATCATGAACGAAAACTTAACGGCAAAGTCACGATCCAGACCGCGGGCCATACCGGCGGTGATCGTGCTGCCGGAGCGGGAGATGCCCGGGATGGTGGCAACGCACTGGCACAGGCCGATGATGAGGGCATCCTTCACGGTCATGTTGCGCTCGGTGCGCTTTCCCTGCGGCATCCGGTCAGAGATGAAGAGGATGCAGCCCGTAAGCAGGAAAAACAGACCGATGGCAATCGTGTGATAATAAAGCTCCTCGACCTTGTCCTTGATCGGGAACACGAGCACGAGCGGCAGCGTGGCAAAGATGATCATCAGAACCAGGCGCGCCATCGGGAGCGGACGGCGATCCGGGCCCTTGCCGGTACGCAGCCCCTTGCCCTGGAAGAACCAGATCAGCTCGCGCACCATCTGCACGATGTCCTGCCAGTATACGATGAAGATAGAAATGAGCGTGCCAAAATGGAGCATGACGTCAAAGAACAGATGGCCCTGCTCCGTGGTGGACATGTGAAACAGATTCTGCAGCACGGACAGATGTCCGGAGCTGGAGATGGGCAGAAACTCCGCAATGCCCTGCACCAGACCGAGAATGATCGCATTCAGAATGGACACTGGTAAATACCTCCGAAAACAGCGAATATTCAGGATTGCATATGAATTATGTAACCTCGAATGTTAATCATAGCACAAATATAAAAAAAGAACAAGTAAAAAAGCGGGTGAAACTCACCCGCTTTTCTGTGCAATTGGTTCGATTATGCCTTTTCCTGATAAGCCGCGAGAACGCCCTTGTAGGTCATCCAGCAGTCAAACTTGGAAACCGTCTCAAACGGCGCGTGCATGCTCAGAACGGGCACGCCTGCGTCGATGGTGTCGATGTTGCGGTTGGCCATATATTTTGCAATCGTGCCTCCGCCGCCCTGATCGACCTTGCCAAGCTCGCACAGTTGCCACACAACGCCTGCGTCCGCAAACAGACGGCGCAAATGGGCCACGATTTCGGCAGAGGCGTCGCTCGTGCCGGATTTGCCGCGCGCGCCGGTGAATTTGCAGATGCCCATGCCATAGTTGACCTTGGCCTCGTTGCGCTTTTCGCTGACCTCGGGATAGTTGGGGTCAAAGGCGTTGCAGACGTCGGCGGAGAGACAAAAGCTCTTTTCAAAGCAGCGGCGCAGCGCCACGCCCTGCGTCTCGCAGAGATCGGCCATAAAGGTATCAAAAGCCTGAGACTGCATGCCGGAAACACCCTCGGAGCCGATCTCCTCCTTATCGGCCAGAATGCACACGGCAGTGCGCTCCGGCACGTCGAGATCGAGGATGGCGCGCAGCTCTGCATAGGCGCAGACGCGGTCGTCATGGCCATAGCCGCCGATCATCGAGCGGTCAAGGCCGACCTCGCACACGTCGAAGGCCGGGACGGCAACGAGCTCGGCGGAGAGGAAGTCCTCTTCCGTGATGCCGTAGAGGTCGTTGAGCATGCTCAGCACCGCGAGCTTCACGCGGTCCTTGCCGTCGTCGGCGTAGGGCACGGAGCCGATGAGGATGTTCAGGCCCTCGCCGGTGATGCCCTCGGCCATCGTCTTCTTCATCTGGTCGGCGGCGAGGTGCGGCAGCAGGTCGGTGATGACGAACTTCGGCTCGTCCTTCTCGCGCCCCAGCGCGATCTCCACACTGCTGCCGTCGCGCAGCGAGACGACGCCGTGCAGCTCCAGCGGGATCGTGACCCACTGGTACTTTTTGATGCCGCCGTAGTAGTGCGTGCGGAAATAGCAGAGCTCGTCGCTCTCATACAGGGGGACCTGCTTGAGGTCCAGACGCGGCGCGTCGACGTGCGCGCCGGCGATGACCGCGCCCTCGGCGAGGCTCTTTTTGCCGATCACGGCCAGCGTCAGCGCCTTGCCGCGGTTGTTCTGATAGACCTTCATGCCCGGCTCGAGCGCCATGCCCGGGACGTACTCCACGAAGCCGCGCTCCTCGGCCTCGGCGATCGCGTTCTTCACGGCCTCGCGCTCGGTGCGGGAGGCGTCGAGATAGCGGATATATTCCGTGCAGTATTCTTCGCATTTGACGCGCTCGTCCGTGCCGATCAGGTCATAGCCGTTCTTCTGCTCGTAAAAGAGCTTTTCTCTCAGTTCATCCATGGCTTTTCAAAACCTCCGAAAAAAATTGTCTGCAGGTATCCGAAAACTGATCCTCATCCCCGTCGTTCTACAGGATGTGATCACATTTTTCTTTGAAGTATTCGTCGCTCTTCTGCGCGTCGACGCGCGCGGAGGCGCGCTCGAAGTCAAGACCGTCCCGGTCCATGATGCGCGCGATGCGCCTCTCGCGGTCCGCGAGCACGCCGAGCACCAGGTCGCAATGTGCGGCGAGACCTCCCTCGATCAGCTCGATCGCGTCTATCGCGGCGAGCGTCCCGCCCGCCATCGCCCAGGCGCGCAGACGGCGCGCGGCCTCCTCGCGGACGAAGCGGTGGCTGATCGCATTGAGCTCCGCGAGCGCGGCCGGGTCGGAAAAGACCTCCGCGGCGAGGGCGCGCCGGTCGATGCCGCCGTCCCGGTAAGCCTTCGGAAAACGCTCGGCCAGCGCGGCGACGAGCGCCGCGTCCCGCTCGAGCAGCTCGTGATAGAGCGCGTCGCAGTCGATCACCAGCGCGCCCAGGTTTTCAAGCAGCTTCAGCGCGGTGGTCTTGCCGCTGCCGCTCGGGCCGGTGATGCCGACGACCGTCATGCCCCCGACGAGCGCCTCGGCGATCTCGCCCTCGTCCAGCGCGCCGCGGCGCAGGATGCGGAAGGGCCTGTCCGCAAGGGAGATCAGCGTCGATTCGCGCCCGAGGCCGCAGGGGCCGCCGTCGATCACGCCCTCGATCTGTCCGTCGAAATAGGCGAGGACCTTTTGCGCGTCCTTCGGGCTCTCCTCCCCCGAGGGGTTGGCCGAGGGCGCGGCGAAGGGCAGGCCGGTCAGCCGCAGGAGCTCGAGCGTCTTCGGATGGTCCGGGCAGCGCAGGCCCACCGTGTCTCCCCCCGCCAGCACGACGGGCGGGATCTCCTTTTTGGCTTTCAGCACGATGGTCAGCGGGCCTGGCCAGAAGCGCGCGGCAAGCGTTTTTGCCTGCGGCGGGACCTCGAGGCAGTATTCCTCCATGCTCTCCGCGCCGGGCACCATCAGCGACAGGGGCTTGACGGCGGGGCGGCCCTTGACCTCGTAGATCCTTTCGACGGCCGCGGCGTCAAGGCCGTTGCCCGCCAGGCCGTAGACCGTTTCGGTCGGCACGGCGACGAGACCGCCGCCGCGGATAAGCTCCGCCGCGCCGGAGAGATCGTCTGTAAAGACTTGTGTTTTCATATCCTGCTCCCTGCCCGCTTCAGCTCTGCGCGGCAAGCCGCTCGGCCTGGTCGGCGGTGACGAGCGCGTCGATGAGCGCGTCGAGATCGCCGTCCATGATCGAGCCGATATTGAAGCTCCGTCCCTCGCCGACAAGGCGGTGGTCGGTCACGCGGTTCTGCGGGAAATTATAGGTGCGGACGCGCTCGCTGCGGTCGCCGCTGCCGATCTGGCTGCGGCGCTCGGCCGCGACGGCGCTGCGCCGCTTTTCCTGCTCGGCCTCGTAGAGCTTGGCGCGCAGGATCTGCATCGCGCGGTCCTTGTTTTTATACTGGCTGCGCTCGTCCTGGCACTCGACCACCGTGCCGCTGGGCAGGTGGGTGATGCGGATGGCGCTCTCGGTCTTGTTGACGTGCTGGCCGCCCGCGCCGGAGGAGCGGTAGGTGTCGATCTTCAAATCGTTCGGATCGAGGCGGAAATCCAGCTCGCCGATCTCGGGCAGGACGGCGACCGTGGCCGCCGAGGTGTGGATCCTGCCGCCGGACTCGGTGACCGGCACGCGCTGGACGCGGTGTCCGCCAGCCTCGAACTTCAGGCGGGACCAGGCGCCCTCGCCCTCGACGACGAAGCTGATCTCCTTGAAGCCGCCGAGCTCCGTCTCGCTGGAATTGGCCACCTCGACGCGCCAGCCCTTCCGCTCGGCGTACATGGAGTACATGCGGAAGAGATCGGCCGCGAAGAGCATGCCCTCCTCCCCGCCGACGCCGCCGCGGATCTCCATGATGACGTTTTTGCCGTCGTTGGGATCCTTCGGCAGGAGCAGGATCCTGATCTCGCTCTCGCGGCGTTCCCGCTCGGCCTTCGCGGCACGGAATTCCTCCTCGTCTCCGAGCTCCGTCGCGGCCTCCATGTCCTCGCCGGCGGCAAGCCAGGCGCGATAGGCCTCGACGAGGGGACGCAGCTCGCGCGCTTCCTTCTCGCAGGCGGCGAAGGCCGCGGCGTCGGAGTAGACCTCCGGCCGCTCCATGCGGGCGCAGAGCTCTTCGTATTGATTTTTCAGCTTTTCAAGCTTTTCAAACATGGCTCTCTTCCGCGCCTTCCGATCGGTTTTTCCGAGTATGTATCATACCATATTTCCCCGCGCCTGTAAACGAAGAATGAAGAATTCTTAAAGCGCGTCCGAGCGCTTGACGCGCGGGCGCTTTTTGCGGATAATAGGGGCAAAGAAAGAGCTGTGAAAGGGTGAGAAGGATGAAAAAAGCAAAGATATTGACGGCTCTGCTGCTCGCGGCCGCTCTGCTGGCCGGCTGCGGCGCGCCGCAGGGCGAGCTCCCGCCCGAGACGACGCCCGCGGCCGAGTCTGAGGCCGTCGTCGTGACGGACGTCGCGGGGCTGCTGAACGCGCTTTCTTCCGGAGCGGTGATCGAGATCGACGCGAACGAGCTCGCGCTCGACCGCGCGCCGGATTACGGTTTTTCCTATTCCGCCGGCGCCTATACCTGGGAGTCGATGGGCGGAGGCGAATATCAGCTCGTGCTCCGCGGTCTCGAGGACCTTACGATCCGCAGCCGCGCCGAGGGCGGCACGCTGATGACGACCGGATCGGCGGTCGCAAACGTGCTCAGCATACGCGGCTGCAAGGGTCTGACGCTCGAGGGGCTGACGCTCGGCCATCGCGGCGAGCCGGGCTATTGCTGCGGCGACGTGCTGTACTGCGACGGCTGCGAGGATCTGCTGATCCGCGGCTGCGATCTCTTCGGCTGCGGCGTGACGGCCGTGAACGCCTGGAAGTGCACGCGGCTCTTCCTCGAGGACTGCACGCTGCGCGACTGCAGGGCCTCCGCCCTGAACGCCACGCTGTGCACCAACGTGCAGGCGCGCGATTGCCGCATCCTCCGCTGCGGAGAGGCTTCCTATGATATCGCGGCGCTGTGCGTGGCGAGCTGCAACGGCTTCGCGCTGATCAACAGCGAGATCCGCGACGGCTCCAACAGCTGCCTGCTCGATGAGATGAACTCCTCCTCGGTGTGTCTGCTCGGCTGTGAGGCGACGGGCAATCTGTTCTCCGAGGCGCTTTTCCGGATCTATGACGGGGGCGTCACAGTCAGCGGCTGCGCGCTCGCGGACAACGAATTCGGAAAATGCTACGCGAATGAGAACTGCTTCGCCGTGACGGGAAGCGGAAAGGCGCTCGTCAGCTTCGCGGACTTCGCACGCATGGAGCGCAAGCCCTTCGAGGGCGAGTACGTCGGTCCCGCGCCCTATGTGACGCCGGGCGACGTCGGAGAAGAGACCTACACGACGGCGGGCGACCTTCCGGCTCCTCCCCCGCCGGCTCCCGCATGGGACGGCGAACAGGCGGAGGTCCACGTCAAGACCGTGGACGAGCTGCTCGCCGCGATCGCCCCGCACACGACGGTCTTCCTCGACGCTGAGGAATTCGACCTCTCCGCGGCCTCGGATTACGGCAGCGGCAGCGGGCTGTATTACACCTGGGTCGACACCTACGACGGGCCGGGGCTCG
>JAEEGF012388274.1_pt1 | contig 10337 bp, 4 predicted proteins | sample 9134171 | NCBI WGS metagenome assembly JAEEGF01 (sample SAMN16246542, study PRJNA631951) | gut metagenome | biome: gut microbiome; feature: rumen; material: AP-attached | host: Bos | place: Iran: Karaj | collected 2018-10 | reverse complement strand
CAATAGCCTCCTTCTGGGTCGCGACCCTAACAAACCATTGCTGAACCGTGCGATAATGGGGCAGTATCCTCCTGGTTCAACGTTCAAGACCAGCCAGGCGCTCACCTTTTTGCAGGAGGGCATCATTACTCCCTCGACCTCTTATCCGTGCAGCCACGGTTTCCATTATGGGAGCCTTACTGTCGGCTGTCACGGGCATGGTTCGCCCCTGCCGTTGATTCCTGCAATAGCAACCTCGTGTAATGGCTATTTCTGCTGGGGACTCTATCATATGCTTGGAAATAGGAAAAAATATGAAACCGTTCAGGATGCTATGACAACTTGGAAGGATTATATGGTTTCAATGGGTTTCGGATACAAATTGGGTGTTGACCTGCCAAGTGAGGCGCGCGGTATGATTCCTAATGCACAGTATTACGACAAGAGGTATGGAAATTCATGGAACGGACTAACAATCATCAGCATTTCCATCGGGCAGGGAGAGGTAAATCTGACTCCCTTGCAGATAGCAAATCTGGGTGCGACCATTGCTAATCGGGGCTTCTATATTGTGCCGCATATTGTAAAGGAGATTCAAGACCAAGAATTGGATTCGATTTACAGAACCCGGCGAAATACAATGGTTAAGCCCGAGAACTATGAACTTGTGGCGCGGGGAATGCGCCAGGCCGTACTGGGCGGTACTTGTAGGGCAGCCAATAATGGATGGTATGAAGTTTGTGGAAAAACCGGAACAGCACAGAACCCACATGGAAAAGACCATAGTGTATTCATGGGTTTCGCGCCGATGGAGAATCCTCAAATAGCCATTTGTGTTTATGTGGAAAATGGCGGATGGGGTGCAACTTATGGCGTTCCCATCGGTGCCTTGATGATGGAACAATTCATTCGTGGACATCTAAGCCCGGAAAGTGAAGCACGCGCTCAACAGATGGCATCTAGCCATCTCATAGCTTATGAAGGTATAAAGAAGCCTCAGAATGAAATCGAAGAAGAAATGCATAATCCTCTAATCCCATGAAAAAGAAAGCAGGACTATTTAAGTCGATTGACTGGATAACCGTTTTTATCTACCTGGTGTTGTTGGGCATGGGTTGGATGAGTGTATGCGGTGCCACATATGATTTTGACCAGGCAGGAAACTTTTTGGATTTCTCTACCCGTTCGGGTATGCAGATAATCTGGATTGCCTCCTCTTTACTACTAGGGGGTATCATACTTTCCACAGACGACCGTCTATTCGAGTCCCTCTCATATCTGATATACTTGGGCTTTCTTGTGGTTCTGGCAGCCACACCATATATGGCTCATGACATTAAGGGCTCCTTGTCGTGGATAAAAGTCGGAAGTTTTAGTGTGCAGCCTGCAGAATTTGCCAAGTTCGGTACGGCGCTTTGTATCGCCAAGGTTATTGAAAGCTATGGCTTCCATCGGTTAACGCATTGGCGAGATTATATTATCTGCCTGCTCATCTTTTTGCCAATGGGCTTAATCGTCCTGCAACGCGAGACAGGTTCAGCACTGGTTTATCTGAGCTTCTTTCTCATGCTGTATCGAGAGGGACTACCAGGTTGTCTTCTCTTTGCTGGTTTGTCGGCCATTGCCTATTTTGTTGTAGGAGCGAGATTTGCCGAAATACCGCTATGGGAGCTTGCTCCTGTTAACTTGGGACGTTTTCTGGTCTTTTTAATGATTCAGATTTTTACGGTTGGAATGTTGTGGGTCTATATTAAACAACGGAAAGTGGCCTGGAGGGTATTTCTGTATTCTATCGGTCTGACGTTACTGGCTCTGATGGTTTCTCGCTATGTTATTCCGTTCGATATTACTTGGATCCAGTTGGCTATTTGTGTGTGTTCTATCTTTTACCTTCTCTATCTGGCTCTTCACGAGCGGCTATTGGCTTACTTTTATATAGCTTTATTTACCTTTGGTTCATTGACAATTCATTTTTCAGCCGACTATGTCATGAACAATGTTCTTCAAAATCATCAAAGAGAACGCATCCAAGTTCTATTGGGACTTACAGATGACCCCAAAAACAAAGGTTACAATGTGAACCAGGCAAAAATTGCTATTGGTTCAGGCGGTCTGAAAGGCAAGGGATTTCTTAATGGTACGCAGACAAAATTGAAGTATGTACCGGAACAGGACACAGACTTTATTTTTTGTACCGTAGGTGAGGAAGAAGGCTTCATCGGTTGTAGCATCGTCTTGTCACTCTTCCTTTTTCTTATTTTGCGTCTCATTCACTTAGCCGAGCGACAGCCCTATGCTTTCGGTCGCGTCTATGGTTATTGTGTAATGAGCGTGTTTCTTTTCCATGTCTTTATAAATGTAGGCATGGTACTGGGCCTTACCCCTGTGATTGGCATTCCACTTCCGTTCTTCAGCTATGGTGGCTCCTCTTTGTGGGGCTTTACCATTCTGCTTTTTATTTTTTTACGTATAGATGCCGCAAGGGGGAAGGCCCAGTCCTAAATAAAGCTATTCTGCAAAAAGCACGTCGTCCGGAACGACCTGCTCGCCGAAACCTGGGCCTTGCCAAGCGAGTTCCAGGGTCTTGCCCTGCGTCTTCTGGAAATACTTCACCTCGATGCGATGGTAGCCGGCTTCCAAATCCATAAAGGCTTCCTCGGTATTAGAACCGTGACTGCCGTCATTGTTGATGACGAGCTTGCCATCGATCCACATCTTGCCACCGTCGTCGGTAGTGAGGTAGAAAGTATATTTACCGGCCTGTGAGATCTTGAGGAGCGTCTTGTACTGGAAACCGAAGTATTCCTCCACCTTTGCACGATTGAAGCTAAAGTTGGGCATCGTGCCGTTGTCCAGGACGGGAAGGTCCTTCAGTTCATCTACGCTCTTGACCTGCCCTTCGTGATAGGTGAAGCTAACGCCCTTACCCTTCGGCTTGGCATCCTTCACGGCTGAAATCTTGCCGAAATCTGTCTGAGGCACGAACTCTACTAGGGGTTCACCCTTGTAGTTCGGGTCGATGGGCTCCTGCTTCACACCGTTGTCGGGCGTAAAGTCCAGGCCGAGCACCTTGGCTATTGTAGCAGCAAACTGCTGGGTGTAGTAAGGACCGTTGTTGCTGGTTTCGCCCAGCTTCTCGATGCCCTTGCCGAAAGTAATGAACCACGTGTTCTCAGAGCCCCGGGTACCTGCTCCGTGACCGGTGAAGTTACCCCTGTAGCCGCGTCCATGGTCGCAAGTGAGCATATAGGTGGTCTTGCCCTTATAGAAGGGATCGCTCTCGCAGGTCTCCACGATACGGCGGATGAAGTTATCGGTATAGTTGGCAGCCCGCACATATTCGTCGTACTTACCGGCATGAGCCCATTCGTCTGTATCGCCGAATCCAACGTACAAGACCTTGGGATGGTCTTTCTTCAGCGTTTCCAGGGCATAGGCATAGGTGTAGGAGTCGAAGCGCTCGCTTCCCCAGTAGTGGAACATGCCCTCCTGCATCTCGTCGAGAAGTTGAAGGACGGGGGACTGGTTGCGGGTTACGTTAGGCTCGTAGGCCACGCTGCCGGGGAAACCGCCGCGTTCGTTGTTCACGGCATAGCGGATAGACTCCCAGGAGGCATACAGCATCACCTTATCCTTATAGCGCGGATCGGCATTGGCAACCTCCAGCACGCTCTTGTTGGGGTTGGGCACAGGGTTATTGCTATTAACGCGCTCATCATCTGCCCATCCGCAGAACATCTCGCTGTAGCCGGGATAGGAGTAGTTCTTGGTATTGGCCACCTGCATCTGGCTCCCCTTGTTGCGGTTACCAACCAGGAATCCGTTTTCGGCACCATAGCTCCAGATGAAGGGCATGAGTACCTGACGACGTTCTTCGGGCGTGTCGCGCCAGTATTTGGCCTTCAGTTCCTCGGGGTTTCTGACATAATCAGGGTTGCCCACCAGGAAGGAATCGACTCCGGTGAACACTTCCTGCCATCGCAGTCCGTCAAATGTGATGATTACCAGGCGGGGATCGTTATCGCCGCCACTGCACGAGGCCAGCCCTGCCAGCACAATCAGTGCAAAAAGAATCTTTTTCATAATATTGCTTTAAATGGTTTGTTGTATGAAAATAAAAAGTTTCAATGGCTCTCTCTGCTCCGAGATTTAAAAGCCTTGTCGCAGAAATCCATATAGCACTGCCAGTCGTACTGGGTGACATCGTGCTTGCCGGCCCGGATGTGGTAACCAACATGGTTCATGATGGGTTGGTGGAGATCGGGCATCTGGTCAGTGGTAATACCCTCTAGGCCGTAGAGGCGATAGACGGGCGAGGCACCACGGGCCGAGAGAAATTCCCCTTTCTGGTCGGCCCAGTCATCTTCCCCGGCGCTGGCCACATAGAGGTAGCGTGGTGCCACGAGGGCCAGCAACTCATGCTGGTCGAAGGGCAGGGCATCTTCCCGTCCGGCATATTGGTTGAAATTCTTGCAGAACCAATGAGGGAAGGAATTGGTGATGATGGCAACCGTCTCGCCAAAGCAACGCTTGGAGAGTGCTGCACCACCGCAACCGGAATCGTTGGAGATAACTACCCGGAATCGTTTGTCTTGCGCCCCGGCCCAGAGCGCGGCCTTGCCCTGCCGCGAATGGCCCATAATGACGAGCTGCTTCTTGTTTGCCCAGGGTTGTTTTACAACCCAGTCGGCTATTCGGCTGCTTCCCCACGCCCAGGCTCCCAATGCCTGCCAGCGGCTTTGGGCATCCTCGGTCTCGGGAAGAAGGGCTGTAATACTTTCGGGCCCGCCATCCTTGTTATCAGGGAAGATATCCTGGTAGCACATTGTTACCAGGGCATAGCCACGAGAGACGATGTATTTCAGCGGCCAGCGCGACGCTTGATTGTTACGCACCAAGACGGGATCTTCGCGGTTCGTCATTCGCTGGAAGTAGGGCGAATACAGGATTTCCTCATTAGGCAGCATGCTGTGGTTCCCACGGAAATTATAGCCGATGAAGACGGGCACCCGTCCCTTGCGCTGATTGGGCACAAAGACCAGCATCAAGGCTTTTACGCTCTTGCCGTTTCCGCTGAAGGTTATCATGACCTGCTGCTGTGTGGCTGTACCATCGAGAGCTTGCCTGTCTTCCTGGAGCAGTTCGTAGCTGACATCAACCTTGCCCTTGGGCGTAAAGCCATATTCCTGACTGTAGAAGGTATTCAGCAGCTCGGGGCGACGCTTTTTCTCCCACTGCTTCTTTGTTGTTACCACTGAGCCGTCCTGGCAGGTAAGCACATCGGGCAGCACGTACTGAGGTACTTTCGATTCATCGTAGTTCACCTCGCGCTGAGCAGCTACCGGTATGGCTACAATGGCCATCCAGGCAAGCATAAGCCATAGACTGGTTGTTCTTCTTTGTATATTCATCTGCACTCTATCTGATTAAAGAAAGGACTTTATGACCAACAAAGCCTATAAAGTCCTTTTCCTGATTCTCTTTTTACTTGAAAACGTCGATAGCCTGGCCTCTCCAACTCTTAGGAGTCTTCAGGTGAAAAATCTTAGCCACGGTTGCAGCTACGTCTATCTGCAGAACGGGATCTGTTATTTCTCCTCCCTTTTTCACACCTTTACCCCAGATGACAAACGGAGTCTCTATCTCGTCCAAGGAGTCGCCTCCATGGCTTGTGCCTTTATGTCCGTGGTCAGAGGTAAGGATGAAGATGCAGTCGTCATAGAACCCAGCCTCCTTCACAGCGTCGAGGATCTGCGGTATCTGGCCGTCGCAGTGCTCCATCGTAGCATAGTATTCGTCAGTGCCACGTCCAAAGCTGTGTCCGGCATGATCCATTGCATCAACGTGGATGAAGCAGATTACGGGTTTCTTCTCCTTGATGTACTTCACGCTCTCCGTCACAATGGACTCGGGGTTTTTCGAGGGCTCATGGATTTTCTTGTTGTAGTTCAGGCAGAGGGTATCGGCATAGTATTGGAAACCACCCCACTCGCATACGATACCCAGCTCGGCATCTGGGCGTTCTTGGCGCATCAAGTGGAAGAAGGTGGGTTGAGCATCGTGCTCAGTCAGTAACAGAGGTTTGAAGACGGGCTTCGTCTCGTTGCCGATGATACCGGAGGCCTCAACCATCGTACCATTCATCTGAGCTGCCCAGTTGGGACCGCTGATGGAAGGACGCATCGTACGCTTGTTCAGGGTATAGCATCCCTCGCTCATGTAATGGCGGATGTTGGGCACCTTACCTTTCTCCCTCATGGCATAAGAGCCCCAACCATCAAAACCGATTATTATTACATGCCCGGCAATGTCTTTCTCTTTCTTAGATTGAACAGCCCCAGTCATTAACAGGGCTACCAAAAGTAATGCAATTTTTTTCACGTTTTGTATTATTAAAAGGTTTAAGTTTAGGATATATAATGTAATTATTATATTCCTTAATATTGCATAAATCTTCGCGCAGGTTGATAGAGCCTGCGCGAAGATTGTAAATGTAGTCCTTCAGGTTTTTTTATTAAACCTAAGCAAGGATTATGAGCAGCGCTCGAGTTCCTTTCTGTTCGGTCTGGAACTCGAGCAAACTCAGTTTCCTATTTTCACTTAACCAGAACCTTTTTGCCGTTGATGATGTACAAGCCCTTGCGAGCCTTTTCAACACGGCGGCCGGTCAGGTCATAGATGACATTGTTGGCATCCTTTTCGGCTGCAATGCTCTCTATAGCAGTCGGCTCATTGCTGAAGGTACCGTTCTCCTGCATATAGACGATGCCGCCCTCGCTGGGAACGATGGTGGGATTAGCATCCACGCCTACCTTCTGATACCAAACGACACCTTCGCCCTGCGTCTCACCGTTCAGCTTGTAGGCGATCTCACCGCTCTTCAGCTGGGCGTCAGTTACCATGGTACCCTTGGCGTAGTCGTCCATTTGCATCAGGCCTTCCTTGTAGTAGCAGTTCGTGGCTGTTACATAAGAAGTATTACGGCCCCAAGTAGAACAACCTTCGGTGTTCGTGTTGATGTCACCAATCAGCAGTACGTTGTTCACAGAGATGTTCACATTGTTCCAACCGCTGACACCTGCGCAGCAAGTGGTCTTCTCGCCATTGATGGAACCGGCGAAGAGTACGTTGTTCACCTTCACCGTGCCGGAGCCGCCTGTCAAACCGATGATGCCGCCGTGGGTGCCATCGCCGTCAACCGAACTGTTGATGGCCACGTAGGTCTCGCAGTTCTGGATGGTGGTATTGTCATTGGCACCGCCCACGATACCGCCGGCGTACTTGGCACCGGTATTGATGGCACCCTTCACAATCAGGTTCTTGATGAGGGCACTGCCCGTCGTGCTGCGGAAGAGACCGGAATACTCCTGCTCGGCGTTGATGTCAACCGTAATAGAATGGAAGTCGCCGTCGTAGGTACCGCTATAGTCAATGAGAGACATGTTGTTGGACACGCCTTCGATGTCGGCCGTCTGCTTGGCATTCAAGCCGGTATTCGAACGGGCGAAGCCGCTGAACATGGCAAACTCGGTGAGTGTACCAATCTGGTAAACGCCGTTAGCATCCTGACGAGGTACAAGACCCTCGAGGGCAGACAGGTTGCGAGCCTCCTCGGCTGTATAGGCACCGCTCTCGAAGCCGCCGTTGATGGCGTCGATGGCATTGGTAATATCCACAGCCTCCTGCTGGGTGATGGCACCGGCATCTACCAGATTACCTACAGATTCCAGGATGGTGTTGGCTGTCTGAATCATGTACTTATAGGCTTTCTTCGTATCCTCGATGCTCTGGAACACCTTCGAGAAGCGCTCTACCAAAGCATACTTGGCAGCAGCTGTCGTTGCAACGTCACGCTCATTGATGCAAGCCTGAAGCTCGTCCTTCTCCTGCTGGCTGAAGCCTGTGTAGGCAATGTACTGGTCAACCTGAGGCTGGAAGTCGATCAACGTCTGGGCACGAGCTGCCTGACCGGCAAGCACAGCGTCGAGAGACTCACTGGCTGTCTCGCTTTCGAACTCGCCCTGATAGATGAGCTTCGTACCGCCGAAGGGAGCCCAGTCGCGCTCGGCACCCGTGCCGGGAACATATACACCTACATGGAGAGAGCCGTCGGTTACGTTCACCAGGATGCGGTTCTGGTAGCGGCCGCCCTTGAAGGCGTAGCTGGCACCGTCAACGCTGTTGGGCACGTAGAAGAACTCGCCCTCGTCGGTGAACTGGAACTCGTTGTCATAAGGATGCGTGTTCACGTTCACAATGTAGCAGTTCTCGTAGTTCACAGCCTCGTTTGCGGGCAGGGCATCCTCGCTGATACCCATGAAGGGAACCCAGTTCCTGGAGTCGCCGCTGTAGGCATAGAGATATGCAGCATAGCTGGTGTTGTGGTCGTTGCCGGCTGCGCGGAAGAGACCGTTCAGATCCAGCTCATAGATACCGTTCTTCAGGCCGGTAATCGTCTGGTAGCGATCCATAGTGCCGTTCCAAGCCTCGCGCACAGCGGGTTTCAGGCTCGAAGCGGTATTGGTGCCGCCGTTGCCGCCCCATCCGTTCCAACCGTTGCTGAAGTCGCCGTTGGTAAGCAGCAGGGTGATGTCGGTACCGGCTACATAGCCGTCGCCGATGGCCTTACCCCAAAGAGCCTTCAGGAAGTCGATCTCGTTCCTTACGGCATCGGTGCCCAGCTGCAGGTTCTCCTCGATGTAGGAGGCGCTACCGTTCTTAAACTGGTCGTTGGGGTTCACTTTGTCGTTCACATAGCTGCTCAGCACGCCGGCTGCCTCGCCTGCCAGCTGGTTGTCCTCCAGATACTGACGGGCCTCTGCCGCCTGGTGGAAGAACTCGGCGTATGCAGCGATGTTGGCCTCGAGAGCCTTCTTCTTGTCGTTGAAGGATACGTACTCTGTCCAGAACGTCTTGTAGTTGTCAACAGCAACCAGCTCATCGATGTGGGGCAGGTATTCGTCGATAACCTCGGCGTTGGCCACTACGTTCTCCATATAGTTCTCCTCCTGAGCCTGGAAGGCATACTGGAAGGTCCTCATGGACTCATCGTCATAGACACCCATGTAGCGGCCGTCGTTCAGACGATAGACGATACCGAACTTGTCGCCGCCCGTAGGCATCGGGATGCTGGGTTCGTACTCGTAGGTATTCTGACGCCATACCACGGTTGCAGGATTGATGTCGCCACCGTTCAGGGTATAAGCCAGGGCACCGGTGCTCAGTTCTTCCGGAGTCATCTTGGTGCCATAGCCAGCGTTGCCGCCAGGGAAGTCATTGATGTAGTAGCTGTTGGTCACAGTTGCCTGACCGTCGCGGGCAAATACGGCAGCATCAGTGCTGCGTGCCTCAACAGTACCAGTTACGATACAGTTACGGATAGTGGTTGTACCACGGTTGTTACCCTGGAAACCGCCCACAGCAGACAAGTTGGCATCTTCGGCCTCGCCCTGGATGAGCTTGCCGGCAAATACGCAGTTCTCCACCAGCGTATTGACACCTTCGTTACGGCCAATGAAACCGCCGCCTTCCACGCTTCCGTTGTGACCGTTATAGGTAGAGGTAATCTCTGTCTCCACCACGCAGTTACGGATGCGGGCACTAAGAGTAGTACCGGCAATAGCACCCATGTAGGACTGGGAGTTAATCATCGTACCACGCATAATCACATCATGCACTTCACCCTTCAGGGCAGCTACCAGACCGGCAGCACCAGGAAGATTCCATGCAGTAGTTATCACATGTCCCTGACCGTCGAACTCACCGGCAAAGATGCTCAGACGGGTCTTGGAATACTTCTCGTCAGTAAGGTCGATATCGTCATACAGACGAACCTTGACCTCAGTCATATTCTTTTCGTTCACCAGGTCGCAGAACTGCTTGAACTGGATGGCAGTAGCCACTGCATAGTAGCCGTCCTCATCCATAGGCAGCTCGGCCTCGCCCTCGGTAGCGCCGCAAACCACGCAAACGCCGTCCTCGAACTGGTGCTGGTCGATATTGTTGGGAGCTACGTTGGAGTAAGTAGCCTCACCATACTTCTGACCGTTACACTTCACCTCACCCTTGGCATACACACGCTTATGTCCGTTGGCAATGGTGGTGGGTACTTCGTCCGTACCGATGGTCTGATAGAAGTTGATTTCCTGCTGGTTGTTGTTCAAGGCGAAGCAAACCTCACCGCTGGCCAGCTGTTCCTTGGTTACCTCGAAGGCACCCTGGGTCATGTTGTTGATGTTGTCTTCACCATTGCTGTCGCCCATTACCTCGCCCTGACGGCCTACATAGAACTGATCGGGCACACCTTCCTGGCGTACATAGTAGGTGTTGCGGATGGAGCAACGGATGGGGTGCGTACC
>JAEEGF010737436.1_pt1 | contig 10337 bp, 7 predicted proteins | sample 9134171 | NCBI WGS metagenome assembly JAEEGF01 (sample SAMN16246542, study PRJNA631951) | gut metagenome | biome: gut microbiome; feature: rumen; material: AP-attached | host: Bos | place: Iran: Karaj | collected 2018-10 | reverse complement strand
TCGTCTTTGTACATCTGGTCAAGAGATAAGGCTACACTGTGCATGAGACAGACCTCTTGGAATCGTATTCCTCTCCACTTTTCCATAGTGTGAAGATCAGCAGAAGGAGTTTCCGCATGACTGCCGTTATTGCAATCATCTTCGTTCTGGTATTCTTGCTGGCGATACGGTCGTAGAGCACCTTCATTTGTGGATTGTGCATCGAAGCGACGATTGAGGGCCAGTATAATGCTGCACGGATATAGGAGCTTCCTTTCTTGGAGATCCTGTGATTGGTGTCGATGGTGCCGGACTTGTATGCAATAACATCCAATCCTGCAAAACTCGCCAATTGCCTTCGATTCCCAATCAGGCTGAAGCCGTCGGTTTCGGCTATGATGGAAACAGCCGTCAGATATCCGACTCCCTTGATGGTCGTGATTCTGGCCACCTTTTCTTTCAAGTCAGAATCAGATTCTACGGTCTTCTTTATCAGCTTCTTATTATTCTCCACCTGTTTGTCCAGCTCGTTGAGTAAAGCCTCGTATCTGTTCATCAGGGAAGCCTCGGCATTGGCTCCAGACTTCAATGCAGACTGTTGATTCGTCAATTCTGTACGCATTCTCTCCATGCGATTATTGAACCGGCACATCTGCTTGAGCTTCCGAAAGATAGGCTTTGGTGGAGTCCACGGTTTCAGTTTCCTGTTTGTACAGCCGATGGTGGACAGGGTGCGGGCGTCAATCTCGTCGGTCTTAGACCTTATCCCCTCATACTTGGCAAATTCTTTGGCCTTGGCAGGGAAAATGAGGAACACTGTACACCCTATCGCATTCAGATGATAAGCCAGCGGCTCATGAAAGGTGCTTGTCGGCTCCATGAGATACCTGATCGGATAGTCTTTGTTGGCATTCTTCCTGCTCCAGCGGACGAGCTGGTTGAACCCGGTCTTGTTGTTTCGGAACTCGATTACATCTGTCCACCAGCCCAAATCTGAGGCTGTGTTGTAGGTGAACAGGCAGGCGGTGAACTTGTCCTTGGAAATGTCGATGCCGACACATTGGACAGCGTACTTGTCAAAGGTGAAATTTGCAACCATGATTGACTTTGTTTTAATGGTGAATAATACAATGAATAAAGACCAATAATCTCCGTCATCTTATCTCTTGGTTTCAACTCAGGATCACCTATGGCGTCCTATGATACTTTGTCCAGACTCTAAAGATTAAAAAGGAGAATGGAATTGATTTTTCATCTCGACATGGATGAATCCTGTCTAAAAGCTCCTTTTCTCATTCTCCACGGTCATAATTCAAAGCAAAGCTACTAAATTATGATCGTATATCCAAATTTTCAAAGAACATTATTCTTTACACCTGGATATTCTTTATTCAGGTGCAAAGGTAAGAAAATGCTCAGTTTGTTCTCATAGAAGAATTTGAGGGTATTTGGAAACAGTATTTAATTAGTAATTATACCGTTCGTCTAGATGATAAATATAAGATTGCTCTATTTTATATAGCTTATAAATCCTTAAAAATATTTGCAAAGGATCCTTCTTACCGAGATCTTTCTAGAATCGGAGGACTCCTTGACGATTTTAAAAGGAATATGGATATGAAGAATATAAGCTTACCTGGCCAAGGTAATGACAATCACTATTTACAATCTGAAGTAGATAAATCTAAGGCAAAGGAGTATTGCAAAATATATAAGGACGTTATTGTATCAGCCATTGCAAAATTAGAAAAGAGTCCTATCAATCATCTTACCTATAAATTGCATAATAGTTTGAAGGTTATCAAAGGGAAGCAATATAATGAAAATACAGGTTCTTTGAAGGTTAGTGAATTAATCAAAGACAAATATGACACTTACGATGAAATATTGCCCCAACTACCACCTCCTTTCTTTTCAACTGAGTTGACTTATAAGAAAAGGGGTAAAAATGATATGTCAGAAGAAATCTCCCTGCAAAGTATGAGTAGTGGCGAACGGCAAATGCTACATGGTTTGAGTTATATTTTATATCATATAAAGAATATTGCAGAATCCAAAGACGAGAACGATAAACGCATAGTAAGTTATCATCATATTAACTTGATTTTTGATGAAGCAGAATTGTATTATCATCCTGAATTTCAGCGCAAATTTGTTAAAGGGCTTTTAGAAAACCTCTCGTATTTGCATATAAATAAGACAATTATCAGGAGTATTAATATTATTATTATTACTCATTCTCCATTTATTCTTTCCGATATACCTCAATCAAATGTGCTGTTCCTAGACAGAGAAAACGTATCCAAAGAAGAAATGCCTCAAACCCTTGGAGCTAATATTTATGATTTATTGAAATCTGGTTTTTTCTTGGATTATGCTATTGGAGATGTAGTGCAGAAAAAATTGCGGGACATCCTGGATATATATTATTTGGATGATGATAATTCCAAGAAAAAAGTTTTATTCAAAAAAAATAAGGACGAGATTTGGTATACAATTAGCCATCTTGGGGAAGAATATCTACATAAGAAATTTGAAGTGATTTATCATCAAATGGAAGTCGCTTTTCTTGATAAATCAGAATGGAATAAGCGGACTGAGGATCAAATCAAGTCTCTTGAAGAGGAGATATTAAGATTAAAAAAACAATTGGAAATCTATGAGAAAAATTAAGTATCCTAATGGTACCCAATATATTGAGGCCTACCTAAAAATCTTTGAAGATGAAAAAGATGATTTACAACAGAAGTTAACAAGCCTTAAAGGAACTTATTCTGTCAAATTAGGTTTTTTGCCGGGAAATATTGACGAAATACTTAAGGCCGATTTCAGTCAACTTGTTGATTGGTATAAGCGTTTTATTGTTTTAAAACAAAATACAAGGAATGCTATCAATAAACGTCTAGAGAAAATTTTTAATTATGATAAGTGGAGAGATAAAATTGCCGAATATTTCATGGATCCATCAAATGGATTTAATATCTCATCATGTTACTATTGTGACATGACTTATATCAATGGATATAAGGTAGATGCTGTCGCTGAGGGTTTGTTTTTCTTAAATGAAGCGACAGAAGATGATTTGAAAAAGTTAACAAGTAGCGCAATTCGAAGGAAGAAGATTTTTAAATGCAAGCCTTTTAAGAACAAAGCCCAGTTTGATGAGATTGCAAAATCATTTAAATGGTCTAAAGATAAGTTGAAAAAGACTGTCCTTGACAATAAAGACTATAAATATCAATTCGATTTAGATCATGTGTTGCCAAAATCTGAATGTCGCTTTGTCGCTTTATCATTATTTAATTTTGTGCCCTGTTGCCAAATATGTAACCAAAGACTAAAAAGGGTAAAGGTGTTGGGACATCAAGGTGTCCCAAGTGTCAATTTAAGTCCTACAAGTGATACTTATGAGTTTGATTCAAACTCACAGTTCTATATCATTCCCAATGAACATGCCACTGTCGCTAGTATATGTCCATCGACGCATCCACAGGATTATAAGCTTCAGTTAGTTTCCGAGAATGACGATTATGATTTTTTTATTAAACTTTTCGATTTGGAGAACCGCTATCAGCATCATAAAAAAATTGCTTTGCATTGGCTTGAAATGAAATTTAAGTATTCTGATGCAAGAATCAAAATGCTTTCTAATGCGCTGGATCCTTCTAATTTTACATTTGAAAGGATTAAATCTGATATATTTCAGGATAGTCTTTATGAAAGCGGGGATTTGAGTTTTTCGAAGATGAGGAAAGATATCCTGGGTTAGTAGAATTGATGCGCAGATCTTTCTATGTTTAATCTCTCTTTACTGTTTTATGTCATAAAAAAAATCATAATTTACGATATCTTGTAATCATAATGAGAGATATATGATATACTGTTATGGAACTGACTGATAGATAGAGACATAGTTTTTTCTAACAATTATGACTATTATTATTTTATTTTATCATCAGAAATTAGAAAATAATAAAGATTTTTATCTACTTTAGTAACAAAAACGTGCGAGAATGAAAAAAAAAAGCGCATTTATAGAAAAATATTATAGAAAAATTTGGAGGCATAATAATTTTTTCGTAAATTTGCACCTGAAATATGTACCCTATCAATGAAGCAAACATGGACAAGGAAGGAAAAGATGATTATCTAGATGCCTACAAAAAGTATCTAGAAGAATTAGCCAATAATCAATCTAGCGCATTATTCGCTAATGCAGGGAAAGAGCATGCAAGTATTTTGATGTCTCTTTTATTTAATCACACCGTTAGTGATGTGAGGATTTTTTGTGTTGGTTTTAGACCCTTATTGATACGTACGATGCCTTACTGGAGATCTTTAAATAATTATTTGAAAGATAATGGTAAGAGTTTGAAAGTTTTAGTTGAAACAGATGATTTTCTTAATGATGAGCCTTTGCAATTACTGAAAAAGGTAAAGAAAAAAAGAGCAGATGATTCTATAGTTGTTAAGCAGATTACAAAAGTTGATCAAATGTTGATTAATGAAAAAGTAGAGGGGAATCATTGTAACTTTGCTATATTTGATAACAACAAATTCAGATTTGAATATGACCCTGATGGTTTTAAGGCCTATGGTTCTTTTAATAGACCAGAAAACTGCCGTTATCTCATAGACATATTTGATACTGCATTTAATAACTCAAATACTGTTCTTGTATAAGCTTATATTACTCCGTCCATTTCTGTTTTGGGCGGAGTTATTTTTTATTGTAATAATCTTTCTTCATTTATTTGTCAGAATTATTCTGAAGGATTGAGTGTACACATTAAGAGAAAGAGCGTGGTATCACTATATCCCAAGTACGCATTCGGTACCCCCCGTATTGACATTCAAAGACTATGAAGTTTTCTCCGAAAAAGTTGAAATTTTTCGGAGAAACTTGTACAAGTTTGGAGATATTTTCGGAGTTTTTCGGTGAGGGTAGGAGACGGATTATTGGTTCATGGTTAAAGGTTAAGTAAATATAGTTATGATTACTGTTCAGGATTTGTACAATATTGTTGGGAATAAGATTGGGAATGAGACTCAGAAGAATTTGATTAGGAATAACTTTCCTCCTCATATTGCAGAACAGATGTGTGCTGCTATAGACGGCCATGAGCGAGTGGAACATTTTCAACGGCTGTTGAAGGAATATCACAAGTGGTTGCTGAATCAGCAGCGACAATAGGAGGCGGTTAATAGTTATTTGAGGAATTAATATAATCTAGACACGCCGATAGCACGGAAATAGCTTTTTGGGGAATATGTCCTTGAAAAAGCAATGTATTATTTAATGAAGTAATGTGCCAATGACCGAGAACCAGACGAACAAAATGGAAAAATATTCACAGGAAAGCCTTCAGCCTAAACAGATAAGTAAAACGGAAAAGGCATATCAGAGTGTGCGTGATATAGAGGAGCGTCTCCAAAAAGGGGATGCCACGAATATCGCGCTGACTGGTCCGTATGGTTCAGGAAAGAGCTCAATCCTCATAACACTCAAAGAAGACTATCCTGGACACCATTACTTGAACATCTCCTTGGCTACGCTAAAGCCTTCGGTTACCATAGCGAAAGAGAGAGAGGAGATTAGGTCGGACGAGAAGAGCGAAGAGGAACTCTCTAAACTGAATCTGGATAGGCTGATTGAGTATAGCATTCTTCAGCAACTTATATACAAAGAGAAACAAGAGGTACTTCCGAATTCACGCTTTAAGCGGATCTTCCACTTGACAAGCAAACGGGTATGTGAGATAACGATAGCCATCATCCTGGCCGCACTCTCGATTATTATACTCTTCGAGCCATCTTTTCTTAGGGTGGAATGGCTTTGCAAGGTGTTTGGCAGAGAATGGATGAATGTTGTAGGTGATAGCGTGAGCTTCATATACCTGCTCTGGTTCGCGTATAAGTCTATCTCCATGATTGTTCCGGCAGTGAGCAACAGTCGTTTGAATAAGCTCAATTTGAAGGATGGCGAGATCGAAATAGTGGAGAACACCTCAATCTTCAACAAGCACCTGGATGAGATTCTGTATTTTTTTGAGAAGACGGACTATGATGTAGTAATGCTTGAAGACTTGGACAGGTTTGAGTCTATTGACATATTCTTGAAGTTACGCGAATTGAATCTGCTTTTGAATGAATCGAAGGTGATAGAGCGGAAGATATTCTTTGTATATGCTGTAAGGGACGATATGTTTCAGGATGCAGAGCGCGTGAAGTGTTTTGACTATATCACAACGGTAATACCTGTCATCAACCGCTCCAACGCAAAGACTCAGCTAAAAGAAGAATTGCAGAAACGAGGAGTGACAGAGATTTCTGACTACCATTTACAGGAATTGGGCTTCTTCCTGTACGATATGCGGTTGCTGAAAAACATTGCAAATGAGTATGTGCAGTATCGTGGCAAACTCTCAGAGGGCATCAGTAGCGAGAAACTTTTGGGGATGATTGTGTATAAGAATTTTTATCCCAGAGATTTTGCTGATTTACACGACTGCAAAGGAACTGTCTATCAGTTGCTTAATCTTAAGGAGACATTTGTAGCTGCAAAGATTGAGAAACTTGACGAAGAACACAAGAGGAGACGCGTACTTCAAGAAAACCACAAAAAGGATCGCCATCTAAAGGAGAAAGAACTAAGAAGAATATATTTGGAGGGCTATCGGGATCAGTTGGCATCTACATTGTCACATATAAGGATAGAGAATAACAATTACAGTATGAAGGATATAGCTGCAAATGAAAAACTATTTGAGAAGCTAATAGCCAGTAAAACGATAAACTACGGTTATTATGACACTAATTATTGGCAGATTCGACAGACTTCAGCAAATATTTCTTTTGAAAACATAGAGAATAGCATAGATCCGTCACAAAAATATCATCAACGATTGTATGGCCTCAGAGAAATATTCAAGGAGTTTGAGAATTCAAATTTCATTGAAGTTGGAAAGGAAGATGTTCGCTCACAGACACTCAGTCAGATTATGAGCTCGGTTGATTATGGCTCAGTTGAAGAATATACTAGGCTTAAAGTTCCGCGATTGATAGAGTTTCTGGTGATGAAGGGATATATTGATGAGAACTACTATGACTACATTTCTTATTTCTATGCTAACTTCATAGATACTCATGATTGGGACTTTGTTTTGGATTTGAAACTTAACAAGATGCATCCATACGATTATCATATCAACAATGTTGAGGCGTGTCTGAATGAGATCCCCAAACCCGTTTATCGGAAGAACGCCATTCTCAATATTGACCTTGTTGACTATCTGGCTGATCATCAGTCAGACCGTATGAATAAGTTGCGGCTACTGGTAATCCTCAGAACGGCAGTAGAGGGTAAGAAATATGATTTCTTTGCAGAGTTTTATCAGAAAGGGCGTCAGCAAGATGTGGTATTTCCATTGTTGTTTGAACAGCACAAGAGTCAATGGAGTGCTTTTAATAATAAAGATGATGATAAACAGAGTCTGAAACTGTGTTGGTTTAAATATGCTGAAAAAGAACAAAGCTGTGAGGAAAGTAGAACGTGGCTGAATGAGCACTTTGCTTTTATGACAGATAATTTATTGGATATTGATGCTGAGAACTGGAGCACACTGATAAGTTCTGGTGGGTATAAGTTTGAGGAACTGAATGTCGTGTCAAAAGATATTCTAAAAGCTGTAGCAGATGCCAATGCATATAAAATGACGCGACATAACGTGGAGATGCTTGTAGGCAGTTTACTTGATATGAACCTTGATTCCGTGTCTTACACTCTTGTGAATCAGACAGAGCATGATCAGCTGATTGAAATGGTGGAAGAAAACCTTGGGCTGTGTATGAGGTCAGTTTTTGCTGCTCCTGAATCAGAAAAAGAGAGTTTAGATGCCATATTGGGAATAATGTTGGATGGAAAAGTGACGGAAGAGGAAAAAATAGCATATCTAAAGAACCAACAGAATAAGATAAACCTTGAGCTTGTAGAGCATAAAGACATCAAGACCTTGGCTTTGAAATGTGACGTGGCAGAAGTAAACTGGGATAATGTTGTTCACTATCTTAATGAGGTGAGCGAAAAGAAAGCTGACGTGCCACTGATTACATTTGTCGATAAACATGCTGGGGTTCTGGCTATGCAAGGAACAGATAATCTTGACAATGAAGATGTCAAGATTCTGCTGTCACAATTTATAAGTAAAGACAATTTGAGCTATGACTCATTTGCCAAGATTGTAGAGCGTTTTAATAATTGGCACTACGAAAACGGAGTTCCTTCTATAGAGGAAAAACGGTTGATGGTACTCAATGAGAAAGGGATGTTACGCTACACGGATAAAAATACAGCGAGCATCATAAGTCATTATTCTCCGTCTGCTTTGATAGCCTATCTACTTAAGCATAAACGTGAATGGTTGAAGAAACCAGAGGAGGTAGTGTATAGTACAGAGGCTGCTGTTAGACTTTTGAAATCCAATTTGGCGATAAGCGAGAAGGCTGCAATTATCCCTTGTTTCGATGTTACTATCTTAACTGATGAGTTGGCAGACGAGATTATTCGAATTCTATATATGAAGGAGATAAGTCTCAACAAAGATTTCTTGCTGAAAGTCATGAAACTTACAAAGATGTCAGGTGAGAGGTTGAGCGTGTTGAATTATACATTGGAGAAGAATAGCTTTGATGATGACATTATTACTGCTTTCATAGAGACGTTGCCGTTCCCCTATAAATATATTTTAGAAAAGGGAAAGAAACCAGAGATACCAAATGACGAAGCGTCCTTGCGGCTGGTGAAGTTGCTGAAGGAAAGAGATTATATATCTTCTTATTCGGAGACGAAAAAGGGAATTCGAGTTAATACGAAGTTAAAGTAAGTTCATTAACACATTAATGTTTAAGATAAGTGATATTAACGTTAATGACCACCAATCAGCCGTATAATCTTTCGTTAATATTTTTGAAGAAGAAAAATGAGCATTAAAATTCTGGTCGATCTATTCTAAAATAAAGAATTAAGAAAAAAAGCCTATGGCAGAATAGCCGTCCAGTTCCATTTTTTTTCGGTGAAACTTGTACAAGTCTGGAGATATTTTCGAAGTTTGTCGAAGAGGTTGGAGGTCGGGAAGGAAAAAATGATTTGATATATAAAAAATTGTTTATCAGATCTTGCGTATTAATGATAGGTATAGTTTGCAAAATAATGTGTTTCTAATTCTAGTTTGCAACTTTATTGCTGGGAGGAAGCTCTATTTGAGATTTTATTCGTAATTTTGCAGAACAAAAAATGAGACAATGACAATACCCATCCACAAAATTGAAAACTATACCGATTCACATAGTCTTAAGGTCCTCAATGTCGTTGTACTGAAGCGTAGAGACTATTTTGTGGATGATTCAGTGACTATAGATGGTGATGCTCCTAAAAAATTTATAGGGATTTATGATTATTGTCTTTTAAACCATAAACATAAACGTAGTCATAAGAATTGGGTGAGATATATTGCTAAAACAGGTCATAAATGGTATCCCAATGAATCTGTTACAGAGTTTTTGTTAAATAGATTAGGCGTGGTTTTTGGTTTGCGAATGGCAGATTCGCGCCTAGCTATGATCGGCGGCCAATTACGATTTCTTAGTCGTTATTTCCTGGATCCTTCTCATGAAGAATTGATTCATGGTGCAGATGTTATTGCCGGTTATCTGAACGAAACTCCTGATTACATTGAAGAGGTTGATCAGCAAAAGCTCACTCGCGATTTGTTCACTCTTCAAGTAATTGAAAAAGCTGTTGAGCATTTATTTCCTTATCAAAAGGAAGATATTATGCATGATCTAGTCAAACTTATTATTTTTGATGCTTTAGTCGGCAACAATGATCGACACTTTTTCAATTGGGGTGTTATTCGTTCTATAGAGAGTCGTTTCAAGCCTTATTTTTCACCTGTATATGATACGGCAAGGGGGTTGTTTTGGAACTATTCTGAGAATAAAGTGTACGATATCCTTGTCGTAAACAAGATTGTAGATGCTCAAATCAAGAAATATTGTAATGGTTCTCGCCCCAAGATTGGATGGGAAGGGGTGAAAAACCCTAACCACTTTCAACTATTTAAAAAAATCTATGATAGTGAGTTTTATATCTCTAGAGATGAAATTAAGGCGATGCTCTCGCAAAACATATTAAATACGATGCTTCAAGAAATAGCCGCTGGTTTTCGTTCTTTAATGAGTGAGAATAGGGTCATATTGATTAGTAAATGTTTGGAGTATCGTTTTAATGATATGAGGAGGATGTTATGAATGAATTAAAGAAAGTATTTGCAAAAGCTAAACTATTCTGGGTGGAAAGC
>JAEEGF010399410.1_pt1 | contig 10337 bp, 7 predicted proteins | sample 9134171 | NCBI WGS metagenome assembly JAEEGF01 (sample SAMN16246542, study PRJNA631951) | gut metagenome | biome: gut microbiome; feature: rumen; material: AP-attached | host: Bos | place: Iran: Karaj | collected 2018-10 | reverse complement strand
GTGCAGCCAAGAGCGGTGATGAGCGTGCTAAGCTGGCTCAGGATATGTATTTCTATCGGATTAAGAAGTATATCGGTGCCTATGCAGCTGCTATGGGCGGCCTTGATGTGGTCGTATTTACCGCTGGTGTCGGTGAGAACCAGATTAGCATGCGTTCTGAAGTCTGTAAGGACATGGAGTTCCTCGGCATCAAGTTCGATGAGTCGAAGAATAACGTCCGTGGTGAGGAGGCAATCATCTCTGCCGACGACTCCAAGGTCAAAGTTGTCGTTATCCCCACCGATGAGGAGCTGATGATCGCCACCGATACGATGAATCTGTTGTAAACAGATATTGTTTTGAGATATAGAAGGCGGCCCAAAATGGTCGCCTTCTTGCATAGATAGATATATTTGTATCAAGAAAAGTTGCGAATTATCATAAAAAAATGTAATTATACTTTAAATCTCAGATAAAAGTATTACCTTTGTCCCCTCATATTGTTTTTGATTAGGTAGAATAGTATAGTTTGATATGAAGAGATTTGCGTTTATAGTATTGGTCTTGGCCTGTCTTGTATCCTGTAAGACAGACCTGACTGATATTGAGAGCCGTATTACTGAAGTGGAGAATCAGGGAAAGACATTGGACAATAGGATTAAGCAGTTGAATGATGAGAGCCAACGCCTTTCTGCTGAAATAACAGAACTTCAGAAAAAGAGTGATGAGTTGGCAAAACGGAGTGATGAGTTGTCTAATCGCAGTGATGAACTTGAAGCGTCAAGTAAGGAGTTATTGGCTGAACTTGATAGCTTGAGAAAACGAAGTCTGGATTTGGCGGAAGAGATCTTAGCCCTGCAAAAAGAAGGACAGGCTCTCTCGGATTCATTGGACAATCTGGATATTGAGAACAACTTACTAGTAGAGGAATGGAATACTCTTCAGGACCTGATAAACCTGTCGCAAGAGGAATTGGACAAGCTGGAAGCCAAGATCAATCAGAGAGATCCGAAGTTGCTTCACTTTGAGTTCCTGGCTTCTGAGAATCCCCTGCAACTGGTTGAAGATGCTGAATGTGAGATTATTGGGGACAGTGTCGTAGAGTGTAGGGTTCTGAATGTCATGAGTGCAAAGTCGCTTATTCCCCGATTCAGCTTTATTGGTGACTATGTGACGATTGGTGGCCAGAAAGCTGTCAGCAGTAAGACGGCATTTGATTTCAGCTCCGAGCGCTCCCTTGTCGTTTATTTTGGAGACCAGACCAAAGAATACACAGTTATTGTCAGTGCCTATACGGGCCTTCCTACACTGTGGGCAGAGACCTATGGCCGTATGTTAAGTGAGGCCAATCATTATTATAAGGCGACTGTCAGTCTTGTGGACAATGCAGGTTATGGCGGAACAGGAGGTCTTTCTGAAACTTCAGCCAGGATGATGGCACAAGGAACTCTTCGCTACTACACGAAGCAGGTTGACTGGTCAGGTCATATAGAATGGGGTAAGAATGACTATAAGTTGAACTTTTCTAATGCCGTATCGTTGTTGAACATGCCGGCACACAATGACTGGCTGATGGTGCCTAATGTGTACGATATCACCATGCTGCATAACCAGACGGCTTTCTATATGAGCGAAATAAGCAAGCTTGATTATACACCACGTTATCATTATGTTGACCTGATGTTTAATGGTCGCTATGCTGGTACGTATATGTTGGGTGAAACCCTTGACGGCAGTTCTTCGAGAGTCAATGTCGGTAGCGATGGCTATGTTTTGAGTATCGGCTCTAACACGGTGGGTTCGGCATTTGCAACAGCACACCTTGAGCGACCTGTAAGCATCTTGTGTCCTACATCCCAGTCGGCATCGGTAGTTAATTATATCGTTAATTTTGTGAGTGAAGCAGAAAGTGTTCTTTTCTCTTCAAACTTTGCTGATGAGACTTATGGATGGCGATACTATATGGATGAAAATTCTTTTGTCGATTGGTATCTGATTAATGAGATCGCAAAAAATCAAAGTGGCGCATTCAATTCCAGTTGTATCATGAGTTACAGACGTGGCGGTAAGCTGAAGATGGGACCGGTGTGGGACTTCGAAAAAGCATTCGGTGATGCCGGTTCAACAGGTTCTTCTGGATTTATCATCAAAAACGTCAGCTGGTATAAGCGTTTGTTCATGGATCCTGCTTTTGTGGCCAAGGTGAAGGAACGCTTTGCCTATTATTATGAACATCAGGAGGATATCCTCAAGAGTATCAACGAAAACGCACAGTATCTGAAGTATGCTATTCAGGAAGATGACACGAAATGGGATACATTCTTGAAATATAAGACTTCTGAAGAGAATACCTGGGTATTGTATCAGGGACAGGTTAGCAGTATGAAGAGTTGGCTTACTGAGCGTATGAGATGGCTCAAGGACCAATTTGATGCCATGTAAAAAGAGAGGTAATCATGAAGAAGAGTATGAAAAGGATACTGTTCATGGCTTTTGTGCTTCTGGGGTTTGTGGCCTGTAAGGAAGATCTCACAGAATACTACGACCGTCTTGAAAAGCGGGAGGCGAGCAATGATCTGTTAGAGAAAGCCAATGCTGAGCAGGAAGCTGAGAATGCCAGACAGGAAGCCGAGAATGAGACTCTGGCTGCCCGTAATGAAGAAAGGGACCGTTGGAATGCTGAGCAGACACTGAGAAATGCAGAGCAGGCCTTAAGAAATACCGAGCAGGGTATTCTGAACGACTCCATGTCACATGTGATTGACTCGCTGTTGAAGGAGAGGAATTTGGTTTATGATCAGAACGTAGATCTTGGAGAGCAGTTAGGGCATCAGGCTCAGAACAATGCAGATCAGGCAGCCCGTAATGGCCAGCTTCGACTGATGTGGGAGGAACTTCAGCATAAGATTGACAGCCTTGAGAAGATCTTGGACGATCGCGTGGAACCGAGACTCCTGACGATGGAGTTCGTGAAGGATGATAACCAATCGCTGAAAGAGAACGTCAAATGTAAGATTGTCGGTGACAGCATCATTGAATGTTGGTTGCCGGGGCTCTTAAATGAGAAACTCTTGAAACCCCGGTTTACCTTTGAGGGCACGATGGTGGTGATCGACGGCTTTGAAGCCGAGAGTGGAAAGACAGAGATCGATTTCACAAGACCGCGTACGGTGGCAGTCGCTGTCTCCAACAAAATCCAATATTATACGATTTTTGTCCATTCCTATACGGGACTGCCACAGATGTATATCACGACCGATGGCTATAAGGAAGTGATGTCTAAGGAAATCTATCTCCCGGCTACCATGCATCTGAGGGAAGACGTGAGGACGCGTGCTGCTGGTGATGTGATAGAGTCGAGGGTCAATATCAAGGGACGTGGTAACTCCAGTTGGAAATTCCCCAAGAAACCGTTCCGTCTTAAATTCGACGAGAAGATTTCCTTGTTGGATATGCATAAAGACAAGTCATGGGTGCTGCTGCCGAACTATAACGACAAGTCAATGTTGCGTAACAGCCTGGCTTTTTACATGAGTAGCATCAGCAATCTTGACTACACGCCTGAAAGTCATTTCGTGGAACTGATCTTCAACAATAAGCATTGGGGGACCTACCTGCTTTGTGAGAAAGTGAAGATTTCCAATCATCGGGTGGCTGTAGGAGATGACGGTTTCTTGTTGGAGATAGACAGTCGGGCATCAAGTGAGGCAGATTCCCGTTATTTTGTTGTGCCTCATTTGGAGAATGTCGTCAACATCAAAGATCCAGATGTGGCATACAGTGATGCTAATTACAATTATGCGAAGGATTTTGTGATTAAAGCCGATAATGTTTTGTTCAGTAGCAAATTTACTGATCCGAATACGGGTTGGCAGGCATATATGGATATGGATTCTTTCGTCGACTGGTATCTTATTCACGAAATAGGTAAGAACCTGGATAGCAATTTTGATACAAGTTGTTATATGCATCTTGCCCGTGGCGGCAAGTTGATGATGGGACCCGTCTGGGATATGGATGTGGCTTATGGTAATATGGATCAGGCCAATCAGACATGCTATCATCCAGAAGGATTCCATATTAGGTATACTCAGTGGTATACTCGCTTGTTCAGAGATCCTGCTTTCGTGAGAAGAGTAAAAGAGCGGTTCAATTATTTCTATAGGCATCAGAATGATATTCTGGCCAATGTCAATGCCGATGCGCAGTATCTGAAATTATCTGCCCAGGAGAATGAAAACGTATGGCATCTGTTTAATGTCAAGACATGGCCTAATTATAACATCTGGGGCAGTTATCAGAATGAGGTCCAAGAACTGAAGACATGGTTCACCACCCGTATGGAGTGGTTAAAGACAGAGTTTGATAAGATGTAATCTGATATGCATATCTAAATAATAGGGCTAACGCGAAGTTGGCCCTATTATTTTTTATATGAACGTCTTATAGAGTGTGCTTGGGTTGTGGCGGCCTTCGAGGACATCTATGATTTCTTCTTCTGTGGAGAGGTTGAAGTCGCCGGGGATGGTGTTCTTGAGGGCTGCGGCTGCTAAGGAGTAGTTCAGTTGCATCTGCTTATCATTGGGGAAGAGGTTGATGGCGTGGAGCCAGCCGCCCATGAAGGCATCACCCACACCGACGGGATCGATGACATCAGGAATGTCCATGATGGGCGATTGCAACAGTTCGCCATCCGTCCAGAGTAGTCCTGTCAGGGTGTGATGTTTCGACGATACGATATTGCGCATACCCATCATCCAGTTCTTCAGGCGAGGATAGGCTTCGTGCAGTTCGTCGAACCACTCGCGATACTCATCCATCTGCATCTTGAAGCTGGAGTCCACTGCCGTAAAGGGAGGCTGCGGATGCTGGCTCAGCCAGTCAAACTCAATAGCATCACCGAACATCATATCACAACGGGAGAGCATCTTGCTCAGTGTCTCACGGGGAGTCGCTCCCTCATATTTCCAAAGATTCTTGCGATAGTTGATGTCGAAACAGACGGTAACACCCAACTCGTCGGCGATGTCGAGGGCCTCAAACGTGGCATCTGCAGCCTGTTGCGAGATGGCAGCCGTGATGCCAGACACGTGAAAGAATTTGCAGTCTCTCAGTATCTCCCGCCAGGGAATCATGCCCGGCTTCAGGTCGTAGTAGGCAGAGTTGCCACGGTCGTAGATGACCTTGGCTGCACGCATGCCAGCGGCAGGCTCGAAATAGTAGGTGCCGATACGTTGACCGCCATAGAGCACGTGATTGGTATTCACACCCAATTGTGCCAGATTCATGGCTCCGGCATGACCAACGGGGGTGTCTGGCAGACGGGTGATATAGGTCACATCCTCTCCCTGAGTGGCGAGTGAAACGGCTACATTGGCCTCACTGCCGCCATATTTGCTTGTAAACGTGTCACCCTGAGTCAGTCGCAGGTGATCGTTCTTTGAAAAACGGAGAAGCAACTCTCCGAATGTTACAATCTTATGTCTGTTCATATCTGTTTTTGTGAGATTACGGTTTGCTTTCTCCCTCAATGTACTGCGACATCAGCAGGTGTTCGCCGTCGTAGACGATATAGGTAAAATGACTGATCCAGTCACCAAGGATGATCATCCGTGCCTTTTTGGTCAGTTGCAGATCCAATTCGATATGCCGATGCCCGTAGATGAAATAATCGACATTGGAGTGATACTGGATGTACTTTTTCGTATAGAGTACAAGATGTTCTCGCCCTTCTCCCATATAGGCAGGTTCCTCACCGTTGGGCCGTTTCATGCGAGAGTGCTTGGCCCAGTTCAGTCCGAGACTCATACCCCAACGGGGGTGAATCGCAGAAAAGAGGAACTGGCACACGGGAGAGTGGAAGATGCTGCGGATGAACTTAAACGACTTGCTGGGATCGCCAAGTCCGTCACCGTGGGCCAGAAAGAACATCTTTCCGTAAATTTCCGTCGTTTCAGGCTTTTTGTGCAAGATAACGCCACATTCCTTCTCCAAATATTCATAGGCCCAGATGTCGTGGTTGCCTGTGAAGTAATGCACTTCAACGCCCATGTCCGTCAGTTCTGAGATTTTACCCAGAAAGCGGGTAAACCCTTTGGGCACTACATACTTGTATTCGTACCAGAAGTCGAACATATCGCCCAACAGGTAGATGGCGGCAGCTTTCTCCTTGATGCTGTCGAGGAACCGCACAAGCCTGCGCTCCTGCATCCTCTGGTGAGGTATGGCCAGTGACCCTAAGTGGGCGTCTGAAAGGAAATATATCGGTTTCATCTTTTCACCTTTTCACTTTTTCACCTTTAATCAAATCCTAATTCTACTCTTGCTTCCTCGCTCATCATCGACTGGTCCCAGGCAGGCTCAAAGACGAGGTTCACGTTTGAACTTTTCACGCCCTCGACGCTCTCCACCTTCGTGCGTACATCTTCTAATATATAGTCGGCGGCAGGACAGTTGGGGGCTGTAAAGGTCATCTCCAAATCCACGGAGTAATTGTCCTGCACATCGATCTTATAAATCATTCCCAAGTCATAGATGTTGACGGGAATCTCCGGGTCGTAGACGGTCTTCAACACATCCACGATCCGCTCTTCTATTTGAGTTTTCTCTTCTTGTGTCATAATCGCCTGCAAATTTAGATAAAATTTTCGAGATTATAAACCAGTTGAGATAAAAATGTGAAATAATTGTGTTAAAGATCATTCTAAATATGATTATTGTACTATGCAACTAGCGTTCACTACGACCCACCTCGCTCTCTTCATGCTTGTAATAGCCGTTGCGGCTTATGCCAAGTAGTTCACAGAGAGCCGTCTTGGTATAGCAACCACCAGGACGGGCTTTCTGAGACAAGCTCTCAACTACTTGGCACTGGATTTTTCTTCTCGGGATTTTGTAATACAGCTCGGCCAGACGGATCATCTCGTCATAGGCATCACGAGCCTTTTCTGTCCTACGAAGCTCTATCTCCAGCTCACGGATGCGCTTTAGGAGAGCATCGCGGTCGTCATCACAATACGTCTTCTCTACACTTACGTTTCCTGGTAACTTCTTCATCGCTACGCCATCTTTCTTGTCTGCGACTGCAAATTTAATCAAATTTGTGTAAACCCAGTTAGGATTCAGACCATATTTTCTACATATGGCACGTTTTGACATATCTGTAGTCAGATACTCACGGAGAATTTCAAGGCTCTCCTCTCTACTTTTCTTTACATTTCTACTCATAAGTTGAACTCAAATTTTGTCAACTTATTCAGTACAATACAGATAATGCAATATTTAAAATTTTGATTGAAGCCATCACTTTATAATTTAATCTATTGATAACCAGATTAATAGTTAGTGATGGCTTATTGTTTAAGCCGTCACTTTACCGTCACTTTTATCTGAAAATTCAACAAAATGTGCACTAATAATAGTTAAAGATGTGCTTAATCATTTGGAAACAAGGTAGTTGGCTAATCACACATACGGCTTGAACTGTTAGTTTAGACAGTCTAAACTAACAGTTTAGCCTAGGTAAACTGACAGTTTACCCTGTCTGAACTAGCATGAACTCCTATCCTTTATTTGGTTTCATTAGGTAAAAAGTCAAATACAACTGCCTAAGTGTGATGGATCTGTGATGGCTTAAATAATAAGCCTTCACTACTTATTTTATTGATATACAATTTATTAAGTGTATAAGTGATGGCTTAACCCTTTTTTGAACAAATTCTTTCTCTAACTTTTGCTTGCGCATTTCAGATTTTTTTCGTACCTTTGCAGCAGATTAAAACTATAGGATTATGACACCAAGAATCACGCTCATCAAGAGCTATCGTAACAAGGAAACCCTGCGGCTGCTGGAACTGCAGGAAGTGGCAGAACTCATCAGTCAGGGCGAATATGATACCGAAGTCAGCACGTTCCGCAGGGACCTGCCGACGATGCGGTATGCCCACGTCAGTAATAATGGAACACTGGAGGGCTATGACAACTGGCCGAAGGACCTGCCGCGCATCTGTTTCGCGTTGGAACAGGAGAACCGTAACCATGAGTTAGTGACGCGAGGCTATACGGGATTGGTATTATTAGAGGTGAACAACCTGACGGGCTACGACGAAGCCGAGGCCGTGCGTCGCGGAGCAGGGGAGATGCCACAGACGCTGATGGCCTTCGTCGGGGCTGACGGGCTGTCGGTGAAGATCGTATGCCGGGGGGAGATGATAGAGGCGGTTCAGACCACCCCGCCCTACGGGCAACCCCTCCTAACTCAGGAGGGGAAGAAGTTACTACTTTCCGATGAAGAAATCCCCCTTTTCCACGAGAACCTTTATGAGAGGGCAAGGCTGATTTATAACGGACAACTTGGTGTCACCATCGAGAAGCTGGAGCCGCTGACACAGCGGATTTGCTATGTGAGCAGCGACCCGCAGATGGTATATAATCCCTTGGCGACGCCCATCTATGCCAAGACAGAGAAGCCTACCGCCGCTATCTCCCATCAGACTTCATACAGTCAGACAGCAGGACGCTCTGACAAGGACAACTATCGTAACCAGCAGATCGTCTTCGAGTTCAACCTGTCGAAGGCATACGACGATACGGAGGGCGTCGCCGACAAGGAGGAACGTCGCCACGCCACGCTGAGACGTCTGGCGCAGTACTGTCAGGAGACGGGCATCCCGATGGCCGTCGCACAGCGGCAGACTATCCAGCAGTCGGCCTACTGGAACGAAGAGCAGCTGGTGAAGAAGGTGTTTGAGAACGCCTATCGGGAAGAACATGTCAGGAAGTATATGGAGAAGAAAGGTATCCAGCGCACGAAGACCATCCCGCCGGAGACACTGCTGACGATGAAGATCAACATCTTCCTCAATGCGAACTACGAGTTGCGGAAGAACGTGATGCGGGGCATCGCCGAATATCGTATGAGGACGGGCGTCGGCTTCTCCTATCAGGATTTGACGGAGGAGGCCCGCAACTCCATCACAATGCGAGCCCTGGAACAGGGCATCCGCTGCTGGGACAAGGACATCCGACGCTATGTGAATTCAGACGACATTGAACGTTACGACCCAGTGAACGACTATCTGGAGCATCTGCCGAAGTGGGACGGGAAGGATCGTGTGACGGCTATGGCCGAGCGGGTGCCAACGGAGTGGACGGACTGGACGCACCTCTTCCATATCTGGATGCGCTCGATGGTGGCGATGTGGTTAGGAAAAGGTCAGTTGACGGGCAATGCCCTCGTACCTTTATTAATAGGAAGGCAGGGCTGTGGAAAGAGTTCCTTCTGCCGTATCCTGCTGCCCCGCGACCTGATGGACTACTATAACGACCGCATCAACTTCAAGAACGAGCAGGACCTGAACCTCGGCCTCACGTCGTTTGCGCTGATCAACCTCGACGAGTTCGACCGTGTGACGCAGCGCCAGCAGATCGTCCTGAAATATCTCGTCTCGACGGCCGACCTGAAATACCGTCCGCCCTACGGCAAGGCCTATACCTCGAACCGCCGCTATGCCTCGTTCATCGGCACCACCAACGAGCAGATGCCGCTCACCGATCCCTCTGGTTCACGGCGTTTCGTCTGTGTGGGCATTGACGGTGACATCGACTTCCTGACGCCAGTTCAGCACGACCAGCTCTATGCCCAGCTGGTGCAGGAGATCCGTCAGGGTGAGCGCTACTGGCTGACGAAGGAAGAGGAGCGCTCGCTGATGGAGCATAACCTGCAGTACCAGCGGCTGAACGGTCTGGGCGAGATGCTGATGGCCGTCATCCAGAAGCCGCGAACAGCAGCATCCGTTGGCGATGCCCCGAACGATGTGGAGGGGGAGTGGGTGTCTCTCAAGGATCTATCCACTCTGCTTAAAGCCCATTTCAAGGGTTACAAGGAAGATGCCACCTCTTTCCAGAAGATCGGCAACTACCTCAGCCGTCCTGAGTACAAGTTCCAGAGCAAACACAGCAACTCTGGCACCCTCTACTGGGTGAAGCGGAAGGTGTAAAATTTCTTCCCATTCTGAATGTAAATGCCTGGCCGCCTTGGTTGCATAGGCTGACCGGCGAGACTGTAGGTCCGATTGTCATGGGGGCGATTGAGGATGAGGGTGTTGACGGAGGTGGCTGGCAGTCCTTCCTCGGAGAACGTGCCCTTGACGTAAACACGGTAGCCCTTGGCTTCAAGGCTGATGGTCTGTGTGGCCGAGAAGGTCTGCTGCTGTCGGCTTGTGCCCTGAGCGATGGTCTCGCTGTTCAGCCAGAGGCTCCAGTCTCCGGCAGTCAGTCCTGTTAGTGTCGCAGTACTGGCTTCCGTAGCCATATTCAGCACGACTAATATTTCGCTGTCGCCTTCCTTGCGGGTATAG
>JAEEGF012242931.1_pt1 | contig 10338 bp, 14 predicted proteins | sample 9134171 | NCBI WGS metagenome assembly JAEEGF01 (sample SAMN16246542, study PRJNA631951) | gut metagenome | biome: gut microbiome; feature: rumen; material: AP-attached | host: Bos | place: Iran: Karaj | collected 2018-10 | reverse complement strand
TAGAATTAAAATATTAAATTAAAAATTAAAGTTAGAATATCGAATAAAAATTAATTTAAAATTTAATTAAAAAATAAAAAGAAGAAAAAGGAAACTTAAATAGATAAAACTATTTAAGTAGTTTCTTAAACTTCTTAAGCTTTTCAACTTCTTAAGCTGCTTCATCGAATGGTACTTTTTCACCAAGTACTCTTAATCCGATGTACATCACTACAATAGCTACAGGGATTGAAATGTACCATTGGATACCGAATCCTGCAGGGATGTAACCGAATATGATAGCAATAGCTGCAACGAATATTGCATAGTATATCTGAGTACTTACGTGGTCAATGTGGTTACAGCTTGTACCCATAGAGGATAAAATTGTGGTATCTGAAATTGGTGAACAGTGGTCACCAAAGATAGCACCAGTCAATACACCACTAGTACATACGATTACAAAGCCCATTTCAGGGTTAACTGCCCAAGCAAGAGGAATGGTTAATGGCATTAAAATACTCATTGTACCATAGGAAGTACCTGTTGCAAAGGAAATCAAAGCACCTAAAACGAAGATTAATGTTGGTAAGATAAATATAGGTATTGCACCTGCCAATACACCTACTAAATAATCAGCAGTACCTAATTCACCAATAACTCCACCTAAGGACCAAGCAAGGAGTAAGATTACACCAGTGATAACGATAGTTTTCATACCGCCTACCCATTCACTGATAGCTTCTTCGATGGTCATGATCTTTTGGAGCACAGCCATAAGGATAGCTACAATTGAAGCAAGCAATGCTGCTTGGAACAAAGCAACAGATGCATCAGAAGCTGCTAATGCTTCAAATATACCGCTGAATGATAATGGGGAGGTTTTCATTAAGGTAATTAAAGCTTGATCTTCTCCACCTAAGATAGTGGTATATCCGCTCCAGTAGAATGCAATAAGTGCACCGACAATCAATACACCAATAGGAATAATTGCATTCCAAACAGATAATTTAATACCTTCAACCGGTTTAACATCATCAAAACTGGTTGCTTCAAGAGATTCGACGGGTTCATCTTCTTTTCTAGCACGAGCTTTTTTCTCTGCTTCTTTCATTGGTCCGAATTCATAGTAAGTGAGTGCAGAGATAACAATGAAGATTAAGATTAAAATGTTATAGAATCTAAATGGAATAGTTTGTAAAAATATACCGAATCCACTTACATTCATTCCAATGGATTGGAAACCTTGAGTAATTAAACTGAGTTCTAAACCAATCCAGGTAGAAATAATAGCAATACCTGCAACAGGAGCTGCAGTTGCATCTACTACAAATGCTAATTTTTCTCTGGATACGTGAAGTTTGTCCATAACAGGTCTCATGATAGGACCTACAATTAAAGAGTTTGCGTAATCGTCAAAGAATACACATAAACCTAAAAGTTCAGTGAATAATTGAGCTTTTCTAGGAGTGTCAGCACGTTTAGCAAATTCATCTGCTAAAGCTTTTGCACCACCCATCTTGGTTACTAATTGGATAATACCACCAATAAGTAAACATTGAAGGATAATACCTGCATTCCATGGATCAGCCATACAAGAAATAATTTGACTACCCATTGCTAAAAATGCATTGATAGCAGAACTGATAATGTTCAAATCGTTGACGGAAACCATGAATTCTCCAACGAAAACCCCAATAAACAAAGATAAAATAGTCTCTTTGGTTATGAATGCTAAAGCAATAGCCACAAGAGGCGGTAAGAGAGTTAAAATACCGAAACGAACTGCATTATCGTCTCCAGCTGGTGCATTGGTAATTAGCAAGGATAAAACGAAAAGAGCTATTACAGAAATAGCTACAATCAATCCAATTTTTAAATTTCTATTCATTTCCATAATCACACCATTTTTATAAAAAATTAAAAAAATACGAATTAAACGATAAACAAGTTTTATTTTAAAAATCCAAAATAGGATATTTTAGATTATAAATAAAAATTAAAAACCGTTCAATATAATAAGTAAAAATAAAGCATTTAATATATTATGTAAATATTAAACAAAATTTTACTTAATTAATATATAATATATTTATAAAATTAATATATAAATTTAACTTTAAAATTAAGTAAATTTGGCTTTAAAATTGATTAAATTTAGTAAAATAAGAGTAAAATAAGATTGGAATAAAAAAATAAAAATAAAAATGAAAAAATAGGAAATGATGGATAAAATTATGGATTTAAGAGAATATTTGCTCTAACATCCAGTCAGCATCATATTCCTTAATGTCATCATAAGATTGTCCCATACCTAAGAATAAGATTGGCTTTTTAATGATGTAACCAATTGAAAGTGCAGCACCACCTTTTGAATCAGCATCTGCCTTAGTAAGTATGACACCATCTATATCAATAGCTTCATTGAATTTTCTTGCCTGTTCTGTTGCATCGTTACCGGTTAATGCATCACCTACAAACACGACCAAATCAGGTTTAGATACTCTACGAATCTTTTTCATTTCATCCATCAAATTGGTGTTTGTTTGCATTCTTCCAGCAGTGTCAATCAATACAAGCTCTTTTCCTTTAGCCCTAGCATGCTGAACTGCATCAAATGCTACTGCTGCAGGGTCAGACCCCTTTTCATGCTTGATCAATTTAACGCCTAAATTGTCTGCATGATATTGGACTTGTTCAATAGCTCCTGCCCTAAATGTATCTGATGCAGCAATAACTGGAGTGTAACCTTTTTTAATGTAATAATTAGAAAGCTTACCGATAGTGGTGGTTTTTCCAGTACCGTTGATACCCACAAGCATTACAACAAGAGGTTCGCCTTGAGCAACTTTCTCTTCAAGGAGTTCAGTCATTGATTTTCCTTCAATGTCAATGATTTTAGAAACAGCATTCTTGAGAGCTTTGTAAGTGTATTCCTCAATATCGCTGCTTCTTTTTATCTTTTGACCAACCAAGTCATTTTTAACTGATTCGACAACAACACTTGAAACATCCATTGCCACATCCGCTTCCAAAAGACCTAATTCAAGTTCAAATAGGATATCTTCAACATCATCTTCAGATATTGACTTTTCCTTAATGAATGATAAGAATCCGCCGGATTTTTCCTTTTTATCTTCATCTTCAGACTCATCAGATTCTTCTTTCTTCTTACGTCTGAATAATGAACGTTTAGATTTTTTGGATTCCTCTTCTTTTTCTTCTTCCTCTTCTTCTCTTTCTTCTTCCGGAATCCCTTCTTCAGAACCTTCAACAGCTTCAAGTTGGGAATCTTCCTCTTCTTCTGCTGCTTCTTCAATTTCCTCTTCAGGCTCTTCTTCAAGATCTGCATCTGAATCTTCTTCATCTTCTTTCTTATCTCTTTTTAAGAAACCTAAGAATCCAGATTTTTCCTTTTTATCTGCATCTGAATCTTCTTCAGACTCTTCCTCTAAAGCAGCATCTAGCATTTCATCCAATTCTTCTTCTGAAATATCTTCGTCATCTGAAAATTCTTCAATCTCTTCAGATTCTTCAATTTCATCAAAAGTTTCTTCGATAGGCTCTTCGATTAATTCTACATTATTCTCTTCTTTAGCCTCATCTTCGACTTTATTTCTTAATTTACCACTTGCATCAGCAAATTTTTTCTTTAATGAATCAAACAAGTTTATCCCTGCCTAATAATAAGTATTATAATTTAAATTTTTTAGATATTTTTAAAATATTTCTTAAATATTTTTATCAATAATTATTTTTATATTTAAAAATTAATAAACTTACTTATTTATAAACTTACTTATTTTAATAAAATATGAATTTTGTTATTAAAATTTAAAAAAAGCTACAAAACATATGAAAAAATAAAATAAAATAAAACAAGAAAATTTAATAAAAATAAAAAATAGTTAAAAAAAAGAAGAATAATAGATAAAAATCTATTAGTTAACTCAATAAAAACAAAGCATTACTTACATCATTCCTTGAGCTTGAAGCTTTTGCATTAATTGTTCAGCTTGAGGAGAAAGCTGAGCCACAATATTAGTGATTTGTTGTAAATCTGCAAATAACTTGTCTAAAGTATTTTCAAGCTCTTGTTTTTGTTGAGCAGCAGTTTCTTTAGCTTCTTCAAAAGTTTTGGATACTGCTACACCAGAACCGAGGCTCATAATAACTTTATTTTCATTTTTAATCTCTGCATTAATGAAGGAGCCAGCACCGAGAGGTACTAAAGTCTCAACGGTGTCTTTACCACTTATATCATCTAATGTAGATTCTAAAATCTTAATTTCAGCAAGAGAAGTTTGAACTGCATCAATTTGAGTTTGATATAATTCAGATTGGGATTTGTAAACTTCAAGTTGAGCTAAAATTTGTTGTAATTTTTGCTGGTCTTCCATTTTAACACCTTAAGATTATGATTGATCCTCTAGAGAATTGCTTTAACTACAGGATCTTCTACTTCATCCTCAGAAATTTCTTCAATAGAGTCAACTTTAATTTGACTTCTTTTTATTCTATGTTTACTTCCAAAAATGGAATAAAGTTTTTCATAAATGTCTTCTTCGTTGATAGCTTTGAATTCTTTAGTGAAAACTTGGGTTTCACTGCCCATTACAAAACTACCTTTAATTCTATAAATTTTTGTTAACATAAGAATCCCTTCCTAATAATACTATAATTAATCATCTGACATATAATTGAATATTGAATGAAAATAATCAATTAACACAACATATCCTTAAACTATGATGAAATTAAAAATCACCGAAATCCAAAAAGCCTAAAGCTTCTTCGATTCTAGCCATTTCAGGACCGGTGGTATGTTCTCCAACCATAACTCCATTAGAGTTAGCGATACCACATGCACCTACAAGAGGCATACCCTTGCATACAGTTCCAATATTTCCTTCCACCTTGAAGAACTCTTCAACATGTTCAAGTTCATTGGATAAGGTATCTCTATGTAAAAGAGCACCTTTATTGGTAACTATACTTGCTGAACCGACAATTTTGGAATCAGCGAATTGGTATATTTCCACAGGAACCTTTAAGGTATCCTCAATGACTTTGATAGTTTCTTCCTTAATGTTTGGACCTGCCATAGCACCATAATCGTTTACTGCAAGGATATTGCCCACTGCAGTATATTTTCCAGGAAGTCTTGCAACATTAAGCCCTGCATCCTCCAACAGTTCTATTTCCCTATCAGTTGTGTGTGGGGAAACAACAAAACCATTGGAATTTCCAGTAGCAAGAACTCCATTCAAATTGCATCCTGCAATGGAAGTTCTAATCAAATCGACTTCAAGTGCCTCTTTCATCACAGGTTCCATTTCAGTAGGAAGATTAAAAGGAACAATAGCTACTTCATCATTAACGGATATGTAAACTCCTAAATTAGGATTTCCAGTTAAATTTATTCTTTTAAGCATATTTTATTCCTTATATAAATTTTAATTCTTAATAGATTGAAAAGATGATTAAATATAGTCATAGCAAAATTAGTTTTCTGCTAAAGTTGCTTTAACAACACCTTCTTCATCTTTTACAGCGTTTACTTTTACTTTAGATGGAATTTTTTGAATTCCTCTTTCCCAAATAAATTCATTAATAGAAGCATCAAGTTTAACTTCTTCCGCTTTCATATGTTTCATTAAAAAGTTTTGAACTTCTCTGATAGCTCTAGGAGCTCTGATAGTTCTTTTTACATTTTTAACTTTTCTAAGTGGAATAACATAAGTTCTTTCTAATTCTTCTGCCATATTAAACACCCCTATATTTTAAGATCATTTCTTCTCCAATGTCTAGGTTTAGGTCTGTATCTTAATTTACGTTGAGTTTTAGAATAAGCCCAAATAGGGATTCTTCTGTTTTGTTTATTAGCTTTAGCCATTCTTAATTTTTTAGCTAATGGTTTATTTCTACTCATTTTTTCACCGCGAATATAATAAATTTGATATTTTGAAAAATAATTTAATTAATCTTTAATAATCCTTGATAACAACTTAAATCCCGTTTGATTCACTTCTTTAGCCCAATAACATTAGTTTGATAATGTTCTGGGAAAATATCTGAGGAATTTCCTCCTTTTTTGTCAATCAATAAGCGGATTTCAACCTCATAATCTGAACTGGTATCCTTGTTGCTCTTTTCATGCTTCAATTCAAAAAGATTATCCACAAGATATTTGATGGTCTTGTAGCCGAAACTATCAAGATTCATATATTGAATATCTTTTCTGTCTTCCAGGCTTCTGATTTGATTTCTGTTGAGCTTAGGAGTCTTGTCATCCCTTCTTGTGCCATCAGCAACAAGTTCGTAATGATTTGCAACTTCTTCAACAACAGCTTCGTGAAGATACTTTATTCCATCATTAGGAAATCCATCTTCCATAATCATATCAACAGCTTTTTCCAGAATGGAAATGTCCAAATCTAAAACCTTATGCTTTAAGCCTATGGACTCTGCAGATTTTTGAGCTGGATGAAATGAATCATAAACGCCGAAGTTAGCAGTAACGAGTTCAACATCAAAACCTAATTGGTCAAGGATAATTCCCATCAATGAACTGTCTTTGCCACCGCTATAAAGAACACAAGCTTTCATTTTACCAAATCACTAGTCAATTATCTTCTTGTAATGTGGATTTCTCTTTTTTGACCCATGAGATTTTTAAGTAAAACTTTAAGCTGTTCATCAGTTACTTTTCCTCTAAGAGAACCTGCTTGAGCTGATTGAAGCAATTGGATTTCAATATTTTGAACGAGTTCAGGTTTAGTTAATCTAAGATTATCTAATCTTCCACGAGCCTCAGGAGTCAAAATCTGTTTCATAGCTTGCTTTAACTGAGCTTCCATTTCTGCTTGTTGTTGTTGAGCAGCTTGCTGTTGAGCTAATTGTTGCTGAGCCAATTGCTGTGGGTCAGCATTCATAGCTGCTTGTTGTTGTAATTCAGCCATACGTCTTTTGCGTATTTCATCAAGTTCACTCATAATAAAAACCCCATTAATTTAAATATTTTTCATTGAATCAACCATTAAATAATCATCAAAAATATTCCATGATTAATTCTAATTAATTCTACCTAATATTTTGAAAGTTCTGGAATATCTTTAATTAATTCAGCAGAAGTATTATCTAAGAAAGATCTACCTTCTGGAGTAATAATTCTTCCAGCATCGACTTTTTCTACGTAACCTGCATCTTCTAATTGATGTAAAGCTACTCTTACAATAGAGCCACTACCTTTTCTGAATTTTTCAGGGTTAACTCCTCTGTCTTTTTTACCACCGTAGAAGGTTCTTAAACTTCTTACTCCAACTGGTCCATCAATATAAACTCTTCTTAAGATAGAAGCGCATCTTACATACCACCAGTCGATGTTTTCTGGTTTTCTTTCTTTGTGAACACCAGTTTTAACAAGTTTTGTCCATTCAGGGGCAACAATTTTATCATTATTATCTCTAAATTCATCTGCAACAGTATTAATTAATAACTCTGCAGGAACATCAAATACAGTTGTCATATAATTTTCTCCAATTAATATGTGTCTAATCCAATTCTCTTACTCACCTAAGACTGGTGTCTGTAACTCTAAGCGAATAATCTAATTGGATTGCTTTTTATAAATAACAGCAACATTTCCTCTAACGTCAATAAGTTGGGATTTAGTGCCTTCAACAATGTTGCTTATTAAATCATCTTTATTTCTTGCTACATTTTTAGCAAATCGTAATTTAATAATAGGATTGGATTTTAACTGACGTTTAATCTCTTCAATAACATTGTCATTAACACCAGCTTTTCCAATATTTATTGTCATAGCGGAACGAGCTTCATTCATAATCTCTTTTTTTGAAAGTGTAAGAGTCAATTTTAGCTCTCCTTTTTAACTTTTTTTCCCTGATGTAAGGAATTTTCATGATATGGCCACACTCGCCACAATAAATATTAATTTCATTATTAATTAGCCGGACAGCGCAGTTGTGACCGGGAACCAAAAACTTGTAACAATTTTTACAGTATCTTCGTCCCCAGACTTGAGGAATTTTTGCATTGTACTTTTTGGAAATCTTTCGAGCAAGCTCAACATAACGATGAGATCTTTCAGGATGTTCTTTATATTCCTTTTCTGCACGATTAAAAAGAATATCCATCCTTTCTTGAGCTATCTCAATCATCCAATCAGGTTTTTTTCCTCTAGCCATAGATACTCCTCTCATACATAGTATAATCTCTTTAAAATAACTTATTGCTTAAATAAAAGTAGATTTTGATGAGAAATCACATTTTAAGCAATGTAAAAATAAAGTAATTAAATAAATATTCCTATAATATAATAGTACAAGAGGAATATTAAGATAAGATATGTTTTTTATTATATAAAAAGGTTTTCTATATTATATATAATATTATAAAAATAAGACAAAAATAGTATGAATAAATTAATTATTTTTAAAATTTTAAGGTTCAAGACATATGAAAATGAATATGAGAAGAACAATGAAAAAATTATTCCAAAAGCCATTCCATAAAATCAATTGAACCAACAGGGCATTCCATCTTATCAGATGCAATAGCTATTATCAAATCTCGAATCTCTTCAACAGACTTGCCGCTTACATCTATTTCATTGGTTTTATCGCCATAAATCTCATAAGCTTCTGCTGAGCAGACCGCCAATGCTTCTGCTTCAAGGTTTTCTTGAATTTTAGACTCTGCATAATCTCTTTCTTCAAGCCTATCTTTAAGGATGGATGGATTTAAACGAAGAACAATCATTTTATCTGCACCTTCACAAAGATGAGACAAATGACCTTCCACTATGAGAATGCCATTGCTTCTTTGATCGATTTCATCATTCAAAGATTCATTTAAACCATCAATGTCAATGACCTTATAAAGCTTATCGTGATCTTCACCTAAAACCAAGTCATTTTCAATTGCAAAATCATTTACCTTAATGAGTCTTGAATGAAATCCGTTTCTGGATAAGTAATCGTTCAAATCACTTGCAACAGTTGTTTTGCCAGTACAAGGAGTGCCTGAAATGAAAATAACGGTATCTTTAGATAAATCATTTAAAATAGACATGCTAAACCCTGCAATATTATTTTTTAAGGATTATACGCAAAACATCCTCATCTTCAAGGACATGGTCCGGACCTACTTTTTGACCTGGGAATTTAACTGAAGTTCCCCAAATCTTAGCATGCCTAAAGTTTTTAACAAATTCCCTGTGTAACTTTTCACATGCATCAATAACTGTAGAGCCTCTCCTTATAACCAATGGATCTTCCATATCCGCTTTTCTACCTTGCGGTTTTAAATAAACCCTAATTAAGTCTACACGGTCGAATATTTCCTCTTTAAGTGCATCAATATTGAGTTTCTTATCTGCAGAAATAGGTATGAATTCAGGAATTTCCTTTTGAAGTTCCTTTAGATAATCAAGGTCAACCAAATCCACCTTATTCAAAAGAATCATCATAGGGACATAGGACTTATTGTCTTCAATAACATCAATGAACTGGTCAATTGTTACATCATCCCTAAATAACACATCTGCATTGTGAATTCCATACTCATTGATGATTGATCTGATGGTTTTCTCATCCAAATAGGTTAAAGGAACTGTTGTGGAAACATTAACTCCACCTTTACGTGTCTTTTTGATTCTAACATCTGGCTTGGTTTGATTTGGCCTTACACCTACATTATCAAGCTCCTTTAAGATAACATTCAAATGCTGTGGATTAAGTGTATCCAATACAACTATAATCAAGTCTTCAGTTCTTGCAACTGATAGGATCTCTTTACCTCTACCTTTACCTCCAGCAGCACCAGTAATGATTCCAGGAATGTCAAAAATTTGAATTTGAGCATTATTATACTCCATAACTCCAGGAATAATCTCTAAAGTAGTGAATTGATAAGCTCCAACCTTACTCTCAGCATTGGTTAATTCATTAAGCAATGTAGATTTACCTACAGATGGGAAACCCACTAAAACCGCTGTAGCATCACCGCTCTTTTTAATGTGGAACCCTTCACCTTTGGATCCACCACTACTTCTTTTAATCTGTTCTTCCTTAAGCTTGGAAATTTTAGCCTTTAATTTACCTATATGGTGAGAAGTAGCTTTGTTATAAGGTGTCTTTTGAATTTCCTCTTCAATAGCTTTTATTTTTTCTTCTATAGACATAAACTCCCCAATAATAATTTATTACGAAATAAGAATTAATTTTGAAATAATTTAATAATAATTCAATAATCATCTAATAATCATCTAATAATCATCTAATAATCATCTAATAATCATCTAATAATCATCTAATAATCAATTTTAGGATACAT
>JAEEGF012377789.1_pt1 | contig 10339 bp, 13 predicted proteins | sample 9134171 | NCBI WGS metagenome assembly JAEEGF01 (sample SAMN16246542, study PRJNA631951) | gut metagenome | biome: gut microbiome; feature: rumen; material: AP-attached | host: Bos | place: Iran: Karaj | collected 2018-10 | reverse complement strand
GTGCACACGGTGGTGGCGGTAGGTCTGATACCAACGATTTCAACGCTGTCGCCTACCTTGATGATGCCGCGCTCTACACGGCCGGTTACTACAGTGCCGCGGCCGGAAATGGAGAATACGTCTTCAATCGGCAGCAGGAACGGATGGTCTACATCGCGTACCGGCTCAGGAATGTAGGTGTCCATGGTCTCGGCAAGCTCGTAAACCTTCTCTACCCACTTCTCTTCGCCGTTCAGAGCGCCCAGAGCGGAACCGCGGATTACCGGAGTGTCGTCGCCAGGGAACTTGTATTCGGTCAGAAGCTCGCGAACTTCCATCTCAACCAGTTCCAGAAGCTCTTCGTCATCAACCATGTCGCACTTGTTCAGGAACACGATGATGTAAGGCACGCCTACCTGACGGGCAAGCAGGATGTGCTCGCGGGTCTGCGGCATAGGACCGTCGGTGGCGGCTACTACCAGCACAGCGCCGTCCATCTGAGCAGCGCCGGTGATCATGTTCTTAACGTAGTCAGCGTGGCCCGGGCAGTCAACGTGTGCATAGTGACGCTTGTCGGTATCGTACTCTACGTGAGCGCTGTTGATGGTAATGCCGCGTGCCTTTTCCTCAGGAGCGTTGTCGATCTGATCATAAGACATTGCTGCGCCGCCGCCGAACTTCTTGTTCAGAAGGGTGGTAAGAGCGGCAGTAAGAGTGGTCTTACCATGGTCAACGTGACCGATAGTGCCTACATTAACGTGAGGCAGATTACGAACATACTTTTCTTTAGCCATTTAATTCAATTTCCTTTCAAAGGGCCCGCCTGAGAGACGGGCTTAAAAACAATTAATTCTTCTTGCCACGGGCTTCAATAATAGCATCTGAAACATTTCTCGGTGTTTCAGCATACTTACTGAATTCCATTACATAAGAAGCGCGACCCTGAGTCTGAGAACGCAGGTCAGTAGCATAGCCGAACATTTCAGCCAGAGGCACATGAGCATGAATGATCTTGCCGGTAGGACCGTCTTCCATTCCTTCAACCATGCCGCGACGACGATTGATATCGCCTACAACATTGCCCATGTAATCTTCCGGAGTCTCAACCTCAACCTTCATGATAGGCTCAAGAAGAACCGGGCTGGCCTTCATGAAACCAGACTTAAAGGCAATGGAAGCCGCAGTCTTGAATGCCAGTTCAGAGGAGTCAACTTCATGGAAGGAACCGTCGTAAACAGTTACCTTGACATCAACAACCGGGTAGCCTGCAAGAACGCCGTCCTCAACAGTAGCCTGACAGCCCTTGTCAATGGCCGGAATGAATTCCTTAGGAATCACGCCGCCCACAATCTCGCTGGCAAACTCGTATCCCTTGCCTGCTTCATTAGGCTCAAGACGCAGCCAGCAGTGACCGTACTGACCATGACCGCCGGACTGACGGATGAACTTGCCTTCGCACTCAACCTTGGTACGGAGAGTTTCTCTGTAGGCAACCTGAGGCTTGCCCACATTGCATTCAACATGGAACTCGCGGCGCATACGGTCAACGATGATGTCCAGATGGAGCTCTCCCATGCCGGAAATAATGGTCTGACCGGATTCTTCATCGGTGTGCACCTTGAAGGAAGGGTCTTCCTGAGCAAGACGCTGCAGGGCAAGGGCCATTTTTTCCTGGTCATCCTTGGTCTTAGGTTCAACAGCCAGGGAAATAACAGGATCCGGGAATTCCATGCGCTCGAGGATAATAGGCTTATTCTCATCGCAGAGGGTATCACCGGTGGTAGCTTCCTTAAGACCGATGCAGGCAGCAATGTCACCGGCATAGATCTCAGAAATCTGCTTTCTGTTATTGGCGTGCATCTGAACCAGACGGCCAAGTCTTTCACGCTTGCCGCGGCTGGGAATGTACACAGCATCGCCGGACTTCACGGAGCCTGAATAGCAGCGCACGAAGGTAAGATTTCCAACGAAAGGATCGGTGGCAATCTTGAATGCCAAAGCAGAGAACGGTTCGGTATCAGAAGCCTGACGCTCGGCAGGTTCGCCCTCAGGAGTTTCGCCCTTAACGGCCGGAACATCCACCGGAGAAGGCAGGTAATCAACCACAGCATCAAGAAGCGCCTGAACGCCCTTGTTCTTGAAGGCGGTACCGCAGGTAACCAGAGTGATTTCGCAGTTGATAACTCTCTTGCGAAGACCCTTTACGATTTCCTCTTCAGTCAGCTCTTCGCCGCTGAAATACTTATCCATGAGAGCTTCATCAGATTCAGCAGCTGCTTCAACGAGCTGTGAACGATACTCTTCAACGTCTGCCTTCATGTCCTCAGGGATGTCGGTATACTCGAAGGTAACGCCCTGATCTGCTTCATTCCAGTCAATGGCCTTGCGCTTGATAAGGTCAACAACGCCAACAAAGTTGTCTTCAGCGCCGATAGGGAGCTGCAGAGCTATAGGATGACCGGCAAGACGGGTCTTGATGTGCTCAAGAACGCGCTTGAAGTTGGAACCGGTACGATCCATCTTGTTAACGAAGGCAATGCGAGGCACGTGGTACTTGTTAGCCTGACGCCAAACAGTCTCAGACTGCGGCTGAACACCGTCTACAGCGGAATAAACCATTACAGCGCCGTCAAGAACACGCATGGAACGCTCTACTTCAATGGTAAAGTCCACGTGGCCCGGGGTATCAATAATGTTGATGCGGAAAGGCTTAGCATACTGATTGGACATACCGCGCCAGAAGCAGGTTGTAGCTGCTGAGGTGATGGTGATGCCGCGCTCCTGTTCCTGCTCCATGAAGTCCATGGTAGCAGCGCCGTCGTGTACCTCACCAAGCTTGTGATTTACACCGGTGTAAAACAGAATTCGTTCAGTAGTAGTGGTTTTACCAGCATCGATATGCGCGGAAATACCGATATTACGGTATTGCGCAATAGGAGTTTCACGAGTCAAGATTTGAATTCCTTATGAAATTAGTTTTTAAAAAGGTGTTACGGGAACACCCGCACAAAACTATCGACACAGACTACCAACGATAGTGAGCAAAAGCCTTGTTGGCTTCAGCCATACGATGAACGTCCTCGCGTTTTCTTACTGCAGAGCCCTTGTTGTCTGCTGCATCAAGAAGTTCTGCTGCCAAACGCTGAGCCATAGACTTTTCGCTGCGGGAGCGCGCAGCCTCTACAAGCCAGCGCATTGCCAGAGCATTACGACGAACAGGACGAACTTCAACAGGTACCTGGTAGGTAGCGCCGCCGACACGACGGGACTTAACTTCTACGGCAGGACGAATATGGTCAAGAGCTTCTTCAAATATATCAAGATGAGCTTTTCCGGACTTTTCAGCTACTGTGTCAAGAGCACCGTAAACGATGCTTTCGGCTACTGACTTCTTTCCGTCAACCATTACTACATTAATAAATTTAGCCAGCAATTCTGAACCGAACTTGGGATCAGGAAGAATCTTGCGCTGACCAACTACACGACGTCTAGGCATTTTAAAATCCTCGTATTTTCAGGAGTTTCCCAAAACACAAAAAATAATTACTTACAACTAAGTTTGGCCTTACTTAACGGGGATTCCCATTAAGCCTTGGGCTTCTTAACACCGTACTTGGAACGGCCCTGCTGACGGTCCTTAACACCGGCAAGGTCAAATGCTCCGCGCACAGTATGGTAACGAACACCAGGAAGATCCTTAACACGTCCGCCGCGGATAAGCACTACAGAGTGCTCCTGAAGGTTATGACCTTCGCCGCCAATATAGGAGGTTACTTCAAAACCGTTGGTTAAACGAACACGGCAAACCTTTCTCATAGCAGAGTTAGGCTTCTTAGGTGTAGTAGTATATACACGGGTGCAAACACCGCGCTTCTGAGGGCAAGCCTGCAAGGCCGGAACCTTGTTCTTGACAACCTGCTTAACGCGAGGCTTACGCACCAGCTGATTAATAGTAGACATTATCGCTCCATTAATTTCTAAAATTTCCTTTCGGAACACAGCAAATAGGTAAGACCTACTCAAAACAACCAGAGCTGCAGAGTGACAGATAGCACACTGCAAATAACTCAATCGCGTGATTATAATGATACAAAGCAAAAAAAACAATAAAAAAGGCAGCTCAGAAAAAGGATTTTTTTTGAGCATTCTGAAACAGAAGCCGGGAAAGAAAACAGGGAGCGCGGCAGAAGCGCCGGAATACGAAAAAGATAAAAGGCCGGCCGGCGCTTATGATCCGCAATCACTTATTTAAAGGTAACAGGACTGCCGTATTTGCTCACCAGTTCCACAAGCTGCGTGGCATTTGCCTCTTCTCCGCAAAAAACGTTAATGCCACGGGCCGTCATATCGTAAGAGCTGACATAAAGACTGGGCACGTCCGTCAAAACATCGAAAAGCTCATCATCCAAAAGAGCATTCACCCCATCCCCCATCAGATACAGAATATCATCCGGATGCATGGTTTTCAGACAACGGCTCAGGATATCGGAATTTCTGGGATCCGTATTTATAATAAAAACCCGCGGAGAGGAAGAAGCCGGAGAAACAGCCGTTCCAGCCACATTTTTATCCTCAGCGGCAGTTTCAGGAAAGGCTTCAGATGTTTTCCCCGGCGCCGCCTGAGATTTTTCGGTATTGTCCATCAATAAAACTCCTTAGATCAAAGCATAATGACGTCTGTATAGCTTCTGAGACTTTCGTAAAAGCTCTTCTCCTCAAGAACGGTTACCGGAATTGTAAAATCATCCGTCCGATAACCGGCTTCCGTAAGTTCCTGAGCCATGATATAAATCGCCGTAATTTCCAAAAGCTCCAGGAGAGGAACAGACTTGATAAAATTTCTTTCTCCGGTTTTTTCAGGAACCAGGGCAGAATTTTTCAGAAAAACATAGAAGGCCGGCCTGAAAACAAAAGCCGCGCTTTTATGATAAAAAACCGACGCTCCCAAAAGATAATCCAGTTCTTCGCGATTATCCGGCAAGGCCGTTTTGGAAAACACGCATGCCAGCGATTTACCGGAAGATGCGGGAGGACAAGGTGATAATTCCATACAAAGCTCAGCGGTTAAAAGACTACCAGACGATCAGAACGGACTGAAAGATCTGATAATTCAGCCAGGGACGACATTCTGAAAAAAGAAGCCGCGCTTTCAGGGGTTACCCCCCTTCGGGCTCCGGCTGCTTCGCAGTAGAAAAGATCAGCTGATTCAGAGCATTTCTGAAAAAATTGCAACGGATGCCACTCATCAGAGGCGGGACTTATGGTTTTAAGCGCGTTCCAGACGCCATCAGCCAGAAAAAAAATACTGAGCTCATGTCCTTTCTCCAGAACAGCAGCAATAAAATCACATGCGGGTTTAAGACGACTGTCTCCATATGGGGGCATAGTCATAAGCACAAGAAACTTCATGAATGAGCTGCAGACAAATGTGAATCATCAAAAAAAGAGACCCCGCAAAAAGGCATTCCGCGCATAGCAAAGGTCTCTGTAATTCATGGTAGAAGCGGTTTATTAATCCTTGTAAGCAACCAGCTCTATTTCGCAAAGAACATCCTTCGGAAGCCGGGCAACCTCCACGCAGGATCTGGCAGGAGCCGCTTTGCCAAAATACTCGGCATACACTTCATTAAAGGCAGCAAAATCATTCATGTTCTTAATGAAGCAAACTGACTTAATAACATTGTCAGCATTCATGCCGGCCGCATCCAGCACGGCAATAAGGTTTTTGCAGGACTGCGCAGCCTGAACCTTTATATCGCCTTCCACAATTTTTCCGGTAGCAGGATCCAGAGGAATCTGACCGGAGGTATAGAGAAAATTCCCGGCTCTCACAGCCTGAGAATACGGACCGATGGCAGCAGGAGCCTTAGTGGTACTGATAATTTCCTTAGTCATAAAACAGCCTCAGAAAAAAATATGAAAAAAGGGACACGAAAAATTATAGGAAGATAATGCAAAATTACAACCCGGAAATGAAGAAGGCCGGTAAAAAACCGGCCCCATCATTACAATAAGCTAAAAAAGAGGATTACTTGAGCTCAACCTTAGCGCCGGCAGCCTCGAGTTCCTTCTGAAGAGCCTCGGCATCAGCCTTAGGAAGGGCTTCCTTAACCTTGCAAGGAGCAGATTCAACGAGATCCTTAGCTTCCTTAAGGCCAAGACCGGTAGCGCCGCGAACAGCCTTGATAACAGCAATCTTATTAGCGCCGATATCAGCAAGAACAACGTCAAATTCGGTCTTTTCTTCAACAGCGGCAGCAGCGGCAGGGCCAGCAGCTACAGCAACAGCAGCGGAAACACCAAACTTCTCTTCCATTGCCTTAACAAGCTCAACAACTTCAGTTACGGTTAACTGGGCAATTGCCTCAATGATTTCTTCTTTAGACATGACAAAAATTCCTTTAAAAAAATTAAACCTAATTTAAGCAGCTTCCTGGAGCTTATCGCCAAGAGCAGCCAGAGTACGAACGAGTTTGCCAGCAGCAGCCTCTTTGAGGGTTGCCATAAGATGCGCGATAGCTTCTTCGTAGGTAGGAAGAGTAGCGAGAACATCAATATTCTCAGCAGTGATCAGCTTACCTTCAAAAGATGCGCCCTTAATCTGGAACTTTTCATTCTTCTTTGCAAACTCCTTGAACAGACGAGCGGCAGCGCCCGGATGTTCGTTGGAAAAAGCGATCAGCGTCGGACCGGCAAAAAGATCATCGAGAACGGTGAACTCGGTTCCTTCAACTGCCCGCTTGAGCAGAGTGTTACGAACTACTCGCGCATATACCTGATTCTCGCGGCAGAGCTTGCGAAGCGCAGTCATCTGTGCGGCAGGAATGCCACGGGAGTCAGCAACTACTGCTGATTTTGCATTCTTGGCAGCTTCGGCGACTTCGGCAACAATAGCCTTTTTGTCATCAATTAGTAATGCCATTTGCATTTCTCCTGGACAGGAAAAGCTGGATTAACCAGCACAATACCCTTTCGGGCCCCTCGGAAAATCTTCCAGAAGAAAGATAACTTTCATTCTGGGGGTTTCCGTCTACGCAGGAAATTAAGGTTACCCGCCTGCGGTCTTGGACGAGAGTAAAACCCTCGAACAAAAGGGGGATACTGCAAAAATCCCCCCGAAATTTCTTTAGTCTGCCAGCTCGGACTTATCAAGAGTTACGCCGCAGCCCATGGTAGAGGAGGCAATAACCTTAATAAGATACTGACCCTTAGAGGTCTGAGGCTTAGCCTTCTTAACAGCGGAAACAAGAGCGTTAAGATTGTCCTTCAGATCCTCTGAAGAAAAGCTGGCCTTGCCAATAGAAGCCTGAATATTACCCTGCTTGTCATTTCTGTAACGAACCTGACCAGCCTTGGCATTCTTAACTGCAGCGGCAACATCAGGAGTAACAGTGCCAACCTTGGGGTTCGGCATGAGGCCGCGCGGACCAAGGATCTGACCCAGCTGACCAACAACTCTCATGGCATCCGGAGACGCGATTACCACATCAAATCCAGACTCGCCCTTCTTAATCATATCAGCCAAATCAGCCATGCCGACGAATTCAGCGCCGGCTGCCTTTGCTTCTTCTGCCTTGGCGCCCTGGGTAAATACTGCTACACGAACAGTTTTGCCAGTGCCATGAGGAAGAACTACGGAGCCGCGGACAGTCTGGTCTGATTTTTTGGCATCAATGCCAAGGTGCAGACATACATCAATGGACTCATCGAATTTGCAGGTGGCAAACTTCTTTACAACATCGAATCCTTCAACTACGCCATATACTTTGGTCTTATCAAGGGCTTTCTTAATTTCAGCCATGCGCTTGGATAATTTTGCCATTTTATAAGCCCTCCACCTTGATACCCATAGAACGAGCGGTACCGGCAATAGATCTTGCTGATGCTTCGGCGTCAGCTCCGGTCATGTCGCTGTTCTTGGTAGCAGCGATAGCAAGAAGCTGATCCTTGGTAATAGTTCCGACAATCTCCTTGCCCGGCTTATGGGAAGCAGTATCAATACCAAGAGTCTTCTTGATAAGATAAGAAGCAGGAGGAGTCTTAAGAACAAAGGTAAAAGACTTATCTGAATAAACGGTAATAACAACAGGAATCGGAGAGCCCTTCTCAAACTTGTCAGTCTGAGCATTAAAAGCCTTGCAGAATTCCATGATGTTAACACCCTGCTGACCTAATGCCGGGCCGACAGGGGGAGCAGGATTTGCCATTCCTGCCTTAACCTGAAGCTTTACGTAAGCTTGAACTTTCTTAGCCATTTCAATATCCTTCTGGGTACAAACGCGCCGAGGCACTCCCCTTTTGAACAAAAAAGTCAGATTACCTGACACAAAAACGACTGAATTATATACAATTTTTGACAGGGGTCAAGAATTTTTAAAAGACAAGATGTTCTGCCGCGATTCGACGACCATTAAAAAAGGGCCCGCATAAGGAGCCCTCCTGTCAAAAACAAAAAACGTTACTTTTCCTTAACCACCTGGCTGAATTCCAGATCCACCGGAGTAGAACGGCCAAAAATGGTAATCGAAACCTTAACTCTGTTCTTATCGTAGTCAACAGACTCCACAGTACCGGCAAAGTCCTTGAACGGACCGTCAATGGCGCGAACCAATTCACCGGGTTCAAATACAGTCTTAGGTCTCGGCGAATCCTCTGTTTCCTTAAGACGGCTCAGAATACGCTCAGCCTCGGCATCGGTGATGGGCATAGGCTTATTTACGCTGCCGCCTACAAAACCCAAAACCCTGTCCGTGTGTCTGACCATAAGCCAGGTCTTCTCATTCATTACCATTTGAATAAGCACATAACCCGGGAAGAATTTTCTTTCGGACTCAACCTTCTTCCCTTCTCTCATGTCACGCACTTTTTCTTTAGGAACCAGCACTTCCCCGAAAAATTCCTGCATTCCCTGATTCTTGATTTCCAGTCTCAGGGTGTCGGCAACTCTCTGCTCATATCCGGAAAAAGCCTGGATAACATACCACTTCATTTTAGGATTGGCTGACACTGCTACGATATCGGTTTTTGCCTCTTCCTTTTCTTCAGCGCCGGTATTATTCTTTTGCGACATATACAATCCTTAAATCTTGTTGAACAGGCTTATCAGGGTCATGAATACCATGTCAAAAAGCCACAGCATCAGAGCCACAACTACAGTAACAATCCCAATGTACACAGTAGTGGCGCGAGCCTCCTGACCGGTGGGCCACACCACTCTTCTTACTTCTATATAAGATTCTCTAGTAAAGCTGATGACATGTCTGCCAGTAGTGGTAAAACCAACGGTCACAACGGCCATGACAATTACGAAAATTACACCGAGCGCCTTAAAAAGCTGGTATAACTGATTTTCGGAAAAGAAAGACTCATACTGTCTGTTCAAATAATAGTTTCCGCCCACAGCGACAACCAGCAAAATCACAGACAGCGTCCACAGAAAAATATCCTTGCCGCTGATCTTCTTTCTTTTTTCCGCGGACACGGAACTTTCAGGAGCTGCGGCAACATTGCCGGCGGTCTGCTCATTTTGTTCCTGCTTATTCTTCTTTGACTTTAAAGTCATGAAAAGATTCCTTTTATACTAGAGTACCTCGAAATAACAGCTGCAAGAGCAGTCTGCAATTCCTAATCAGAGAAAGGAATCTGCCCGAAGACTTCCTGTCCTTTCCCCGAAAATTCATTGATAAGTTTGCGGGGCATTATATACATTTTGCAAATTACCCGCTATTAAAATTTGGGACCGCCGAAGCAGTCCCAAATCATGCAAACAATTATCAGTGGCAAATGCCCGGGAATCATCCCAGGCACGAGACTTAAAATTAAGCCTCAACCTCAGCTACAACGCCGGCGCCTACGGTATGACCGCCTTCACGGATAGCGAAGCGGAGCCCCTTGGACATGGCAACCGGGTGAATCAGAGTTACGTTCATGGTTACGTTGTCGCCGGGCATAACCATTTCGGTGCCCTCAGGAAGAGCAATGGTGCCGGTTACGTCAGTGGTTCTGAAGTAGAACTGCGGACGATAGCCGTTAAGGAATGCAGTGTGTCTGCCGCCCTCTTCCTTGGTCAGAACGTATACTTCTGCCTTGAACTTGGTGTGCGGAGTAATGGTGCCAGGCTGAGCCAGAACCTGTCCGCGCTCAACTTCCTCGCGCTTGGTGCCGCGGAGCAGAACGCCAACGTTTTCGCCGGCGCGGCCTTCGTCGAGAGTCTTGCGGAACATTTCAACGCCGGTGCACACGGTGGTGGCGGTAGGTCTGATACCAACGATTTCAACGCTGTCGCCTACCTTGATGATGCCGCGCTCTACACGGCCGGTTACTACAGTGCCGCGGCCGGAAATGGAGAATACGTCTTCAA
>JAEEGF011438674.1_pt1 | contig 10339 bp, 8 predicted proteins | sample 9134171 | NCBI WGS metagenome assembly JAEEGF01 (sample SAMN16246542, study PRJNA631951) | gut metagenome | biome: gut microbiome; feature: rumen; material: AP-attached | host: Bos | place: Iran: Karaj | collected 2018-10 | reverse complement strand
TGGGTCAGAAGCTTTGCAGATGGCAACGGCGATGGGATAGGCGATCTTTACGGAGTTTCTGATAAGCTCGGATACGTAAAGTCCCTTGGAGTGGACGGAATCTGGTTTTCTCCGATCTACCCGTCTCCAAATGCTGATTTTGGATATGATATCTCCGATTACAGGGATATCCATCCCGACTTCGGAACTCTGGATCAATTCAAAAAGGTACTGAACAGAGCCCATGAACTTGGACTTAAAGTTATCATGGATCTGGTGGTAAACCACACTTCCGATGAGCATCCCTGGTTTAAGGAGAGCAGGAAAGGCAGGGATAACCCCTACAGTGACTATTATATCTGGAGGGATAAGCCAAACAACTGGGACAGCCTCTTTGAGGGAAAGGCCTGGGAATATGACAGGCAGCGCGGGCAGTACTACCTTCATATCTTTGCCAAAAAACAGCCCGATCTCAACATGGATAACCCAAAGGTCCGGCAGGAAGTTAAGGATATCATGAGATTCTGGCTGGACATGGGGGTTGACGGCTTCAGGGAGGATGTCATCAATTTTATCTCCAAGAAAGAGGGACTTCCCAACGGTCTTCCTTTTCTTCCGGCTGTCAACGGAATGCCCTACTACAAGGACGGGCCTCATATCCATGAGTATCTGGCAGAATTCAGGAAGGTGTGCGATGAGTACGATTGCTTTCAGCTTGGTGAAGGTCCCATGACAACAGTGAGATCTGCTCAGAAGTATCTGACCGGTCCCACAAAGTCACTGGATATGATGTTTTCTTTTGACCATATGATGGCAGACTGTCTGTACACTGAATACATACACAGGCCATTTTCTCTGGTAAAGCTGAAAAAGGCGTTTACAAAGTGGCAGACTGCGCTTGAGGGAAGAGGATGGAATGCTCTTTATCTGGAAAACCATGACCATCCAAGGATCATCAGCAGATACGGCAGCGAGCACTTCTGGAGGGAGAGCGGAACGATGCTCGCCGCAAGCTACATCTTCCAGAAGGGGACGCCCTTCATATATCAGGGGCAGGAGATCGGCATGACCAATATTAAGCTCATGTCAATTGATCAGTATGTGGATGTTTCGTCGATTACCAACTACCACACCTACCATCTCAAGGAAGATCCTGAGAGGCGTCTCCACAGGATACACTTATCCAGCAGGGATTCTGCAAGGACTCCGATGCAGTGGAACAATACTGAGAATGCTGGATTTTCCAAGGAAGAGCCCTGGTTTTATGTCAATCCGAATTATAAAAGGGTAAATGTGGAAACAGAAGAAAAGGATCCGGACAGCATACTGAATTTCTACAGGAAGTGTCTTCGCCTTAGAAAGAGCTCAGGGACCCTGCTCTACGGGAACTATACCGAGCATTTTCCGAAGGACAACAGCATCTATATGTATGAGCGAAGCCTTGATAATGAGTCTTATCTTATCATATGCTCTTTTTCCAGACTTCCTGTAAAGCCCAAAAAGCCGGAAAAATTCTGGGGCAAACACGGCGAGCTCATCCTGTGTAATTATTCAGAAGCCGGTTCACATGAGACAGAGGGGTTTGTAGCTCATATTGAAAAGGGAATTGAGGAGATAGAGCATACAAAGGGATATTTAAGGCCCTTCGAAGTGAGAGTTTACAGGTACAGTATGTGACATCGCGTCGGTGGCCGGTGATGTGGCAGACTTTGTTGAAGCGGTGAATCGGCCGTGATAAAATGCATTATTATACATGTCACACATTCAGAGAGGACGAGAAATGGCACTTATTCAGGTAAATTATCTATCAAAAGCACTAATGAGGACGGTTCCGTTAAATGTGATACTGCCGGTGGATAAAATAAGCTACGACTCCGACGGATATCTCGCACAAAAGGGCGGGAAATTCAAAACGCTTTACCTTTTGCACGGAGTGTTCGGCAATTATACGGACTGGGTCAGCGGCACGAGGGTCCAGAGATGGGCTGAGGACAAGAACCTTGCTGTTGTCATGCCATCCGGAGACAATGCTTTTTATGTCAACAGCCCTGTGACCAAGCAGCGCTACGCGGATTTTATCGGCAAGGAACTGGTTGATATCACAAGAAGGATGTTCCCTCTGTCCGATAAGAGAGAGGACACCTTTATTGCGGGGCTCTCCATGGGAGGATACGGAGCAATCATCAATGGACTCAATAATCCGGAGACCTTTGGAGAGGTTATAGGCCTTTCCTCAGCAGCTCATATTTTTGATGAAAACGTGGAACACCTTGGCTTTGAGTATGACATTTTTGGCGATATGGAAAAAGCCGGAAAGTCTGCGGTCAATCCAACTGTTGCACTTGATGAGCTGCTTGGCAGTAACCGTCCTGTTCCGAGGATATATATGTCCTGTGCTACTGAGGACAGGCTTTACGATTCCAATGTGGAGCTTAGGGATTTCTTTATCAAGAAGGGCGTTCAGGTTACCTGGGATGAGGAGAAGGGTGGTCATGACTGGGATTTCTGGGACTCTCAGATAAAAAAGGTGATAGACTATCTGCCGCTTGATGATGCCGACAGAGGGGTAAACAGCGGGAACGTATTATAAGTCCGGATAGGGGATTAATTGGAGGGAGCGGCACAAAAGCGTATGTATGATACGCTTTTGTACCGCTCGGTTTATGGAGGCATGCAAAATGGCGTGTCAGTTTTCTTTCAGAAGCTCCATCTTTATGGCGTTTTCAAGCATGGATGAGAAAGAGATGGAACTTATAATGGACGACTGGGAATCTTCCTGGTCGGATTCCCTTGAGATTGCCATGGCAGCTTCTACATAATATTTCATATCTCTCTGGTTAGACATCGCATCAATGTTCATAGGCACCTCCGTGTACTTCATGAACAATCACTACAACATCTTGTATCTTTTAACCATAATATACACTATATATTCTAAAAAGTGTATTAAACCTTCGGAAAATCTTGCTAAATAATTGTATCATGCGGGTTTTGACCATATAATATAAGTAGAATGTGCTAAATTTAATGTGTTTTGGGCTTTTTACGTGATATATATTTCATGACTGAAAGGGGCAGTAATGAGTAACTTTGTTATTTCTAACGGGATATATGAACTTGAGGTTTCTGCTCACGGAGCAGAGATAAAATCTCTGAAAAAGAACGGAAAAGAACTTATGTGGCATGCGGATCCCAAATACTGGGGACGCACTTCACCCATACTGTTCCCGCTGGTTGGCAACTATAGGGATAAAAAATGCAGATATGAGGGGAAAACCTATGAACTTCCTCAGCATGGTTTTGCCAGGGATATGGACTTTGAACTTATACAGAAGTCTGATGATGAACTTGTATTTGAATTGAGGGAAAATGAGGAGACGCTGTCAAAGTATCCGTTTTGCTTTGTCCTTCAGGTTGGCTATAAACTGAGTGACAAGGGCGTGGAAGTGAGCTGGGTGGTTAAGAATCCATCGGATGGAGACATGTTCTTTTCAATAGGAGGTCATCCGGCATTTAACTGTGACCTTACGAAGGACAAGCTCTTGTTCATGCGAAAAGGCGAAAGGGTTGAGGGAAGCCTTAAGTCAAATGTTGTGGCGGGAGATGGAAGCGGATGCCTTTCCGACAGGACCATAGAAGTTTCTCTGACTGATGGAGAGCTTTTACTGTCTCCGGAGCTGTTTGATGAAGATGCGCTGGTTATTGAGGATAAACAGGCTGATACTGTAGTTCTTTTGAACTCCGAGGAAGAAGAGGTGGTGTCGGTATCCTTTGATGCGCCGCTATTCGGCGTGTGGTCTCCTGATGGCAAAAACGCTCCGTTTTTGTGCATAGAGCCCTGGTACGGAAGATGTGACAGAGTAGGATTTACCGGAGATCTGAGCGAAAGAGAATATGGAAACAGACTTGGTGGCAATGAAGAGTTCTGCGCGGTCTATACGATTTCGTAATGCACAAAGAGCTATCTGCGTGATCATGAGGGAATGATATGAGATCAGAAGAAGACATCAAAAAGAAACTTGAGGATGAGATTGACAGTTATCTTACGTGTCCCAAATTTTCGGTTGAGGAGCACGCTCATAACATCACGATGCTGGCGTGGGTTCTTGATGTTTCAGACAGAGAGCTGAGCGATATGATAAAGACATCTGAGATGTCTTTTTCTGATGACTACATGGATATATAAGAAATTATCGAGGGGGAGAGCCTGTTGGATCGGGGAGAGTCAAAAGAAAACGCAAGCAAATACATGCTTGCGGAGGCTGTGAAAAGATGTATGAAAACCATGGCGGTGGAGAACATTACCGTCAAACAGATAGTGGAAGAATGCGGGGTGTCCAGGCAGACCTTCTACAGAAACTTCATCGACAAATATGATCTTATAAACTGGTATTTTGACAGGCTTTTAGAGATCTCATTCAAGGAGATGGGAAGCGGTGAGACGCTGCGCGCCGGTCTTATTAAAAAGTTCAATTATATCAAACAGGAGAGAGTGTTCTTTACCGCCGCATTTAAGGTTGATGAGCAGAATAACCTCAAGGAGCATGATTTCTTCATGATCTTTGAGTTTTATTGCAGACTGATAAGGGAAAAGACAGGGGCGCTGCCGGATAAAAAGACCAGAAAACTCCTGGAAATGTACTGCCAGTCCTCCATCTATATGACTGTTCAGTGGGTGCTTAAGGGGATGAAGGAATCAGAAGAAGAGCTGGCAGATCTCATGATTGATGCCATGCCTCCTCACCTTGCCAAAATGTATAAAAAAATGGGGCTGATCTGACCGGGAAATGGAACAAAACAGTCAAAGTGTAACTTACATCCAAGGTGCTAAAATGCTATGCTCTATATGGATTTTTAAAATCCGTGTAACATAAACTTTTTATTGGAGGGAGTAGCATTATGGCAAACAGAATTTCTTTAAACGGAACATCTTACCACGGGGCAGGCGCTATCAAGGAAGTTGTTAACGAGTTTAACAACTACGGCTTTAAGAAGGCGTTTGTTGCATCCGATCCTGACCTTATCAAATTTGGCGTTACTGCCAAGGTTACAGATCTTCTTGATGAGGCTAAGATTCCTTACGAAATCTATTCAGACATCAAACCCAATCCTACAATCGAGAATGTTAAGAACGGCGTTGAGGCTTTCAAAAAGTCAGATGCAGACTGCATCATCGCAATCGGCGGCGGTTCATCAATGGATACTTCAAAGGCTATCGGTATCATCATCACAAACCCTGAGTTTGCTGATGTAAGATCTCTTGAAGGCGTAGCTCCCACAAAGAACCCCTGTGTTCCTATCATTGCAGTTCCTACAACAGCCGGAACAGCAGCTGAGGTTACCATCAACTATGTTATCACAGACGTTGAAAAAGAGAGAAAGTTCGTATGTGTAGATACTCACGACATGCCTATCGTAGCAGTTGTTGATCCCGAGATGATGTCATCAATGCCCAAGGGCCTTACAGCAGCAACAGGTATGGATGCACTCACACATGCTATCGAAGGCTACACAACAAAAGCTGCATGGGAGATGACAGATATGTTCCATCTCGAGGCAATAAGGCTTATCTCCAAGAACCTTAGAGGCGCTGTTGAGAACACCAAGGAAGGCCGTGAAGGAATGGCACTTGGCCAGTATATCGCCGGAATGGGCTTCTCAAACGTTGGTCTTGGAATCGATCACGCTATGGCTCACACTCTTTCAGCTCACTATGACACACCTCACGGTGTTGCCTGTGCAATGTTCCTTCCGATCTCAATGGAATTCAACCGCGAGTATACAGGTGAGAGACTCCGTGAAGTTGCAAGAGCAATGGGAGTTGAAGGCGTTGACAACATGAGTCAGGAAGAGTACAGAGATGCTGCAATTGCTGCAGTTAAGAAGCTCTCCGAGGATGTTGGAATTCCGAAGACTCTTGATAAGATCAAGGAAGAAGACCTCGACGTTCTCGCAACCGATGCACTCAACGATGCCTGCTATCCCGGCAATCCGAGAGAGGCTACAAAGGAGCAGGTAATCGAGATGTTCAGGATGCTTATGGCATAAAAACACAAAAAATATTAGTTCAAAAAGGGGCTGTCGCGACAGCCCCTTTTCTTATAACTGTAGACAAAGTCAATAATTGTGCTTAAAGCCAATAATTCAGAATTGACAATGATTTTCTAGCTTAAAGGATTATTAACAGAGGCGTGTTTCCTGAAAAAGTACTAAATCACCACAAGGCTTTTTCTTTAAAGACTCTTGATCTACGTCTTTTTTGCATCTGACTAATAAAACTTACTAAGCATCTAATCATCTGTTTTTTGAATTTTTCCAAAAAAGATAGCAGAAAAAATAATCGTACATCTAAAATTTCAAATCTTTAAAAAAGAGATGTGTCAAAAATGCACAAAAGATGTCTAATGCCTCGAATCACTGGCATTATCAATAAAATTGTGCTGCTTTTTTTGTAAATAATCACAGTCATCATCCATAAGTTAAGACTAATTCCAGGTGTTTTTTTATACATCGGAGGGATTCCAACAACTTTTTTCAGAAAACACTCAAAAAAGTTGTTTCGAAAAAATCTGTGTCATCTGAATAAAGAGAAATTCAAAAAAAGTTGTATCTGGTATATTACGGATAATAATGCAGTGATGTTAAAAAACAGGTTTCTGGGAGAATGGTAATAAATGATACGTGATCAACGCTGGTAAGACAGAGATCATCCATCCTGCCTTCCCCGGGTAAGTGCCCAAAAGCAAAAAAGAAATCCACTGTCAAGGGACAGTACGCTGAGCACTTGTGCTCGGGCAGCCCTTGACAGTGGATTTCTTTTTGCTACAAACCATTTGCCGGGGAAGGCAGGAACCCTATCCTCGGGATTATAGCGCAATTCCCTTCTTTCTCCAGTTGCCGAATCTGTACAGGATAATACTCATGGCTGCACCGATTGCCCAGGCTATAAGCAGTGACCAGTAGATCATGTCCTGATTGCCTATAGGATAGGCTTCGGAACGGCTCAGATAAACCATAAGATAAGCAAGTGGCATTCTAAGGAAGAATGTCTCAATAATGGATATCCACATAGGGGTTACCGTATCTCCGGCACCTCGCATTACACCGGTGAGCGCCTGGATGATCGCCATGAGCAGGTATCCTACAGCAAGGATGCGCATGATGTGCATTCCAAGGTCAACAAGCTCTGTTGTGCTCGTAAAGATGCTCATGAGCCCGCGGCCAAAGAGCAGGATTACTGCTACGATCAGAACTGAGAACAGAAGTGACATCGCAAGTCCCTGTCTGGATCCTTTCTCCACTCTGTCGTGGTTGCCTGCGCCGATATTCTGACCGGCATATGTGGTGAGTGCAGCACCAAAGGAAAAGATAGGAAGGACAGCGAATCCGTCAACACGCTGAACAATGACGTTGGCGGCAATGAGCTGCTCTCCGAAGGAATTGGTCAGTGACTGCACAAGAACTATGGACATGGAAAAAATAGCCTGTGTAATTCCGGAGGGAAAACCAAGTCTGATTATCTGTCCTGCATAGTGGCCGTCCCACTTGAAGTACTTAAATCCGAAGTCAAAGACATCATTCATCTTCCTGAGCCTGTTGATGCACAATACAGCGGAAATGCCCTGTGCGATTATTGTTGCCAGAGCAACTCCTGATACGCCCATTCCGAATACTGCAACAAACAGAAGGTCGAGGACAATGTTTATTACGCTTGCCACTATCAGATAAATGAGAGCTGACATGGCATCACCCATTCCCCTGAGGACACCGCTTAAGATATTGTAAAAACCAAGACCTATGCTGCCAAGGAACAGGATGATCAGATAATTGGAGCACCAGTCCAGGATGCTCTCAGGAGTTCTGAGAAGCACCAGCATGGGACGGGTAACTGCGACACCGATTACCGTCATGGCAACTGAGGCTATGAGTATAAGGGTAAAGCAGTTGCCTATGGTCCAAGAAAGGGCATGTCTGTCTCTGGCACCGAGGTACTGGGCTACCATAATAGTTGCGCCCATACTGATTCCAATGAAAAGAACCAGCAGAAGATTAAAGATGGGAGCGGCACTTCCTACCGCTGCCAGGGCGTTATCGCCCACATATCTTCCGACCACGATACTGTCTACTGTACTGTATAACTGCTGTACCACGTTTCCAAGGAGCATTGGGACAGTAAATTTAAGGATCTGTTGCCAGGGTGTTCCTGTTGTCATATCTACAGCATCAAAAGCTTTCATTTTCATAATTTAACCTCACATAAGACAAAAACAATAAATTGCATGCAATCTAATATACACACTCATCGTTCATTTTTCAACTGTTTTTTCTATAAAAATTTATTCCCCGAAAAACTCACCGTGGAAGAGGGCATATATCATACGCTCCAGCTGCTCACTGGTGATACCTGCCCTGTTTTTGACATAGTGCTTGGCAATGGTCGTAAGTCCCGAGGCCACAAAATCAATAGCGAGCTCAGGCGGAACAGGGCCTGCGGCAGTTTTTGTACTGCTGTGGTCGCCGCAGCCACCGAAGCTGTAGTACAGAGATTCCTGCATCAGATATATTATATTGTTTTTTTCAAGGAGATCGATGAAATCACCCTTTTGTACTATAAAAGAAGAAAAACCCCTGCTGAGTTCCATGAGTGTGGGCCTGCCGGAGCAGTTGCACTCCTGACTTGGGTTAAAAGAGTACTCCTTTGACAGGATAAAAGTTACGATATTTTCTTTAGAAGAAAAGAGCGAATAAAAGGTCTGTCTGGATACTCCCGATTTTTTGCATATCTCGCTTGCTGTGATCTTTGAGTATTCCTTTTCTTTCAGAAGTTCATAAAAGCCTTCTGCTATATTCTTCTGTGAGCAGAGGGCCGTTTTGTTGCATCCCTGGTACATAAATTTTCCTCATAAATAAACGTTGACACATGTCAATGTTGGTGATAACATCATGTACATATCTTAGACAAGTGTAAAGGTTTTGTAAAGCGTTTGAAGCTAATCGCTTTATTTTTTTACCGCAGCATTAGTACTCATGGCTTGAGAGTGCTGACAAAGAATAGGAGGAAAGCCATGATAATAGTTCCGGTATATAATAAACAGCTTATTTCTGAGGGGAATCTTTATTTCCAGACTGATGAGTTTAAGAACCTCGGAGGACGGGCCGTACAGGGTGAAAAGGTGGTTCTTTTACAGAACAGAACCTTTCAGAAGAGAAACGAGATGACCGAGGATAATTTCTACCCGATAGGAGTTTCGGGGATTCTCAGTAACATCAGCTCAGACGGCTACATAGTAGTGAAGGTCAACAACCGCGTAAACATTGATGAAGTTTCAATAGATGAACGCCACAATATTGAACTTGCCATTTCCAGAAGAATTGACAGTGAGCCTGTGGATCCTGCAAGGGAGCGGGAAGTGCTGGAAAGGCTCAAAGAGGAAGTCAAGGATCTGTCCTCAAGATTTCAGTATGCGGGCTTTTTCAATATGATGATCGACAACATGAACACCGTGGGAGAGCTGACGGCGGCCGTGTCATACTGGATGAAGAACAGCAACGATGACAAGTACAGGATCCTGGCCGAAGACAGCGCCGAAAAGCGCCTTGAGCTCATGGAGAAGGCAGTGGTTGAATTTGTTGAAGTGGCCAAGGTGACAACCGACGCCGCAACAGCTCAGGAGCAGGAATACAAGGATATGTACCGCGAGTCAGCTATCAAGAAACAGATGGAGTACCTTCAGAAAGAGCTGGATGAGATGCATCCTGAGAACCTGACGGATATCCAGAAATTCGAGAAGAAGATAGATGAAGCGGGGATGAATGAGGATGCTGAGAAGGAGGCCAGAAAGGTCCTCGACAGACTCAAGCAGGAGGGAAAGAACAGCCCTGAGACCGGTATGCTCTACGATTACCTCGACTTTGTCACAGGGCTTTCCTGGAAAAAGCAGGAGGCTGAATTCATAGACCTGACAGAAGCCGAGAAGATCCTCAATGAGGACCACTACGGCCTTGATAAGGTCAAGAAGCGCATCATCCAGCAGATAGCTGTCATGAATCTAAAGAAGGAGCAGTCCGGATCCATACTTCTGTTCGTTGGTGCACCCGGCACAGGTAAGACCAGTATCGGCAAGAGTATAGCAAAGAGCCTTGGCAGGGAGTATGTGCGCGTGAGTCTCGGCGGAATAAGGGATGAGGCTGACATTAGGGGACACAGGCGAACCTATATAGGAGCAATGCCCGGAAGGATCATGGATGCCATAAGTAAGAGCCAGGTGTCAAGCCCGGTAATGGTGCTCGATGAGATCGACAAGCTCTCCCAGTCCTACAACGGAGATCCCGCAAGTGCTCTGCTGGAAGTTCTTGATCC
>JAEEGF011798274.1_pt1 | contig 10341 bp, 7 predicted proteins | sample 9134171 | NCBI WGS metagenome assembly JAEEGF01 (sample SAMN16246542, study PRJNA631951) | gut metagenome | biome: gut microbiome; feature: rumen; material: AP-attached | host: Bos | place: Iran: Karaj | collected 2018-10 | reverse complement strand
GCACTTGGGCAGACTGTTCTTGGGAACGTGGTACTGTTTAGCGCAATCGGAGCACTTCTTGCCGGAATATTCGAAGAGACAGGAAGATTTGTAGTATTTAAGACCCTTCTTAGAAATCGAACGAACCGCGAGACGGCTATATCACACGGCATAGGTCATGGCGGATTTGAGGCAATGTTTTTACTTGTATCCGCGTCAATTAGTAATCTTACATATGCTGCTATGATAAATAACGGAACATTTGATACTATGGTCAGCCAGCTTGAGGCGCAGGGAATTGATGTATCCAGTCTTGTTACTCTTCCTGAGCAGATGGCTTCGATCACTTTAGGATATTGCCTGCTCACTATGGTAGAAAGAATCTTTGCAATGCTGCTTCATGTGGGACTTTCTATCGTAGTATTTAATTCTGTACGAAGATCAAAGATCAGTTTGTTCTTCCTTGCTGTTTTGCTTCATGCCCTCTTCGATGTGCCGGCAGCGCTTTACCAGGCAGGAGTTTTGAATCTGTATGTGACAGAAGCAATACTTGTGGTATATTCTGTTGTATTCTTTGGGATTGTCTATAAGTTATTTTTTAAACACAACCCAGTTGTGTGACCAAGGTACTGGAAGACCGAAGAGGGTTACAACTTTATCAGCTGCATTTCGGTACCAGGAATAATTCCAGCCGGCGCCCATGTCCATGTAGAGGGCGTTGGTGACGCCGAGCCTTTGAAGCTCTTCCATAAACTCTGTGAAGTGCATCATGTTAACGGAATCTATGATGCAAAGATTCCCGTTAAGTTCTGCAAGAGTTCTATAGCATCTGGACCTTGGCCTGTCGAAGTTCATGACAACTTCGTGATCTTTGATAAGGCCAAATTGCATAAAGCCATTGCCGCCTGTATCGGCGGCTTTTTTTATTGCTCCTTCCGGATCATCGAATTCAAAAGAAAACTCGCCATCTGAAAATGTAAAGGCAGCAAAAGAATCTTTATTATAGGGACTTGTATAATAGGCTCCGTTTACAGCATGATCACCTTCAACATTCTCCTGACTAAAATCAAGACTTACCGTATGCTGAAAAGCAGCCCCGCTGCACCAGGTGATGGAATCATCAGACTTGGATGGACGATCTTTGCATACAAGTTCCACATTGGAATATTCAGGGAAGAAGATATAGACCTTGCCTGTGTTATAGATTGTTGTCCCATTCCCGGGGATGATCTTATCGACAGGCATGCTGGAAGCATCTATACTTTCAGGAATATTAATATGATATTGGGATATAAGCCCCATAAATATAAAAGCGAATGATGGAATTACAAGAATAGATGACAGGTAAAAAAAGCGGTATATAGCTTTAAAGGGCTTGAACGAAAGTTTTTCTGGTCCCCACAGATATATTATAAGGGTGATGACCTGAACAAGAGCAAGTGAAAAGTAGACCATAAATAAAAGGTTAAGCCACATCTGAGCTACAAAAAAGCAGGTAAATGCGCATAGAGATAAAAGCGCCATTGTCATAAGCCATATTCCTGATATACGTTTTCGCAGATTCATTAGCGGTTTTTCCTTTCACGTTTTTCTTTTAGAAGTTCATGATGCAGGAGCTTAAATGAATCAAACTGCGATTCTATGCAGATCAGCATGAAGAGTATAGACATGTCGGATATATATAATAGTGCATTGGCCCACAAAATCAAAGCGGAAAAGCCCAGCATGCTGTTGGTTACTATGAGGATGATGTAAATAATAAATTTAAAAATGATAGCCATTCGGTTGAATATAACATTCTCCGGATTACCATGAAGTGCATAATTAATTAGAAAATGATTGATAGTGATTATAATAGTCATGAGAAAAGACATACCGGCGGCTGCCAGATACAGACTTCCCTGAACACCTACAACCAGGTATACATCAAAGTCTTGCTCACTCCAAAGCTTCCCCAGAACAAGATAAGCTTCCTGATACATAAAGCAAAAGAGAACGCCGCCCATAAGCCCCTTTGCAACGTCCCAGTTGTAATGACGGAACGCAAAGAACATGGCAATAGTCGTTACGAGCTTTATTATAATCTCAAATATAGTCAGATAACTTCCGTCCTGAAGACATAACAAAACAAAAGAAGCTATGCTTGTAAGTACAGCTAACAAGCATGCGACCGCCATCATATTTTCATTTAAGAAGATGGATTCAGAACTTTTTTCTTTTATCATTGCTGCCTCGTGTGGTTTTGGATTTTGAAAAAACGATAATTGTATACCCATATAACATATTTTATCAAAAGCATATAAAGGATAATAGTCATAATAGGGACAATTCAGTTTGAGCCTGCTATTATTTTATTATACTTAATAACTCAAACTTCGCACTTGCCAAACATACGTCACCCTCTGAGGCAGAGCCGATGCAGCCCGTTTATAATACATTTTCGTATCTTGAAGGTGTTATAATTCAGGGCAAGATATCTGGATCTTTATATTCTAGGGTCCAAACTCGCTTCGCTCAGACAGGTGGACCCTAAGAAGAATATAAAGATCCAGATATCTTGCTCCTGAATTAAATAACACCTTCAAAAGATACGAAAATGTATTATAAACAGGCCGCATCGGCTCTGCCTCAGAGGGTGGCGTATGTTTGGCAGGTGGGAAGTTTGAGTTTATAAAAAGTATATGACCCTACTTAAGACCACTTACCGTATATTCATGGGACAGCTCATCTCCAAAGACAACTCCTGCTACGTTTGCTGCCTCCTTGTCATATACAACCGAAACTGTCACAACATCTCCATTAGATAGCTCTGTATACTTATCCGAGGAAAATGATAGTGATGCGCATACATTGATATATTTATTCAACGTGCCAAGATCCTCCACATCATCAAGTGCTTCAAGCTTGTCTCTTCCTCCTACCATCTCAAGTTCCAAGTTGTCATAATCTATGACTACATTGGCCTTGCCCTGTCCGTTAGCGCCGTCAAAATCAACTGATACATAATCAAAGATATCTACGACACCATCTATAGCAGGTTCGCTTTTGCCGCAGCCTATAAGAATGCAGGATGTTATTCCTATTACGATTGCCTTTTTTATACAAGTAATCTTATTCATTACAATCCCCCTCTTTATACATATAATCTTATTCATTACAGATTCACTCTTGATACGAGTATTCTTCTACGTTACAGATTCACTTTTGATTCAAGTATTCTTCTACATCACTGGTTTCTTTTTTCAGGTACTCTTATCTATCGCGGATTCCCTCTTTATATATGACTCTCCTCCAGCTTCTTCTTATATTCACTCGGGCTCATCCCGGTCTGCTTCCTGAATACTCTGCTAAAATAGTTATAGTCTTCATACCCCACTTCAAATGATATAGCTTCAAAACTTTGCTTCCTTATCATCAGTTCGATAGCCTTCTCAATCCTGATCCTTGCGATAAAAGCTGTTATAGACTCTCCATATCTTTGAGAAAAGACTCTTGAAAGATAGGTAGGATCTACATGATACTGCTCTCCAAGATGAGACAGAGTAAAATGCTCATAGTATCTTTTTAATAATAAGTCATGGATCTGCTCGACCTGTCCCATTATTGAAGTATCCACCGATGCACCGTTATCTTCACATATCATGGATACTGCAAGTTTTATATTGTCTAGAAGGCTTTCTTTATCAAGCATCATCTGAGCATAGCCAATGCCATTCTCAATCTCTTCCCTGTTTTCATATGCAGCTTTAGGAAGATTATCCATCCCCCAGATGATGCCTCCAAGCCTTGCAATGTACTGCGATATTTCGAACAAAGTCCATCCATCTTCATCACAGTGCATAAGTCCGCTTTTTTCTACAAGGCACTTGGTCAAGGCATAGGCGCTTTCCTTGTTTATGGCATCTATTATCTCTTTTTCCAGACTTCTTGTAAGAGTCCTGGCGTAGACAGGCCTTCCCCCATCACGTATAAACTGTCTTTCTTTAGAATCTGGTCTTAGATAATAGATAAGAGGCCCGTTACCTTCATCCGCCTTGGTATAAACCAAACCCTTATCAGAATTTACGATCGCATGCCTCTTGTCAAAGGGTCTGTTCATAAGTCCTGTTATCATATCGCGGTAGGTCTTAGCCATATCAGCTACGGCCTGAGTCTTAGCCTTATAAACAACAGTTATGGGGCCATATTCATCTAATGAGAACTTATCAAGGATCCCCTTTGCAATCTCTAACAGCACCTCTTCGCCAAAAGAGCTGCACATGATAAATTCATTGACCTTGGTACTATAGTTAAACAAAACTATACTATTATCATTATTTTCAAAACGAAAAGTAACTTCCCTTATCATGTTCTTGATTCCAAGAGACATTTTGGCCATATCATTTTGGTACATCTGACTTATCTTAGAGGTATCATGGAATTTTAGAAGCAGTGAAGGAATATGCTCCACATTCCTTGTTGCAGATATCTCAGTCTGTTTTTTGGCCTGATATAGCTTACCTGACAGGATCATGGAAAGCTCACTATCCTCTACAAAAGAAGATACAACATAATCGCTCCCCTTGCTCTCCAGAGCTTCCAGTGACTTCTTGAGTACATCGACCATCTGCTCTCTACCTACAGGTTTTAACAGATAATCGATACCGCCATTTAGAAATACTCCCTTAACTTTCTCAAAATCGTCATAACCGGATATTGCAACAGATACGATATCCGGATACATCTCATGGATCTTATTAAGAAGCTCCAGCCCGTCCATGAAGGGCATATTGATATCAGTCATCACTATATCAGGCTTTTCTACAGGGATTCTCTCAAGAACCTCCTCCCCATCCTGTGCAGGCTCTAAGAAATCTATTGAATATGTATCCCATGGCAAAAGAGTCCTGATGTTCTCTCTACTCCAATATTCATCATCAGCTGCAAGTACCTTATACCTTCTTTTAGACAACTTCCTCCCCCCTTTGCCTTATGGGCAGCTTGATAACTACCCTTGTTCCATTATTATCATTCTCGCTATATACGTGTATCCCGTAGCCGTCACCATAAGCCTTTTTGATACGGGCATTAACATTAAGTATTCCTATGGACTTACCCTTCTCAACTCTTGAAATACTGTTTTTAGAAAGCTCTTCGTTAAGTCCCCCCACATCCATACCGATACCGTTATCTTCTATGGATATTGTCAGGTACTTTTTCTTTCCTTCATAGATATGCTCTGCCTTTATAAAGAGTTTTTTATCTTTTCTCTTAACATAGCGAAGTCCATGATTAATAGAATTCTCAACTATAGGCTGGATCGTGATCCTGGGGATCTCATCCTGAAGGACTTCGCTTTTGATATCAAACTCATGTTGTATACTATTACCATTTCTAACATCCATTACGTATAGATAGTTACGCACATGTACAAGTTCATTCTCTATAGTAGATGGTGCATCCGATATATCTAGACTGTATCTGAAGATTGCAGAGAGCGACTGACACAGACCACTTACCATAGTACAGCCCTGGGAATTAGCTATGCCGCTCATAGTATCCAGAGTATTGTATAGGAAATGAGGATTGATCTGAGCTTGAAGAGCCTGATATTCTGTTCTCTCCATAAGAAGCTGGTACTCATATTTCTCAGCTATCATCTTCTCTATCTGATCAAGAAGATCATTGAACTCAGTACCAAGTATCTCAAGTTCCTTGGTCCCACCTTTTTCCCTGGGAGATAACCTTAGCTCCGTCTCTCCATTTCTGATGCGGTATACAGTCTTCTGCATATCTTCAACCGACTTAGAATAAAATCCTGCGATAAAAGAACTAACAATAAACGTAAAGAACATCATGATGATAGAAGTAACGATAAGTGTCCTAAAAAGAGTACTCTGGGTAGCAAGTGCCAGCGACATAGGAGTCAGCATAAATGCATTTATGCTATGATGGTCAAAGGCTTTGGATGTCAAGTAGTAATCGTCATATTCAACGCCCAGCGACAGGTTGTCACGACCTTTGGTATCTAAGACGATTCTACTTATATCTGCAAATATCTTCTCAGCTCCATCGCTGTATCCTATGGTGGTTATGACATCATCACTGCAGCTTTGAAGCCACATGATGACATTATCCGATGAAGTATATTTGTGCATGATATCTGAAAAGACGCTACTGTCAAAATCGCATACAAGATACCCATAACACCTTGTTTTGTCAGTATATCCGTGAAGTTTTAATACAAGGTGTACTATCTGCCTTCCCGCCGCCTGATTATCATAGCCTGTAACAAGAAGTCTTGTATCCTTGGAATATACGTATTCAAGGATCTTGTCACTATTAGTATCTTCACTACTTTCATATAAATTATTGGGATAATAAACAACAGATTTTCGATAAGAACTTACAAGGCAGTCATCTGAATCATAGATATATATCGCCACCAGATCATCTGTAGATGTGAAATGGTTTTTGGCATATTCAGACGCAGTAAAATAGAAAGGCTTGAGATCAGCTTTCCCGCCATCCGTTTTCTTTTTCAGCTCCCCCATAAGCTCTGCTTCATTGTACATGGTCTGCATCTGAACATGCAGCGTATGGATCCTGCTCTCAAGCTCGTATTCCATACGTCCCAAGGTTTCAGTGCTTTCCCTTATGCTTTCATCGCTGATCTTGCGATGAGATGTCAGATAGAAAAAAACTGTAAGAAGAACCAGAGCAAAAATCGTACAAAAAGTACTGATCGCCATGATCACATGGCGCATAGTCCATTTCTTATTCACGCCTCTCCCCCCTAAGGATGAACGCACATGCAGGAAGGCTTTGCCTTCAGTTTTTCGGACGTTAGTAAATAAAATCAACGCCTCATGTGAAAATAACCCTGATCTTTCTAAGGGTCTTATCCGCTTACGTGGACGTGCTACACTTCAGCTCCTAATCCCCTAAGAAAGATCAGGAACATTTTCAAAATCGGCTTATGATTTTATTTACTAACGTCCTGAATTGTAAGTTTTCGCAAAGAGCTGAAAGCTTTTTCGAGCTTCACCCCGATGAACAGTTTCCCGCGTCCCTTCTCAAAATACCACGTGTCCCGCCAGCAGTCCACGCAAAAACTCTCCATCTATTGCCAATCCCCCAAGATCAGCATAGACAGTTTCTGCTTCTCATAATTTAGTTATATTTTATGATGCTATAATCAGATAGACAATAGTAAATATTTAGCTTATTAATTGTTTTCTTTCAGGTATTCTTTCAGGGTTTCAAGCTTAGATTCCATGGTTTTTATACCAATTTCATATACACGGCGAAGTTCGTCTGGGTTATGCTCCATTCCGCCTATTTCAAGGGCTTTGGGTGGTCTTATTACAAACAATTCTCCTTTAAGTTCTTTTTCTCTTATATAATCAATTGTTTTGTTGTAGCGGATATGTCTGTTTCTTACTGAGCTGACAAAATCCGGATATTCTTTGTATCTGACCTTTATAAGAGGTAGCAGCTTGTTCGGGTTCTTGACGTAGCCAAGTGGCTGGGTAAGGACTACTACATTTTTATTGTAACCTTTATGTTCCCAGAATTTGATCGGGATGGAGTCAGCTACTCCGCCGTCGAGGAGCTTTTTGCCATCAACTTCTACGATCTGTGATACAAGTGGCATTGAGGCTGTTGCTGTGAAGTATTGCATGTCCTCCCCCTTACCAGTTGTAAACTTGTGATAGAGGGGAAGACCTGTTTCTACATTGGTACATACTCCGTAGAATTCCATAGGATTTTTGTCAAAAGTTTCAAAATCCATCGGATCAAGTTCGTAAGGTATGGTCTTATAGCAAAACTCTGCGCCGTAGAGATCTCCTGTTTTGAAAAATGATTTCCAGCTTGAGAATCTCCAGTCTGTGCAGTATTTGGTTGAATATCTTATGACTCTTCCGGGCTGTCTTGATTTTATATTGCATCCAAAAGCTGCTCCTGCGGATACTCCGATAGCTCCGTCAAAGTCTATGCCATTTTTCATCATCACATCTAAAACGCCTGCCGTGAACATACCTCGCATGGCGCCGCCTTCAAGGACAAGGCCTGTCTTTATCTTTTGCTGCATGATAATCCTCCGTTGTTTTGTTATCTATTCTGTCGCAGACTCCAGTAATCTGATTGTTTTTTGGTCAAGATTTATTTCATACTCTATTCCTAACGGAAGAGTCCCGATAGGAACCGCATGACCTATGTTGACATTGTATATAACAGGTAAGGTCTGGCAATCAAACTCTTTTAACACTGCTTTGTATACCTCTTTGTAATCCTCATAGAACTGTTCATCCTGAGGCTTTCCTACAACAATTCCCTTTATTCTATTCAGTATCCCTTGTGCGCCGAGATTCCTAAGGTAATATTTTATTAGATCAGGGCTAGGCTTTTCTTCGCTTGTTTCAAGCAGAAGTATCTTATCTTTCCATTCATCAAGATCTGGCCATATCTGTGTACCGACGATCATAGGGAATACGTCAATGCATCCGCCCAATAATTTTCCTGTGATAACACCACTTCCAGACAGCACTTCATAATGATGCTCCTCCGGACGTGTTTTCTTTTTCTTATTTACATTTTCTTCAGACCATGACACATGATCATCTGACCAGTAATCACTGGAAATAATCTCATATCCTTTTGAATCTTCAAATAATATATTTGTGACTGAGTTCTTGGTATAACCAAACATCTGAACATACTCACCAAACTCCGCCATAACGGATGGACCATAATAGGAAACCACACCGGCCTTGTTCATCATAAAATGAGTGACAGTAGTATCTGAATATCCCAGAAAGATCTTAGGATTATTCCTTATGATCTCATAATCTATGTAAGGCAATAATCTTATGGAATCATCGCCTCCGATAGCACTAAAAATCCCCTTTATGGAAGGATCCAAGAAAGCATCCATTAAGTCTTTGGCTCTTAGCTGCGGATTAGAATAAACAAACTCACTCCCTTTAAGGGCATGCGGCATGGAGGTAACCTCTAATCCAAAGTCTCGTTCCAAACGCTCTTTTGCAATATCATATTTATGAATAAGCCCGGAATCACCCAGCCCTCCCCAGGACAGGCTTACAATTGCAATCTTATCTCCCTTTTGTAATCTTTTTGGTTTTATCATAATAGGCCTCCGCAACAAGAATAAATAATTGATTTCGAGCAAGCTCGAATCGAAATGAATTTTGACCCTGGTGTCACCCGAATTGTTACGTTTCTTCGAAACTCTCACAATCCTGGTGTCATTAAATAATTTTAAATATATACAGCCCAAAAGTAAATGAGAAAATAATAGCAATAATTCGATAGAATATAAGTTCAAAACTTGGTTAGATTATTTTTGTATGATGATCAGTTCTGCATTTGGTGCAGTTTTTTCAAGTTTATACTTAATCTAAGGGGGATTATATGGAGAATCAGAAAACTATAAATAAGTCTATAACCGTAAAGGCTGCAGATACAGCGCCTTTTTACAACAATGTAGACTTCTGTGTGGGAACAGGTCGTTTCGGACTTGCTCTTACCAAAGAATATCTGGATGAGCTCGCTTTCGTACAGGAAGAGATTGGATTCAAGCACATCCGTGGCCACGGCATATTCACAGATGATACAGCTATATACCATGAGTATGAAGAGGATGGAATTAATAAAGTCGAATACAACTATACCTATCTTGACCGCATTATGGATGAGTATTTAAAACTTGGAATCCGTCCTTTTATAGAGCTTGGATTTATGCCCAAGGATCTTGCAAGCGGTACTCAGACTGTCTTTTACTGGAAAGGAAATACTACTCCGCCCAAATCTTACGAAAAATGGTGCGGCCTTGTAGTAGCTCTTCTGTCACATCTCATAGACAGATACGGTGAAAGTGATGTGACTACATGGCCTATTGAAGTCTGGAACGAACCTAATCTTCCGGGATTCTGGGAGCATGCCGATATGAAGGAATATTGCAAGCTCTTCAAAGAGACTTTCACAGCAATCAAAGATTTCAATCCATCATTCAAGGTCGGCGGTCCTGCTATCTGCGGCGTCAAGGATGCCGAGTGGATCAAGGGTTTCCTTGATTTTTGCAAAGAAAGCGGCTTAAAGCCAGACTTTATCACAAGGCACCACTACACAATAGAGTTCCCTGAAGCCGACGGTCACTACGACTATTCGACTTTGATGGATGAAGAAGAAGGCTTTGCCAATCTTCAGTCCACAAGAGATATCATAGACTCTTATGACGAATATAAGGGACTTCCTATTCACATCACAGAATTCAGTTCCTCTTATACTCCAAAGGGTGTAATCCATGACACTAACTTAAACGCAGCGCTTATGGCGCGTCAGCTTTCACGTCTTGGAGAT
>JAEEGF010984957.1_pt1 | contig 10342 bp, 8 predicted proteins | sample 9134171 | NCBI WGS metagenome assembly JAEEGF01 (sample SAMN16246542, study PRJNA631951) | gut metagenome | biome: gut microbiome; feature: rumen; material: AP-attached | host: Bos | place: Iran: Karaj | collected 2018-10 | reverse complement strand
CTTCCGCCGCCTTCCGGAACAAACATAAAGCCTTCATCTTCAACTCCTGCAGCTCCAAAATAAGGAAGTACAGAAAGCTGAACGAGAGGATATGCATGTTTATAAAGAATATCATCGAACGGAATATCAACAATAAGTTTATTACCGTCAAGCTTATAATTTACAGTAATATTGAAAGCCGGTTCTGATTTTTCAGATTTTTCCTGATACAAATCATGATGTCTCAAGTAATCTTCATCAGAATAATCAATTTTTGCAAAAATTGATTCACACTGCTCTTTGAGATACTGATTTAACGGATCGAAAATAAGATACAAATTATCGTCTTCCAATCCAGGATATTTACGGAGAAGTTCTTCCTTGTTATCAGAAGGCTTTAATCTGTCGATATCGATTTCACGATAGCAACGGCGAGTAAGTACGTTCTGATCTCCAGTAGAAAGCTGTTCAAGATATTCTTCAAACTCTTCTGCATAAATTGCGAGTGGATATTTATACTCGCGTTCCATTGTACTGGCAGTATAATTTACAGAAATTACATTATTCTTTTTATCTACTTCAAAGAAGTCACGCTTAATACTGTATGTATAAGTATCATAAGTATTACTTACACCATTTTCTGTAGAATATCCAACTAAAAGAGTTGACATCATATTGTTCTTTTCTTTTGTCAATGCAATAGGATCATTCTGCAACTCTGGCGGATTTGAATACCATACGTGCTCTGTATCTTTTTGAAGAATAGTAAACTGAGTAGTACGTGTATCCATTACCATCTTTAACTTATCATTTTCGATAGTAAAGGTTTCAGGGGTATTATCTGCATCAAACTGATAAGCTTTAATAAAGGCATCTGTAATTTTACTTACATTTATAAGTCTGATTGCGAGATATGTTATAAATCCAGCAAGAAGCAGGAAGAAAACTAAGCCAATATAAAATTTTGCGGTAGGTTTATGGAATTCAAAGGTTTTTGTACGCATTGGTTTCGGTCTTCCAATATAACCTTCCGGCATTTTTGACTTTTTCTTTGAGGTTTTAACTTTTGCTTCCTTTGGAGCCTTAGTTTTTGGCTCAGTTGAAGCAGTTTCGTTCAAGTTGTCTTTCATTTCTTTGTCTTTTTTCATTCGTTTCTACCTCCCATCAGTTCAATCGGAACATAATTTCTCGTGCGAGAGAAACGAAATATGCAATACCTTGTGAAATCATACTGAAGAAGAGCAGCATGATAAAGATAAATACAAGCATTCCAAATAAAGTGAAAATGGTAAAAAGTAAAGTTTTACCAAAACCATACTGATGAATCATCATCATTGCCATAAATAAAAGGGCAGCACACCAGATAAGGGAAATATTACTGAATACAGTATAGAAAGTTCCCTCTTCAATTGTTACAAAGTTACTCATGATAATGATAGGCAGCTGAATTAAAGGATAAGGAGTCAAAGCATAAGCAGAGCCCATGTAAACCTGACCAAGCTTACCTTTACCATCAAATAAGGTTGTAACACCCCAGTTACAGATACAGAAAATTGCAAGTGGCAAAAGAATTGTAGCAATTTCCATAAAAATATTTACTTTTTCCCAGTTTGTATTATTAAACAGGAAGCTTGTATAACGCAATTTCCATACGTGAGTTAATACAGTAAGAATTACAATAAAATTTGCAGCCGAGTAAGAACCACGTTTAGCATGAATCAAATCCCAGAAACCATCTGCAGGATGAGTAATTACATACAGACTATAACGAAGAGTATCGAAAAAACGTTTATAAGTTTGCTTCTGCGTTAATTTCTTAAATTTTGTTGCTATATAACTCATAATGATTTTAACTCCCGTGATATCTTCATGCCCCATTTAATGAATAATGGAACAAGAATAATAATTAAAATGAAGGCAACAACCCAACCAAGGTTTTTCTCCATCCATTCCTTTCGGTAATACATGTAGGCTTTAGAATAATTTCTCTTATCTCTCTTAAGACGGAAATAATCCATAGCTTCCTTGTACTCTTCCTGTCGGAAACAAGATTTTCCAAGACCAATATAGGCAAGATCATAGTTTCCATTCTTTTCAAGAACCTTTGACCAGGCTTCAGCTGAACCATCGTAATCACCAGATGAATAAAGTTCAGTAGCTTCATAAATCAAGTTACCATATTCCGTTGGAGTAAATACTGTAAGGGAAGCATTCATTGAGTCCAGAACAAACAAGTCTTTACCGATATGTTCAATTGCAGAAGGAGCACGGAAGAAACCATCAATATTTCCACGACCACCGAATGCAAAAAGAAGATATCCCTGGTTGTTATAACCAAAAATACGTCCTCGAGATTCATCACAAGTGATATAAACTTCATCTTCAAGAACGGTAATATCTGTAAAGTGAGCAGGTTCTACGATACCAGCTGCATTACCCCACTGCAAATCACCAATTGGAGGATATTCAGCATTTTTAACAAGAATATCATTTCCTAAGGCATTCAAACGTCTGATTGGTTTTGCTTTGTCAGAACGAAGATCCCACTGATTGAAGGTTTTTAATACACTGTATACAAATCCTTCATGATCAATGTAGGCATTTGAATATTCAGTAGGAACAAAAGATTCCATCTGTGCACGCTGTGCTTTTGTAGAGAAGTACTTTTTCCAGATATATGTTGAGAAATCAAAGTTTGCTTCACTTGCACCATAAAAACCGGTAAAAGTTCCATCATATTCATATTTTAAGAAACCCTTGTTTACGTTTTTTGCAAGAACATAAACACGGCCCTTTGTATCTGCTACAACCTTCTGAGGATAAAAAGTCTTACCTTTCTCGTAGGTAGGATCATCAGGTTCTATAAAAGAAAGAAGATAATTAAGATTTTTATCCAATTTTACAATACGACCATTACCTGTATCTGCAATAAAGAAGGAACCATCTTCTTTATTTACAAAAATGTCTGATGGATTACTAAAGGTTTCAACAACCTGCCCCTCAGCATTAAAACGATCAATAACACGGCTCAAAGAAACCGTCTTATTTTCGTTATAAACAAGCTCTATAATTCTGTTATTGTCTGTATCAACAAGATACAGTAAATTGCCTGCCGCAAACAAACCGGAAGGATTTTTTAAGCCTAAATCAAGGTCCAAATCATCTGCATACAAAACGTGGGAAACTCTATATACGTCAGGAGATTTTTCTACTTCACCCCAATAGTCGTAAATATATGTATCACCTTTTGCAAATGCGCCTGCACAAAGAGCAGCAAGACAAATAATTGATACTAATAATTTTTTCATTTTTGCCACCATTAATCCTTAAGTCCAGAAGAAGCCATTGTTTCCATAATCTGACTCTGAGAGAAAATAAAGAAAATGATAGGAACTGACATTGTAAATACGATTACAGCCTGTGACTGTCCCATACGGGCAATACCACCAAGCTGAATCTGATCCAATGCATATCTAAGCATTTTTTTACTTTCTGTGTAAATGTACTGTGTCTGAGCATTATTCCATAATCCCTGGATAGAGAAGATAGAAATAGTAAGCCAGGCAGGACGAACATTAGGCATAACCAACTTCCAGAAAATTGTAAACTCTCTGGCACCGTCGATTTTTGCTGCCTCTATCAGTGACATAGGGAAACCTTCCATGAACTGTTTCATAAGGAAGAGACCTAAAGAACCACCGATAGCAGGAAGAACTAAAGACCAGTAAGTATCAACAATGTGGAGACGGCACATAATCAAATAGTTTGGAATACCAGTTACATAACCACTGAACATCAAAGCAACTACTGCAATTCTGAAGAATATGTTTCCACCAGGGAAGTTATATTTTGCAAGAACATAGGCAGCCATTGAAGCAATAATTACATGACCAAGAGTACCAACAAAAGTTACAAATACTGTATTGAATACATAGCGTGTAAAGGGAACCCACTGAGACTGACTCAAGGTAACGAACAAATCTGAATAGTTTTTGAACGTCGGGTTACGTGGGAAAACGCTAGGAGGATTCTTTAAGAGTTCATCAAGTGGTTTTAACGAGCTTGCAATAGAGAATACAAGAGGGAAAACCATAATTAAAGAACAGATTCCTAAGAAAATATAGATACCAACATCACCACCAACTGAACGGTTAGGCTTTCTTCTGTGTTTATAATGATGAATTGTCGGACCTTCAAGATATTTATTATTTTTTCTACTCATTTTTATACCTCTATTAGTGACCGACCCTATTCAAGAGAGCCTGAATTACCTTATTACAGATAATCATTACAAGGAACAATACCGTCGCTATTGCCGAGGCATATCCCATCTCAAATCGGGTGAAACCATAGTCAAACAAGTGGGTTACTACAGTACGTGCACAATAGTCTGTAGAAGGATAGCCAGCCAGAGCCATAGGAACATCACAAACATTGAATGCACTTGTGATTGACATAACAGCACCGAAGAGCAACATAGGTTTCATATTTGGAAGAGTAATATACCACAATTCCTGCCAGCGGTTCTGAATACCGTCAATATATCCGGCTTCATACTGAGCCTGATCGATACCTTTTAATCCTGCAACGAAAGAAAGGAATCCTGCACCTAATGACTGCCAGAGAATTACAGGAATAACAACTCTCATTACATTTTTAGGATCTGTAAGGAAGGCAATAGGCTGTGCAGTAATACCAACTTTAATCAACCACTGGTTTACCCAACCATACTGGTCATCATTGAAAAGCTGTTTGAAAATTAAATATGCTGTACCTGCAATTGAAGGTGCATAGAAAAAGAAAACAACTAATGTTCTGACCCATTTAGGAAGCTCGTTAATAAGCCAGGCAAAAATAAATGCCATGATGTATCCGACAGGACCTGTTATGATAGCAACAAAGAAAGTATTTTTTACGGCTGTCTGGAATACCTCATCCTGAAGGAAAAGGTTGATATAGTTTCTTGCTCCGATAAACTCAGGTTTTTCCAAAATGTTAAAGTTGGTAAAACCATAATAAATTGAGTTAATCATTGGAAGAACGTTGAATGTTATAAATAAAACGGCATAAGGAAGAAGAAATGCATAGCAGAACTTCATCGTTTTTGCTCTGTGAACTGCATCTGAAAATGCGAGTTTTCGTTTATCAAAATATTTTGACCATTTACTGTCCATCATATTCTCCTTTTATTCTTCGACCGGCAAGTTGAATTCCTGACGCTTACGAGTCAACTCTTCATTAATCTTGCGGGAGTAGTCGATGAGAGTTTCGCGAGGGTCATCTTTTGAGTTAATAACTCTACGAATACCATTAACTACATGGCGTGGTGTATAATAACTACCAGGAACTTCCGGAACACCGATTGTTTCATCAAGAGATTTTTCAAGAATCTCAATCTGAGCGGTTTTCCAGGAAAGCTGCTTTAATGCTTCGACGTTAGCCGTTGCATAGCGCGCAGAAGAACCGAGAATAGCTTCCATTTCACGACCGAATCTAACCTGTGTTTCTGTTGAAGACCACCACTTCATGAACTTCCATGAATCTTGAACTCTGTTTTCATTTTTCATTACGAGAGCCCAGGTTTTTTCATCAACACCAGGAACGGCGCCTTTTTCAAATGCTTTTCCGTTGAATGCACTATAAACAAGATCCTTTGTATTTGACAAATCAAGGTCATCAAGGTTCTTGCCTTTTTTAATCATCATAGTACAAACTGTACCGGCGATATTTGAACGGTTGATTGTACCATCTTCTTTTTCTGTTCCAGGAATATATGTGAAGTCCCAGAGACCACGGATTTTAGGAGCACCGACAACGAGTGTATTGTATGTAGCATAGTTTGCAACACCAAGAGGCATTTCACCAGTACGGAAACGGCTCATAAAGTCGTAAATTGTTGGAAGTCCGTAGCTGTTAAAGAGACTTGTATAAGTTTTGAAAGCAGCAATACCTTCTTCACTGTCGATGATTGTCTTTGTTCCTTTATCATTGTAAACGCATCCACCATTCTGATATACCATTGAATAGAAGGTTGTCATATCCGGAGCGATGATATTAGGATAAGGAATACCAACTGTGAGGTTATTTCCCTGCAATGTAGGCAAAATCTCAATCAAATCATCCCAGGTCTGAGGGATTTCAAGTTCAAGCTGCTCAAGAATATCTTTTCTGTAGAAAAGAAGATTGAATGATTCAGTTTCAGGCAAAGCATAAACACCACCGTCATAGAGATATGGTGTATAGGCACTAGGCTTGAAACGTGTAAGAACTTCTTCACAGTCTGGGAAGCGCATTAAGTTAACGTCTGCATTACGCAAAGCATAATCTACAGGAGCGGAAGAATAGATAGAAATTACTACATCAGGTCCGTTACCTGCAACTACTGCATTAAGCAAGGAGTTCTGATTGATAAGCTTTACGTTTACTTTTACGCCTGATTCAGGAGTAAAGGAATCATCAACCATATTTTTAAGAATCTGGCTCTGATCACGACCTGTAACAATCCAAACTTCAATAAGATGATCTGCATCTTTTTCATCATAAACATCACCAAGATTGGTTGAATCTACAAAGAATGAAGTAATGAATGAAAGAATCTCATGTTTAGCATTCTTGAGGAAACCAGCACGAATTGGTTTTACCTTATCATTTGCTCCCTGAACGAGAATATAATCTACATCAAGTTTGGTTTCTGTCATAGTAAGCAGAGAAGAACCTAAAGAAGTAATGTTATCTTTAAAGTTTGCAAATGCTCTTGTAATTTTATCAGGACGTTTGTAGAACTGTTCAAGCTGAATTGCAAGAGTTTCTGCCGGTGCAATTTTATCTGATTTTTCGCCTGTGATTGAAACGAACTGGTCAATAAGCTTGTAGAGACGGCAGCTTTCAAGATACATGCCCTGAACTTCATCAGGATAAACCACATCAATTTCGTAATCACGGAACTGATCAGGATAAGTACCTGTCAAAACAAGAATAGTTCGATAAATCTGATTTAAGCGGAAAATACTATCCTGAAGTTCATTTATGATAGAACCAACCTCTCCAAGTGTTGCCTCCAGGCGAATCTGGTGGGTTCCTTTTGTAAGATAGAACTTATAAGGCTTTTTATTTTCATCAGAAAGAGTAAGAAGTTTCCAGTCGGTTGTATATTCGAATCCAACTGTTTTTAAACCATCGATTGGGATTTCACCGTCAATATAAACAGAGCGGCATGCAATAAAACCGCGCTGATAAAGCTGACGTCCTTTTATAGAAATTGTGTACCAGCCATCTTCAGGGATTTCCATATCCCATTCAATCCACTGTCCAGGAGATTTCCATGAATCACCACCTGTATAGTTTAAGATGGTATTTTTTACACTGTATGGTTCTGTTGTTGCTGAAGAGCGGTCGTATCTAGCAAAAAGAGACGGATCTGAACGTGCAACAGAATTTTCACCCTGGATTTTAATTGGTTCAGGCTTTCCAGTATATGAATCTGGATTTGAAGGCTGTTTAGCAAGATACTGTGCATATGTATCGTAAGTTAAAATTGGAAGTAACTCACATTTGCTTATAGCCATTGGTTCATTGGAAGATGTAAGTGTAATCGAATTTTCACCCTTTTCAAAATAGAAACGATAAGGTTCTACCTCATAACCTAAATCACTCTTAAAAAGTGCTGTCTGATATTCGAAAAATTCAATCTGTGACGGTCTGATATTATTACCCTGATTATCAGACTTAATAGGACCGCCATCCTTCCATAAACGATAAAATGCCAGTGTTTCGGCACCTGAAAATGGAACACTTCCGTTTATATAAAGAATACGCTCCATTGTAACATTGCGAGACGGAACAGCAATATATTCTAATGATATATTGTAGAAACCTGATTCCTCTACATCAAAATACCAAGTTATGGAAGAATCTTCTTCCGTAACTACTACATCTTTACCTTTGTAATTCATTTCTGAATGTACGCCGTAAGATTTGTCTTCATCAAAATCCTGGATATCAATAGTAACTTTGGATTTTGCACTTCCCGCATTGGAGTGTTCAGCAAGATACTCACTGTAACTTTTTGTTGTATTGACTGTAGCTTGAAGTGAAGAAAAATCAACATTTTCGTACTTTTCATGAAAATCTTTTTCAGGTAAAAGGCTTGAAATTGCGAATATCAAAATCACCGCTACTACGGCAATTAAGACATTCCGCAAGGTCTTGTTAATTCTTATTCCTACCATAATGTTACTATTGTATCACAAGTAAGATTTTTTTACATAGGTAAATACACTAATTTATGAAAAAATCTCTTTATTTTTTGAAGAATTTATCAAATTCTTCATTTGAATGAGGGGTTGATTTCCCATCCTCTTTTTCATAATCAGAACTGCCTTTTTTTGCTTCATATTCAGAACTGTCAACATTGGCACTCTTCATATTATTAATATCATCATCTGAAAAATCAGGTGTCGGCATAACAATTGCAGCGACAATATACATAATAAGCCCAATTCCACTTGTAAAAAGAATTATAAGTGCAACTATCAGACGAACGATTGTTGGATCTATCTTAAAATATTCTGCGATTCCACCGCAAACTCCGGCAATAATCTTTTTATTTGATTTTTTCAACTGTTTCATTTTGAACCTCCTATTGAAATATTTACTGTTCCCATTCCGCAATTAACAGAAAAATGATTATCTTTTCGCATATCAGAATAGCTCTGGCATACCCCACTTTTTCTATCCTTATTGAACTTAAAATCACCAAGTCCAACTTTAGCATCATAAGAATAATCTGCTGAGTTACCTTCTAATTGAAGCTTTACACTTCCCATGCCACAATCAATATTCTTATCTCCGGAAATGGAACCTTCAATTTTGATATTTCCCATACCGCAGCGAATATTCATATTGCTTGCAAAAAGATTTTTCAAAACGCAGTTTCCAGCTCCAACATCAATTTTTCCACGATTACAGGAGATGTTTACATTTCTTGCTTCCAGACTGCCGGCACCTATTGCAGTTGTAAATTTTTCGACATTAGCATTTGCAGGTACCGTTATAAGAATTCTTGGAACAATTCTGCTTACACGTTCATGTGACCAGAAATTCAATCCATTCAGTTTTTTAAGATTTTTAACGACAAAAGTACCTTCTGTATCAACGCGACAAAGAAGATTTTCTTTCAAAATTCCGCGAGTTTCAACGGAATAAGAATTCCCGGGAATTACAACTACTTCTGCCGCACCAAAGCTGAATTCAATATTTTTAACCTTTGCTTTCTCAAAATTATAGTAAAGTCCGTCATAAGCAAAAGAAGTCTGAGATTCTGTATCTTTCTCTTCATCCTTTTCTTCATTTTTAACATTTACTACAGCATTTGCAAATCTTTCAATAATTGATTTTGCAAGGACTTCAGGATCACCTAATTCTTCAATTACTTTCTGATCATCTCCTGCTTCTTCAAAATAATCATAATAATACTGGAGGGCTTCATTCTGTTCATCTACAGTTAAAGCCTGAATATTATTTTTTAAGGCTGTCATGTACTCTTCTTTTGACATTTTTGTCTCCCATAAATAATTATTCTTGTGTTATTCCCAAAAGAATTGAATCAATCTTTTTTTTGTATTCAATCCATTCCCTTCTGTAATTATCAAGCAGAATTACACCGTTGGAGGTTATTTTATAATAACGACGGTTTCTCCCCTGATATTCCATATCATAAGTTTCCAAAAATCCATCCTTCTGCAACCTTCGCAAAACCGGATAAAGTGTACTTTCGGAAACGTCCATAACCTGCCGGACATCCTGCGTGATTTTATAACCATACGTTCCTTCAAGACTAACAACCGAAAGAACCACGGCGTCCAGCAGCGCAGAACCTGCTGTAAAGTTCATCGCACCTCCTGTCTATATATAATATTATACCGTATATAATATATTGTCAAGCATAATATTATTTTTTTTATAAAAAAAATCTCTGTGGTAGAAAATGCAAACTTTGTCCCGGCGGCTTCTGATTGTAAAATATTCATAAATAAACTAATATTATCTATATGAATACATACGGATGGATTTTTGTTGGACTGCTGGCTGTTGATGTTTTTTTGTTTATACTCGGGCTGGCTAAAAATATAAAGGCGCTTGAAAAAACGGCGCGTGTTCTTCTTATGCCATTTACGGCAGGCATAATACTAAGTTTGCTTTCTAATTACCTGCCCGATTCACATCATATTATATTAATAGTTTCGCTTGCATTTGCTGCGGCCACTTTATTCATGATTTCTACGCTCAATTTTAAAAACAGATTTTTTAAATTCGTTGAACATTTTCTTTTTATTCTTACACAAGCCTTCTGGCTCTGGCTTAT
>JAEEGF010714888.1_pt1 | contig 10342 bp, 10 predicted proteins | sample 9134171 | NCBI WGS metagenome assembly JAEEGF01 (sample SAMN16246542, study PRJNA631951) | gut metagenome | biome: gut microbiome; feature: rumen; material: AP-attached | host: Bos | place: Iran: Karaj | collected 2018-10 | reverse complement strand
TCACGCCCGTGCCCATCAGGTCGATCACGCTGCCGCCCCAGATGAGGTTCATCAGCGGGATGATCACCAGCCACACGAGCAGGGAGCCGCAGCAGATGATGAAGGCGTACTTGAGGCCCACGATGTAACCGAGGCCTAGCACGGCCGCGCCGGTGTTGATCTTCAGGACGACCTTGGCCTTGTCGGCCACGGCCTGGCCCCAGCCCATCACGGTGGTGGACAGGGTCTCCGCCCAGGTGCCGAAGGTGGCGACGAGGAAATCGTACAGACCGCCGATGAGGCCGGCCCAGACGAGCGTCTTCGCCGAGGAACCGCCGCTTTCACCGCTCACGAGTACCTGCGTCGTCGCCGTGGCCTCCGGGAACGGATACTTGCCGTGCATCTCCTTCACGAAATACTTGCGGAACGGGATCAGGAACAGGATGCCCAGCACGCCGCCCAGCAGGGAACTGAGGAACATCTGCCAGAAGTTCACCTCCACGCCCAGGATGTAGATGGCCGGGAGGGTGAAGATGGCGCCCGCCACCACGGCGCCGGAGCACCCGCCGATGGACTGGATAATCACGTTCTGGGCGAGTCCGTCATGCTTCTTGAGGGCGCTCGTAAGCCCCACGGCGATGATGGCGATCGGAATCGCCGCCTCGAACACCTGCCCGACCTTGAGCCCGAGGTAGGCCGCGGCGGCGGAGAAGAGCACCACCATCAGGATGCCGATGAAAACGGAATACGGAGTGACCTCGGCGTATTTCTTGGCCGGGTCCAGGATGGGTTTGTACGTCTCCCCGGGCTTCAGTTCACGCTGGGCGTTTTCCGGGAGCGATACAGGTTTCTTGTCTTCCATGCGCATTTTGTGTTTCCACAAAATTACGCATTCTTTATGAGATTTTCAACGGCCCGGGAGACGCGTCCGAAGGGGAATGCCCGGAGCCGGTCTTCGAATTTTGCCTTGACTTCAGCCGTGCACAGGTTGCCGATGGAGCCGGCGTGCGTGTGGTGCGGGGTGCCCTCGTAGCGGAACGTTCCGTCCTGGACGGCGAGGCCTACCTGCTTGTATGCGTCGCGGAAGGGGACGCCGGCTTCGACGAGGCGGTTCACCTCTTCCACGCAGAAGGCCTGGGCGTACAGGGGTTTGTCCATGAGGCCTTCCGTCACGGTGATGCCCGGCAGGGCGAAGCACAGGATGTCCAGGCAACTGTCCAGTTCGTCGAACATCGGCAGATAGACTTCCTTCAGGAGTTGCATGTCGCGGAAATAGCCGGACGGGAGGTTCCCGGTGATGTGCCGCAAGGTCGCGGGGATGCCCTGGATGCGGTTGCAGTGGGCCCGGACGAGTTCGAACACGTCCGGATTCTTCTTCTGGGGCATGATGCTGGATCCGGTCGTGAAAGCGTCCGGCAGGTGGATGAAACCGAAGTTCTGGCTGGTGAACAGGCATCCGTCGCAGGCGAGCCGGCCGATGGTCTCCGCCACGGCGCCGTAGGCCCAGGCAACCATCCGTTCGCCCCGTCCGCGGGACATCTGCGCATAGATGCTGTTGTAGTCGAGGGTCCCGAATCCCAGCAGTTCCGTGGTCAGGTTCCGGTCGATGGGAGCGGACGATCCGTATCCGGCGGCGCTGCCGAGGGGATTCTCGTCGGTCACGTCCCAGGCGGCCTTGAGCATCACGAGATCGTCGGCCAGACTCTCGGCATAGGCGCCCAGCCAAAGGCCGAAGGAGGAGGGCATCGCCACCTGCAGGTGCGTATAGCCCGGCATCAGGACGTCCTTCAGTTCTTCGGATTTCTGCTGCAGCAGGTCGAACAGCGCGGCGACCTTGCCCACGGTCCTTTCAATGCGGGCGCGCGTGAACAGTTTGATGTCCACGGCCACCTGGTCGTTGCGCGAGCGGCCCGTATGGACCTTCTTCCCAACGTCCCCAAGCGCGGCGGTGAGCCGTGCCTCCACTTCCGAGTGGACATCTTCCCCCTCGATGGAGAACCGGCCTTCCACGGCCTCCTGATGCAGTTTCCGAAGTTCCGGCAGAAGGACGGCCAACTCTTCCTTTTCCAGCAGTCCCACTTCCGACAGCATCGTGATATGGGCCATCGTCCCGAGGATGTCCCACGGGGCCAGCATCAAATCCAGTTCCCGGTCCTTTCCGACCGTGAATGCGTCGATCTCCGGCGCGTTATCGAATCCTTTCGACCAAATTTTCATATTACTGCACAGCCAGTTGGTCCAACAAAGATACATAAATATCCACCGCCTTCCCGATATCATCGACTACGACATACTCGTCCGCGGTATGGGAGCGGGGGGAGTCGCCTGGGCCGAGTTTGACGGAAGGGAAGCGGACGAGGGCCTGGTTGGAGAGCGTGGGGGAGCCGACGGCCGGAAGGCCCAGGGCAAGTCCCCGCTTCACCAGGGGGTGGTCGGCGGCGATGGACGAGCCGCACAGCCGGACGGAGCGCGCCTCCACGGTGCAGGGCGCTTCCGCCTGGATGAGCGCGAGCAGTTCGTCGTTGGTGTAGAGCCCGTTGGAGCGTACGTCCACGACGAAGGTGCACCGGTCCGGAACCACGTTGTGCTGTGTTCCGGCCTGGATTTGCGTCACGGTCATCTTGACGGGTCCCAGCAGGTCGGAGACCTTGTCGAACCGCTTGTTACGGAACCACTCGATGGCGGGGATAGCCTCGTAGATGGCGTTGATCCCGGTGTCCCTCGCCGCATGTCCGGCGACACCCTTCACGGTGCAGTCCAGCACCATCAGCCCTTTTTCGGCGACGACCATCTCCAGCGAGGTGGGCTCGCCGAATACGCCGCAGACGACGGATCCACAGGCGGCCTCGATCTCCGCAAGGGAGATTTCCAGGCCGTTCCGGCCGCTGGACTCTTCCTCGGCGGACAGCGACAGCACGAGCGTGAAGGGTTGCGGCTTCGCGGTGAGACGCTTGTAAGCCTCGATGAGCGCCACGACCGACGCCCCGTCGTCATTGCTTCCCAGCCCGTACAGCCGGTCTCCTTCGAGTGCGGGCGTGAACGGGTCCCGGGTCCATCCGGCCACGGGTTTCACCGTGTCGATGTGCGCGTCCAGGAGGATCGCCGGTCCTTCGCCGCGGCAGCACCAGAGGTTGTTGCCGCACCGGTGCGGGGCGAGCCCCTCCCCGGCGAGCCACGCCTCCAGGAAGTCGGCGACCGCCTTTTCGTCCCGGCTGAGCGAAGGAATGGAGATGAGCCTTTGCAGGAGCCCCGTCATAGCAGTTCGTCTTCGTGCCGGTTGTAGTACACCCGGAGCGGGGTGGACAGGACCTTGATGAATCCCTTCGCATCCTCGGCCGTCCAGCCCTTCTGCATCTCGCCGTATTCGCCGAACTTGGTCTTCACCAGGTCGTTCACGCTCTCGACGCCCACGGTCTCGAACTGCTTGGGGCCGTAGTTCACGATCACGGTTCCGGTCACGTTGCGCTGGCTGGAGGCGAGCATCGCCTCGATGTCACGCATCACCGGCTCCAGGTACTGGCTCTCGTGCAGGAACATGCCGTACCAGGTGCTTACCTGGTCCTTCCAGTACTGCTGCCATTTGGACAGGGTGTATTTCTCCAGGTACTTGTGGGCGGCGATGATGAGCATCGGCGCGGCGGCCTCGAAGCCCACGCGGCCCTTGATGCCGATGATGGTGTCTCCGACGTGGATGTCCCGGCCGAGGCCGTAGCCCTCGACGGAGGCTTCCAGCGCCTGGATGGCGGCGACGGGGGAATCGTAGGAGACGCCGTCCACCGACGCGATCTGGCCCCGGACGAACCCGATCTTCACGGTCTTGTTCCCGGACTTGGTGACGGGCTTCAGGTAGGCCGATTCGGGGAGGCCCTGGGCGCTGTCCAGCAGTTCACCGCCGCAGATGGAGGTGCCCCAGAGGCCCACGTTGTAGGAGTACTTGAGTTTGGCGAAATCGGCCGGGAAGCCGTGGGCGTTGAGGTAATCGACCTCTTCCTGCCTGGTGAGGGCCTTGTCGCGGGTGAGGGTGATGATCTGCATGTCGGGGCACATCACCTGGAAGGTCATGTCGAAACGGACCTGGTCGTTGCCGGCCCCGGTGGAGCCGTGGGCGATGGCGTCGGCCCCTGCCTGTTTCGCGTAGCGGGCGATGGCGATGGCCTGGAAGATGCGCTCCGAAGAGACGGAGATGGGATAGGTGCCGCCCCGGAGGACGTTGCCGTACACCATGTATTTCAGGCTCTTTTCGTAATATTCGTCCTTGACGTCCAGGTTCACGAATTTCTTAGCGCCCAGTTTGAGGGCGTTCTCTTCGTTCTTCTTGAGTTGCGCGGGGGAGAAGCCGCCGGTGTCGGCCGAGACGGCGTGGACTTCATGGCCCTGGTTCGCGAGATACATGACGGTATAGGAGGTGTCCAGACCTCCGCTGTAAGCGACGACGATCTTCATTGTACGTAGCGGTTTTTGATTTCAGGGAAAATAGGAGTGAGGGCGTCCAGGATCCCTTCGGGGGTGGAGCCTTCCCGGAGGATGAGCAGGATGGTGTCATCACCGGCGATGGTGCCGAGGACCGGGGATACCATCTGGTTGTCGATGAGGACGGCCACGGCATTCGCAAGGCCCGGACGGGTCCGGATGACCGACAGGTTCCCGGAGAACTGGATCCGGAGGATGCCGGAAGAGAAGTCGGCAGACAGCGACCGGCCCCGGGTCGGCGCCACGTAGCCTTCGCCGGGAACCTTGGAAATCCGGAGGGCTTTCAAGTCGCGGGAAAGGGTGGCCTGGGTGGAGGAGATTCCCTCCTTGCGCAGCCGGAGGGCGAGTTCATCCTGGCTGTAAACGGGTCCGGCCTGGATGATTTCCAGGATGGCCTGCTGTCGTCTCTTGGTGTTGTTCTGCATATTTATCGTATATCTATCCGATTTTTCTGCAAAGATATGCACTTTTTTGAAAAAATTTGCATAATTTGAGAAAAAATATCTACTTTTGCCATCGGTTAGTTGAATAAACGAATATGGAAATCCAAGTCATGGTGGCGCAGGAGTGCCACACGGCCTATTCCGAGGCCATCTGCCAGGAAATCTATGTCTCCTCCCTGGAGCGCAAGACGGGAATCGCGAACCGGTCCCCGGAATACATCAATGAAAAGATCCGCGCGGGCAAGGCCGTGATCGCCCTGACGGACGAAGGCGAATTCGCCGGATTCTCCTACATCGAATCCTGGGGCGGCAAGAGTTTCGTCGCGAACTCCGGCCTCATCGTCGCGCACAAGTTCCGCGGGATGGGCCTGGCCAAGCGGATCAAGGAACAGACCTTCATCCTTTCCCGGAAACTGTTCCCGGACGCCAAGATCTTCTCCATCACCACCGGTGCGGCGGTGATGAAGATGAACTATGAGTTCGGGTTCCGGCCGGTCCCCTTCGCGGAACTCACCGACGATCCCGAGTTCTGGAAGGGCTGCGAGGGCTGCCGCCATTTCGACATCCTCAAGGACCGTGAATACAAGATGTGCCTGTGCACAGGCCTCCTGTACGATCCCAAGGAGCATCTGACCATCCATCATCCCGATGAGGCATGATTCGCGCGGGTATTATCGGAGGAGCCGGTTACACCGCCGGCGAACTGGTCCGGCTGCTGGTGAACCATCCGGCGGCGGAGGTGGCCTGGATCCATTCGGAGAGCCAGGCGGGAAAGGCCGTCGCGGAGCATCATCCCGGCCTCGTGGGTGACACGGAACTCGTATTCACGGACCTGGTGGACCTGGAAGGGATCGATGTCCTCTTCCTGTGTTCCGCCCACGGCAAGAGCCGCGCCTTCTGGGCGGAGCATCCCTGCCCGGACGGGCTCAAGGTCATCGACCTGGCCCAGGACTTCCGCGACGAATCCGACGGCTATGTCTATGGTCTCCCGGAGTTGAACCGGAACCGGATTGCCGGAGCGGACAAGGTGGCCAATCCCGGCTGTTTCGCGACGGCCATCCAACTTTCGCTTCTGCCGCTTGCCAAGGCGGGCCTGCTCGAAGGCGACATCCATGTGCAGGCGGTCACGGGTTCCACCGGCGCCGGCGTCAAGCCTTCCCCCACGACGCACTTCAGTTGGCGGGACAACAACCTGTCGGCCTATAAAGTACTTACGCACCAGCATCTGGCAGAAATCCGCCGGAACCTCGGGGTGGGGGATAACCTGCATTTCGTCCCGGTCCGGGGCGGCTTCCCCCGCGGCATCTTCGCCGTGTCCGAATTGGCCTGCTCCCGCTCCCTGGAGGAAGTGACGGCCCTGTACCAGGCCTTCTATGCCGATGCTCCCTTCACCTTTGTCCTCCCTGTCCCCGTGGACCTCAAGCAGGTGGTCAACACCAACAAATGCCTGATCTCCCTGGAACTCGTCGATGGCCGGCTGGTCGTCACCGCCGTCATCGACAATCTCCTGAAAGGCGCCTCCGGCCAGGCGGTCGAGAACCTGAACCTCCTGTTCTCCCTCCCCGAAACCGCCGGCCTCCGCCTGAAGGCACTGGCCTTTTAGATGGCCGATCAGGTCGGCCATGACGAAACTTCTCGTCATTCCCGGCCTGACTCGAAACGTCATTCCGGGCTTGATCCAAAACGTCATTCCGGGCTTGACCCGGAATCTAATATAAAGCAGAATGGACTTATTCAATGTATATAAACGCTGGGACATCGAGCCCGTCCGCGGGCAGGGTTCCACGTTGTGGGACGCCGCGGGGCAGGAGTACCTGGACCTGTACGGCGGCCATGCCGTCATCAGCATCGGGCACTGCCATCCGCATTATGTGGCGGCCGTTTCCGAGCAGTTGGGCAAACTCGGTTTCTACTCCAATGCGGTTCAGAACGGCCTGCAGGACGTCCTGGCGGAAAAACTGGGAAAGATCAGCGGCTATGACGCCTGCCACCTGTTCCTTTGCAACAGCGGCGCGGAGGCCAACGAGAACGCCCTGAAACTGGCGTCGTTCCATACCGGCCGCGCCCGGGTCCTCGCCTTCGGCGGTGCCTTCCATGGGCGCACCGGCGGCGCCGTGAGCGTCACGGACAACCCCAGGATCCGTGCGCCGTTCAACGCTACGGACAAGGTGACCTTCGTCCCCCTGGGCGATCTCGCCGCCGTGGAGCAGGAACTGTCGTCCGGAACCTATGCCGCCGTCATCATCGAAGGGATCCAGGGCGTCGCCGGGATCAAACTCCCGTCCGATGCGTTCCTGAAGGACCTCCGGGCCCTCTGCGACCGGGCCGGCACCCTCCTGGTACTGGACGAGATCCAGTCCGGCTGCGGTCGGACCGGCCGGTTCTTCGCCCATCAGCACGCGGGCGTGGAGGCGGACCTCGTGACGATGGCAAAGGGCCTCGCCGGGGGCATCCCCATCGGCGCCGTCCTCATCAACCCGGCCATCCAGGCCTCCTACGGCCTTCTCGGGACGACTTTCGGCGGCAACCACATCGCCTGCGCGGCGGCCATCGCCGTCCTCGAAGTCATCGAGGCGGAGGGACTGGTCGCGCGGGCGGATAAACTGGGAGCCTGGTTCGAGGCGCAACTCGTCGGCGATCCCGCCCTGGTCGAGTACCGGGGCAGGGGGCTGATGATCGGCCTGGAGGTCAAGCCCGGATATGCCGGCCTTCGCGACCGGCTCCTCAGCGAAAAGCACATTTTCACCGGCGCTTCCGGGGCGAACGTCATCCGGCTTCTCCCCGCCTTGAACCTTCCCGAGGAGGGCGCCCGGCAGTTCGTGGAAGCGTGGAAAGCATTGACGAAATGAAGCATTTTACCAGCATGAAACAACTGGGCGACCTCCAGGCCGCCCTGGCCGAGGCCGCCTATGTGAAAGCGAACCCTTTCGCCGACCAGGCGCTCGGCCATAACAAGACCGTCCTCCTCGTATTCTTCAACAACAGCCTGCGTACGCGCCTGAGCACCCAGAAGGCCGCCCTGAACCTGGGAATGAACCCCATCGTCCTGGACGTGAACCAGGGCGCCTGGAAACTGGAGACCGGCCGCGGCGTGGTGATGGACGGGGACAAGAGCGAGCATATCCTGGAGGCGATTCCCGTGATGGGCTCGATGTGCGACATGATCGGCGTGCGTTCCTTCGCCCGGTTCGAGTCCCGCGACGACGACTACAACGAGGTGATCCTGAACCAGTTCATCCAGTATTCGGGAAAGCCCGTGTTCAGCATGGAAGCCGCCATCCGGCATCCGCTGCAGACTTTTGCGGACATCATCACCATCGAGGAGTACAGGACCAAGGCGCGCCCGAAGGTCGTGATGACCTGGGCTCCGCACCCGAGGGCCCTCCCGCAGGCGGTCCCGAATTCCTTTGCCGAGGGGATGTCGATGACAGACTACGATTTCGTCATCGCCAATCCGGAAGGCTACGACCTCGCTCCCGAGTTCGTGGGCAACGCGAAGGTGACGCACAACCAGGACGAAGCGCTGGAGGGGGCCGATTTCGTATATGCGAAGAACTGGGCCCCGTACCGGGCGGACATCTACGGGAAGGTGGTCAATTACGATATGAACTGGACTGTGTCCAAGGAGAAAATGGCCCTCACGAATGACGCATTCTTCATGCATTGCCTGCCTGTGCGCCGGAACATGATCGTCACGGACGATGTCATCGAGAGCCCGCGCTCCCTGGTGATTCCCGAGGCGGCGAACCGCGTGGTCTCCGCCCAGACCGTCCTCAAGATGCTGCTCCAGTCGCTATGATCCGGGTGGTGAAATGCGGCGGGCAGGTCCTGGACGACGACGCCCTGCTGGAGGCTTTCTGCCGGGATTTCGCGGCCCTGGAGGGGCCGAAGGTCCTGGTCCATGGCGGCGGTGCCCTGGCCGGACGTTTCCAGAAGGCCCTCGGTATCGAGCCGGTCAGATATGAAGGCCGGCGGGTGACGGATGCCGCCACCCTGCAGGTCGTGACGATGGTCTATGCCGGCTGGTGCAACAAGCGGGTGGTCTCCCTCCTGCAGGCCGCGGGCTGCGACGCCGTCGGGCTGTCCGGCTGCGACGGATCCGTCGTCACGGCGGCCAGGCGGCCGCCCCTCACCCTGTCCGACGGCCGTACGGTCGATTTCGGCGAGGTGGGCGACGTGACGCCCGGGAGCATCCGGACGGAATTCCTGCAACTGCTCCTGGACAATGGCTATACGCCGGTTCTCTGTGCCATCAACCACGACGGCGCCGGCCGGTTGCTCAATACCAACGCCGATACGGTCGCCGCTTCCGTGGCTGCCGCGCTTGGGGCCGGTCTCACGACCTGCTTCGAGCAGCCGGGCGTGCTCCTGGACCGGAATGACCCTTCCAGCGTGATCCCCGCCATTGACAGAGCCTCCTATGCCACCCTGAAGGCGGAAGGCGTCGTGGCCGAAGGCATGATCCCCAAACTGGACCAGGCCTTCGACGCCCTCGACAAGGGTGCCGTCGAAGTCCGCATCTGCCACAGTTCCGCCCTGCTTTCCCATTCCGGCACGACGGTCACCTTGGGCCCTTCTGCCATTCTGAGCGAATCGAAAGAATCTCAGCCATGACCAGGAAACCGGCAAAACTCCTTCTCGGCAACGGCCAGGCCCTGGAAGGCTGGAGTTTCGGATATGACGGCCCGGCAACCGGCGAGGTGGTGTTCTCCACCTCGATGGTAGGCTATCCCGAAAGCCTGACCGATCCTTCCTTCGAGGGGCAGATCCTCTGCGTCAGTTATCCGATCGTGGGCAATTACGGCATCCCCGACATGGTGGCCGGTCCGGACGGGCTCGCGCTTCGTGCCGAGTCGGAACGGATCCACGTCCGGGGGCTCGTCATTGCCGATTACAGCGAGAACTACAGCCACTGGGACGCCGTCGAGAGCCTGGGCGACTGGCTCCGGCGGGAGCATGTCCCGGGCATTTCCGGCATCGACACCCGCGCCCTCACCCGCATGATCCGGGAGGAAGGCGTCATGCCGGGGGAGATCGTGATCGACGGCTGTCATTCTGAGGAGACCGCTTGCGGCCGACGTGAGAATCCGGAGAATCTCGTCGCCCAAGTCAGTTGCCGCGAAGTCCTCCATTACGGGCAAGGCCCTAAGCGGGTGGTCCTGGTGGACTGCGGTGTCAAGCACAACATCCTCCGGTGCCTTGTCGGCCGGAACATCGAGGTCGTGCGGGTGCCGTGGGACTACGACTTCACGGGGATGGACTATGACGGCCTGTTCCTGTCCAACGGTCCTGGCGATCCGTCCGTGTGCCGGGCGACCATCGACCATCTGCGTAAAGCGCTGCAGGGAGACCGGCCGGTCTTCGGGGTGTGCCTCGGAAGCCAACTGATGGCCCTGGCGGCGGGCGCGAAGACCTTCAAGTTGCCGTACGGCCACCGCAGCCACAACCAG
>JAEEGF010374795.1_pt1 | contig 10343 bp, 5 predicted proteins | sample 9134171 | NCBI WGS metagenome assembly JAEEGF01 (sample SAMN16246542, study PRJNA631951) | gut metagenome | biome: gut microbiome; feature: rumen; material: AP-attached | host: Bos | place: Iran: Karaj | collected 2018-10 | reverse complement strand
AGCAGGAAGATTGCAGATGAGCTCGCTTCCTGCGGTGCAGTCTCACAGACTGTCATGTCCGCACCGGCATGGCAGGAGGACCAACAGTCCCCTTTCTTGAAACTGACCAGCGACACCTTCCTCGATGTGCTGGGTTGGAGGCCACGCATGGTGGCCATGCACTTCGTGCTTGAGGCGGGATTTTTCGTACAGCATTATCCTGGCATACAGATTGCCAGCATCGGGCCGCGTATCGTCGAGCCTCACTCTGCAAGTGAGCGGGTGGAACTGAAGACGATAGACGACATCTGGCGGGTGTTGCTCGAATTGCTCAAACGGATGAAATCTTTATAGGCTTCTAAAGGGAAATGGCTATTCCCATCAATAAACCAGGCAGGCGCCAATCACTATGGCGCCTGCCTGGTTTTTGTCTTCAGAAGGATGTAAGCCTCAATAGCACTGCACATCCGCCACGGCACTGAACAGAGCCTTGAAGCGTTTCGATTGTCCGATGTAGCCTTGGAAGGAACGGTTGTATTGCTTCGGAATCGTGGCACCTTCATACACCGTTTTGAAACTGGCGTTCTCGTCTGATGACACCGGACGTTCCTTCACAATCGCTTTCACCGCTTTGCCACCACGGAGATACAGACGGTATTCACGGTCATAGTCATCCTCCATCACCGAACGGGCGTACAGAAACTCCAAATTGCCTTTCTTGTCGAATAGATATTCTTCGTAGTATTGACGAGCTGCGAAATTATAAGAGGTCGTTACAAATTCTATCCGCTTCGGAGGAAAAATCACGTCTTCCGCACTTTCCACCTCATCGTGATAGATGTAGATGTTTTCAAAGTGAGGACCGGTGCCAGGATAGTTCTCCTTAATCTGCACGTTGTAGTAGGTCGGAACCGGATATTCACCCTCATAGTTGCCCATTTCAGCTATCTGTGACTTCATGGCGTCGTAGTGCTTTCGGATGGCATCTACAGCCGTCTGAGCCTGAGCAGACGTAGCCATGATGGCGGTAAAAATAATAAGAATCAGCTTTTTCATAATATCTTTATGTGTTGGTTTGTTTTATTGTTGCTAAGATGCTTGTCTTTTCTTCGTTTGTAATCTTCTTACTTTTTGCAAAATAAACTTTTTTGTTCGTATCTTCCAAATTTTCTGAAGATTTTTGTGGAGGCAATCATCAAATTTTGAAAAAATGTTAAGACTGGCATCCTTGCATTTGACTTTTTGCCATTTGGATCGTCATAAGTTATGAGTGCTCAATTCAACAACAGATTATCTAACTAAAGGTTCTTCTATATTTTTTTAGAACAAACCGTAAAAAAACAAACAAGACAATGAGTAAAAATATTTTTATGGCTTTAGCGCTCAGCGCGATGTTTATGACTGCCAACGCACAGGATCAGCAGGATTTTCAGAATCAACAGCGTCAAAAACCAACCATCACCCCTGAGCAGCGGGCTGAACGCTCGGCGGCACGGATAGCAGGACAGCTGATGCTCAACGATGCGGATGCCGAGAAGTTCAAAGGGGTTTATAAGAATTATCAGCTCGAGCTCTCCGAGGCCAACCAGAAGTTCAAGAAAGAGCCAAAGAAGATGGAGCAGGGCGAAAAGCCGCAGCGCAGGCAGCGCACGGAGCAGGAGATAGAGCAGGACATCAAAAACCGTTTCGCCCGCCAGCGTGCCGTGCTCGATGTGGAAGAAAAATACTACGATGAGTTCCGCTCAGTACTCAATCCACGCCAAATCGAAAAAGTCTATCAGATGTCGGGAAAAGGCATGAAGAATGCGGCCAAAGCTCGTAAAGGCTTTGGGAAAGGCAAAAAGGGGTTTGGAAAAGGAATGAAAGGTAAAGGAAAGATGGGTAAAGGCATGCGTCAGGGCATGCGCCGTAACGGACAGCAGCAGTTCCGTGGAGGACATCCGGGTGGAATGCCGCATGGTGAGTTTCAGCAGGGCAAGTCAGCTGGGAAAAAAGCTGAGAAGGATACGGAGAAGAACCAATAATAATTTTTTGAACAAATAAGAATAAGACAATAAAAAAAGGAAACCTGTTGGTTTCCTTTTTTATTATGCTTCCGGTTCACTCGTCCTTCTTGCGGAGGGTCACAGTGCCTTTCTCTTTTTGTCCGCCAACGCGGCATTCATAGCTTCCGGTCAGGTCGCCACGCTCGTTCAGGCGGAGTTGGGCTTGGAGCGAAGCTGTGCCGCGCGCACGTTCAGGAGTGTCTTTTAGTGTCAGGATGCCATTTTCGTAATCACATTCCAAGTCAAATGCGGCGGTGCTCCCATAGATGGTGCATTCATTAACATAAAGGGTCATCGCTTCATGCTGCAAATCCAGGGTCAGATGAATCGTGCTCGGCTTTTCGCCGTCATCCACCCATTCCCAGTAGCCAACCAGGGCGCGCTCTCGCATCTGGCGGGTTTCAATGGTTTCGTAGTCTGTGTCGGCCACCTCAAAGTGGCGGTCAATCATCACAAGATCTGTGCCGCCCCACATCCATTCACTCACTTCGGTGCCCTGTTCCTGGCGGTCATAGCCCATGATGTTTTCCTCCGAGGCGTTGATTTCCGGATTTCCGATTTGGCGGAACGAATCCACCCAGTCGAATTTCTTGGTCTTCGCGTTCCACACAAAGCCATCGTAAACCACAGTCCCATAGCCGTTCTGAGCGCCTAAGGAAATAATCAGGTCGGGAATACCGTCGAAGTTGATGTCCGGCTCCTTGATATCACCACCGGTGAATTGGTCAGCAGCCACAGGAAACATCAAGGCTGCGGTCAGGTTGAAGTGCTTGCCGTCAGGACGGGTGTAGCCAAAATAAATTATCTCAATCTCACCATCCGCATTCGACGGAGCAGCCAGACGGTCCCATTTCAACTTACTGCGGACTGGGTCTTTTTTCTGGCCATACATAGTTGTGCTGCCTAAGCAAAGCAGCAGGCAACCCATCAAAAAACTTAAGCGTAGGTTATTCATAATCAAATTTTATAAAAAGGTTAATAACTAACTAGGTTGTTTGCAAAGGTAAACATTTTTTTCGCTTTCCCATCTTTTTTTTCTTATTATTTAGGAAGGAAAACATCAAATGTTTATCCTGCAGCGAGACCAGCCCTAATTGCAATGTGCTTAAGCCGTACGCCCTCATGGTGTCCAACGGTGGTTAAGTGGAGACGACGCATCTTGCGTCGTTACTGAGGTGCATGCCGTCAGCAAATCTTCCCTTCTTGTGTCGTACATTGGGACTTGAAAAAAACACTAATGTTGTCAATTACTTGAGGGAACATCAATAAAAAAGCTTATACTGAAGTTTTCCTCAATCGGTTTGTTCGCTAATTGCTTTTACAGGCACGACAGAAACCGTTGGGTCGTGTGGAACGACTTGTCAGCCATCTCTTCCCAGAAATTCTCATATTGCTGCTGATGCTGGTCGGCGCCGGGAGTATCGCTGATCACCCGGAAACTCACGAACGGCACCTTATATATATAGCAGGCCTGGGCTATGGCCACCGACTCCATGTCAACAGCAAGACCAGCAGGGAAGGCCTCCTTTATCTTGGCCAAAGCCTCATGGGAGGTGATGAACTGGTCGCCAGTGCAAATCAAGCCAATGTGGATGCTCGGATCTTGAAGGCTTTCGGCGGCCGAGACGAGGCGGGCATCACCTTCGAAATAACGGGGCATACCCTGAATATGGCCGCGTTCATAGCCCATCTCCAACACGAAGTCATGATGGACGGTCTCGCGGCTCACAACCACGTCCATCACCTTCAGGCTTTTGTCGATTCCGCCGGCACACCCTGTTGAAATCACGGCATCGGGCTGAAACTCACGGATCAGCTCCGAAGTGCCCACGGCGGCGTTCACCTTGCCGATGCCGCTTTTCGTCAGCACCACGCGGTTCGAGCCAATCATCCCAACCGCATAGCGGTAGGTTTTCTCAATCGTTGTCACTCCTTCAATCAGACCTGCTATCTGATTGTATTCTTTGTCCATCGCTGTCAATATGCCTATGGTCATGGTTTTGTCTGTTTTATTTGTTCTTCTGTTAAGAATATTCACAGAATCATGAAGTCCAGAATGATGTTGGGGCAGCATTTTGTCTTTTGCCACGAGTTGGGAGCTCGTGATTCCTGATCCCTGATTTCTCGATCTCAAGAAATTGGGGAGCTTCATTCCTTGTTCTTCTTCTTTTTCTTCATGAAGTTGTAGCTGTCGTCTTCCACCTCCGCTTCGTTGTCGGTGCTCACCTCAAACCAGTCGCAGTCAATCCAGCTGCGCGATTTGGTGCTCGTTGTCATCGCCACCAGGCCCATCTTCGCACCGATCCAACGACCTTCACGGGCTTGGAACGTGCCGTTCAGCTCGCGGTATTTCTTCCCGTCCTTGCTGTAGCCGAAGCGGCATTTGCCTTCTTTGTCAATCCGAACCTGTAGGTACAGGCTAATTTCAGTGCTGTTCGTCGAGCCGGTGTTGTATTCCTTGTCGGGAACGAACGACTGGAGGATGTCGGTGTCCTCGGGCTGACCGTTCACGGCATTCTTGCAGGTGGTGTTGAACAGCATGAACTTGCCGTTCTGAACCTGGAGCATCAGGGCGGAATAATCCAGACCCATCACAATCAGGCCGGCGCGCGACAGTTCGTCTTTAGCCACCACGCGCACTTTGGCTTTCACCGTGCAGCCGCTCGAAGGAATCTTCTGGAGTAGCATGTTCGGAATGTGGAACATGTTCTGCTCGTTTCCTTCCATCATGTGGCTGTAGATGCGGATGAAGCCTTGGTTGGTGGTGTTGCCGAACCATGGCTCATAGTTAGCTTGCCATTGCCATTGCAATCCCAAATCCACGGAGTTGAAGTCATCCGACAGTTGCATCGCATTCTGGCATGCTGGCAAGTTTGGCTTTTGGCATAGGCGCATTGGCCAGCCACAGCCGTCGCCGTCCTTGTCTTCTCCCATCACTGGCCAGTCGTCCACCCATCTCACAGGGTTCAGATGAACCACACGGCCGAAGGGCTGCAGCTCCTGGAAATGGAGGAACCAGTCCTCACCGTTCGGAGTGTCAACCCAGCCGCCCTGATGTGGGCCGTTGATGTCGCTTACGCCCTGCATCATCACAATCTTCGACTCGTAGGGACCGTACACGTTCTTCGAACGCAGTGCCAGCTGCCAGCCGGTGGCTACGCCGCCAGCTGGGGCGAGGATGTAGTAATAGCCGTTGCGGGCATACATCTTCGGACCCTCTATCGTGTGGTTCACGTTCTTCGTGAATGCGGGATTCGACACGTCGTACGTGCCGTCGTAAGCCAGCACCGGCATCCCCGCCACGCTGTCTGACTCGGCGTTCAGCCGCTGAACGAACAGGGCGGAGTTGATTTTCGCCCTTGATGCAGCCACACCGTGAACCAGGTAGCCTTTCCCGTCTTTGTCCCAGAAAGGGCAGGGGTCGATGAAGCCGCGGCCGGATTTCACCATCTTCGGCTCCGACCATTCGCCGCGGGGGTCGGTGGCGCTCACCATGTAGATGCCATAGTCGGGGTCACCCCAGAAGATGTAGTACTTCCCTTGGTGGAAGCGGATGCTTGGAGCCCATACGGCATTGCCGTGAGCCACCTTTCCGTTCACGTAGTCTGCGTTCGGCACTTTCTCCAACGCATAGCCCACAATGGTCCAGTTCACTAAGTCTGTGGAGTGGAGCAGCGGAAGGCCGGGACTGCAGTTGAACGACGAGGCGGTCAGATAATAGTCATTGCCCACACGGCACACGTCGGGGTCGGAGTAGTCGTAAGGGAGGACAGGATTGGTGAAATCCTGAGCCGCCACCTCAAGTGAGATGGCGGCTGCAAGGGTGAGAATCAGTTTTTTCATTATTTCTTGATGTACTTACGTGTTTCGGTTGCTTTGCCGTCGCTCACGCGGATGAGGTAAACGCCGGTTGGCAGGTTGCTGTGGCTCAGGGCTTGCTCAAGCTGGCCGTAGGTGGTGTCGAGCGTCTTCACCACGGAGCCGTTCAGCGAAATCACCTGGGCTTTCACTGTGCTGCTGGCTGCGATGTCGGCGATGCCCACGTTCGGGTCGTAAGCCACGAACAGCAAGCCTTCGCTCAGACGCGAGTCATCCCAGTAGAGATCCTGGGCGGCGTCGATGATCTTGCTCTCTGGATTCAGTTGAGGAGCACCGCTGAAGGAGGCTGCTTTCCACAGACGGATGGAGTCGCCTTCTGCGAATTTCCAGTTGCTGGCCAGGGTCACGGTCACGGTTCCGTTCATCGTCAGCCTGCCGATATTGTCAAGGGCGGAGCAGCCGTTGGCGGTTTCTGTGGCACATTTGCCGGCGCAAACCTGCAACTCACCGGTATTGTTGAACGTCACGTTCTTGTCGCCGAAGCTCAGCACACCGCTCGACACCAAGGCGGTCACGCCAGGAATCACCTTGCCGGAGATGGTGAAGAGCGAGTTCGTCAGTTTGGCGGTGCCCGACAGGATACCATCGGCGGCAACGGTCAGGTTGCCGGTGCCCAGGCAGGCATTGGATCCTGTCTGGAGCTGGCCTTCGGTCACCTTCACGGTGCCGGTGTTGTCCCAAGCGCCAGAAACGGTCATCTTGCAGGTGCCGATTTTCTCGAAGTTGGCTTTGTTTGTGCCCTTGCCGTCAGTAATCTTGCCGGCGAAGGTGAAGTTGCCAAGGTTCTCGTCGCTGTTGCCCACGCGCCAGGTGTTGCTGCCGCTCACGGCGTTTTTGTTTTGGAAGTTTGCGATAGGGTGAGCCAGGCTGCCCTTGCCGGTCAGCTTGCCGATGGTGAACGACTTCACTACGTTCGTCACTGTGGCGCCATCTGCGATGTCCAGTGTGCCTTTTGGCAGACCGGTGGTGCAATCCAATGGGAGCCAGATGCTGGTGTTCGTATGCTTGATGGTGCCCGTGAAGGCGCTCCAGTTGCCGGTGATGCGCACACGGCTCACGGTGTTCGTTGGATTGATGGTCAGCGTGCCGCCACCGGTCAGACGGTTGTTGTAGGCAAGGTAGTATGTGCTCGAAAGCTGGAACGTGGCGCTCTTGCCTTCTGGAATCTCAATCGGAACTCCGGTGTTCGAGGCGTCGTCAACCAAGGTGCCACCTTCCATCACTACTGCGGCTGCTGGCTGACCGGATTTCAGCCGCACGGTTCCTGCCTGAATCACCATCTTCTTCACGGAGTTGGTGTTGTAGAGCACGAGTTCGCCGCTTCCTTTCTTCGTCACCTGGGTTCCTGAGATGATCTTGTTCATCGTGAAGGTGCCGTCGGTGTGGATCTTGCCACCCTCTTCGCCTGACATCAGCATCGGAGAGTCCATCGTCACGGCTGAGGTGTTCTGCAGTGTGGCGCCGTTCTCCATCACGAACTTGTTGGCTGCGGTGTTCACACCGCCTAAGCAGCCGTATTCTTTCGTGCTGTTGCTCAAAGAGTTTACCTTCACGGTTCCGCCGCTCAGGCGTGTGCCGCCCTTGTAGTTGCTCTCGGCATTGATGGTCAGCGTGCCGGTGCCTTGCTTCACAAATGTGGTGTTGCCGGTCATGGAGCCGGAACCGGTGAAGGTGTAGGCTTTTGTGTTGTTCACCAGCACGGTGTCAGCTTCAAGCTCGCCGTTCAGCGTCACAGAGAATTTAGAGGCGTCGTCGTTGAAGGTCACGTAGTCACCGTTCACGAACACGTTGTCCTTGCTCTCAGGATCGGCTGCCAAGGTGAAGTTTTCGGCGCTCGCCAGGTTCCAAAGGTTGCTCGTCAGACCGTTCCAAATCACGCTTGTGGCGTCGCGGGTGTCTTCAATCACAAGGTAAATCTTGCCTTCTTCGTAGGTCAGATAGCTCTTCTGCTTGGTGCTGACGCCTTCCACGATGATGTTGTTTATAGAACCATTCAGTTCTTCAACGAAGCCAATGATATATTTGCCTGCTTCAAGCATCTTGTCTGTGGTGCCGGTGTTGATCTCAAACACTGGCTTCAGGTATTTCGGACCGAAGTTCTCCCAGATGCTGCCCGATTTGGTCTGAATCGAAAGATAGCCGGCAGTCACTTGGTCTGCTGTTTTCCCACTTTCGCCGCTGCGCACGTCGAACACCACTCTCGAACCGAAACCGAGAGTCAGAGAGTCGGTCTTCACATAGCCCACCTCGTTGGCGTGGCCCGGACGCAGGATGGAGGCGTAGTCCATCTTGATGTGGCGGAACTCGCCACGGTCGGAATTCAGTTCAGCGAAGCGGTTCAGCCACAAGGTGCTGCTCTTCAGCTTGCCGTCGAAATTCAAGGTGCCCGCCCAGATGTCGGTGTTGCCGGTGTATTTCTGCTCCACGGCCGGCAAGGTCAGAATGCCGTCGCCTTGCTTCACCAGACGCATGCCGCCGCCGAACGCACCGCCACTCACCTCACAGGTGTAGTAGTCGTATTTGATCGGGGTCACTTTCACCATTGAGTTGCCGGCTGCGGTGCCCTGAACCCAAGAAGGAACGTTGAAGAACATCACGTTTGGTGCGGCACCCTCTTCCACGGTCACTTTCGTGTCGTTGGTCTCGCACACAATCAGCTGACCGGAGCTGTTGGCACCGATCGTGCCGCCGTTCTTGATTTCTGTACGGCCGGTCATGGTGTATGGAGGTGGGGCCTGGGTGATACCCTCAAGCTGGCCGAGGAAGTAGCTCTTGTGAGGAGGCTGGTTGTAGCCCATGCTCTGCCATACCATCGCGTTGCGGTACTGATGGTCGTGCCACAGGGTAGGGATGCGGTAGGTGGTTGGGATACCAGTGGTATATACCAGGATGGCTTTGTTGTCGTTGCGGCGCATGATCAGCTCCTCGCGCCAGTCACCGAAGATGTCGGCAATTCCGCCTGGGTTGTTCTTCGTCCAGTTGTTACATTGGGAGTCTGGGAAATTCCAACGGCCGCCGCCGGCTTCGTTCGGCTTGTAGATGGCGCCGTAGCCTTCAGTTCCCGGACTGTCGAAATATTCGTCCAGCAGGTCGCCGTCCCAGTAGATGCGCTGGTTCAGGTCACCCCAGCTGATGAAGTTGTCGCCGCCAAGGGCATCGATAAACTTGTCGGCCACGGAACTGATCCAGCCTGAAGAGACGCTGCGGCCCACGCTGCCTGGATAGGTGTTGGTGAAGTTGCCCATCAAAGCGCGGCCATCATCGCCGCCGGCATTGTGCTTCACGTAAATCTGCGAGGTGGCGGCGTTGCGGTAGTTGCAACCATAGTTCGCACGGCCTTCCTCAAGGCAGGCGAACTGCTCCTCATATTTGCGGTAAGGGTCGAAGTCAGAGCAGTGCTGGGCATCACCGTGTCCATAGCTGGTGGTGCTCAAGCCCAGGCCGTTGTCGTCGATCACCATCGAGCCGAAGATAATCTCGTCGCGGCCGTCCCAGTCCACGTCACCCACGGCGAAGTTGTGGTAGCCGTTGCCGAACCAAGGGCTGGAGCCGTTGTTCGTCTCCCAATACCACTGGCGGTTCAGCTGGTGGGTCTGAGGATCCACTTTGTATGCGGCAAACTTATGTTTCGTATAGCAGCCACGGCCAAGGAAGATGCTCGGGTGACGGCCGTCGATGAACGGAGCGCCGAAATAATGCTTGGTGGAGCGGTGGCCTACGATACCCTCACCCCAGTCAGAATCATTGCCACGGGTCAGTGGATAGGTCATCCATGGTTTCTGCTCGTTGCCGCTGATGTTGTAAGGCTTGCCGGTGGCACCTTCCAGATACAGCAGGTATTCATTGCCGCTTGACGTGTATTCCACGCCGTTCCAGCGGGTGTCAACACTTGAGGAGCCAATCAGCAGCTGGCTGCCGTCAGGATAGTGGATATAGGCATTGTCCTGAATACGGAGCAGAACCTCTGCTTTCCCGTCTTCGTCCCAGTCATAGCACACGCAGTCCCACTGCTCGTCAGCACCGGCCAGCATGTTCGGACCTAAGTCAATCCACCACAGACGGTTGCCTTTATGGTCGTAGCAGTCAAGCTGGTGGAACATCTTCTTCTGGCTTGGGTTGGCCGCTTCGCTGCACTTGCGCTTCACGATGAACTCCACGATGCCGTCACCGTCCAAGTCGCCAATCGACACGTCGTTCAGTGTGTAATAGGCGCTCGCGTCGTTGCCGTCACGGTCGGTTGGAGCAGCAACAGGGATGGTCAGCATGCCCTGGCCGGCACTGCCTGCCCAAGGAGTAACCTCGGCGCATTTGGCCTGCTCGATGCCGTTCACCACTGGAGCCACCTGATATTTTGTGTTTGCGTTGCCGCCAGAGTGGGTGTAGCTCGACACTTTTAGGTTAGAGGCAATCTTCGTGCCGTTGGCATACAGGTTGTAAGTC
>JAEEGF010810179.1_pt1 | contig 10344 bp, 7 predicted proteins | sample 9134171 | NCBI WGS metagenome assembly JAEEGF01 (sample SAMN16246542, study PRJNA631951) | gut metagenome | biome: gut microbiome; feature: rumen; material: AP-attached | host: Bos | place: Iran: Karaj | collected 2018-10 | reverse complement strand
TCCTCGCCGGCATGAAGATGGTGGCCGAAGGCGTGCCCACCTGCAAGAGCACCAAGGCGCTCGCCGACAAGCTCGGTGTCGAGATGCCTATCGTGAACTCCGTCCACGCGCTCCTCTTCGAAGGCAAAAAAGTCGAAGACGTGCTCAAGGACATGTGGGGTCGTGAGCTCAAGACCGAAGTCTGGGGCTAAACCCCTAGAAACGGATTGATGCGCCGAAGTGGGCGGCAAACCCGCTTCTGAATATTCCGCCGGATTCAAGTCCGGCGTTTTTGTTTTTTGCGGGCGTGGTTCCTTCCGGCGGTGTCGCGGGGGTTCTTTCCGGAGTTTCCGTGCGCTCGGTATAATCCGTCTTGAGCGGGATGATTTGCGCAGCACTTGCGAAAAGCGAAAGATTGCGGAGAATCCCCTGGGTTTCGCGCTCCAACGTAATCCCGAGCCCGGCGACGAGCCCGTAGCTCTCGAGCATCCACGACATGGAATCATTTTGCGCGCTGTATCCTATGAACGATGTCGTTGAAGATGTCCTGTTGACTTCGATTTCGTCGTAGGTGTAGTATCCGTGCAAGTCGATGCGCGGGGAAACCTTCGTGTGCGTCGTGATTTCGAATTGCGGGTTAACGTGCCCTCCGAGCATAACTGCGGAAAGGTCGACGTCCGCATCCACCAGGAAGTTCTTCTGCAAGAACGAGAACGAAAGCGTCTGCATGATGGACACGGGCAGCAAGCGGTTCGGGGCGAACGTCTCGAAGAACCGTTTCTTGTTCCGCTCCATGTGAATATCGGCCTTGATGCCGCGTGCATCGAACCCGAAGGTCTCCTTTTCCCACTGGACACTGCCGTAATGCAGGCTTGCATCCAGCGGGACGAACATGAAACGTTTGGTGCTGTTGTCGCGCCAGGTGTTCCCGAAAATGTTCACGTCGGCAGAAGCTCCCGCATAGTAGAAATCGAGCTCGCTCGTTTCGAAATGGTGCGCGTATTGGGCGTTCCAGAGCCAGATGCGCGAGGAATCCTTGATAAAGTATTCCCGCTTTGCGTTGTACGGAGTCGTGCCGATGTGCTGCAGGCCTGCGGCAAGTTCGTTGCCTGCAAACCTTGCTCCGGCTGTAAATCCCTTGCGCAGGTATTGCGAATTCCAGTCGCCTTCGATCAGGTGGACCTCGTCGTTTTCGTTTTCGGATTCCCAGCGGATGGTCGCAAGTTCCGGAGCGCCGCGCTCGACAAGTGCTGCCGCGTACAGCGAAGAATCCGCAGTGTGTATGGTGACGCTTGATTTTAGCGCCGGCAGGCTGCTTGCCGCTACGGAGAAAGTAATGTTCCGAAAGTCGGCCTGGATGCCCGCTGAACCAATCGTGCGATTGCTGCTTAAAGATAGTTCCCAGCCGTCTTTCCAGAGCCCGTCTATGCGGTAATGCGAAAACGAGGCGAAAACGGAATACTTGCCGGAATGTGCCGTGTCCGCGACATTGCAGAAAGTGCCGCTCAGTTCTTTGGTGTCGGCATCCAGCAAAAAAAGCCCGCCGCAGTGGGCGAGGCCTTTTGTTTCACCATACGCCAATGGCGTTGCAAGGAGACTTGTCAAGCCTATGGCGTATAGCGATTTAAAGATAGCAGTCACTGCTGATTAATCGATGACGATTTCGTTTTCTTGTTCGTCCCAGTCTTCTTCATCTTCGTAGTATTCGTCGAAGTCGTCGTCGATGGCGGCCTTGATGAATTCATCCCAGAAGGAGTCTACGGTCATGTCGGGGAAGATGCCGCCGAATGTGACATCGGGGAAGATGATAATCTTGCGGAGGTCTTCGAAGGTGTACTTCTCGATTTCGGAATCGACCATCTTGCCGTTGAGGAGGCCCTGGATAGTCTCGGTCTTGTTGCCGTCCTTGTCGGTAAAGTAACCGAAGTTGGGAACCTCGTTCTCGTAGAAGGCGACGGCGTACTTGATGGTGCCCTTGTCGTCCTTGCACATTCCTGCGGGTAGCGTCACGTCAGGAATCTTCCATTCGGTTTGGATTGTGGGCTCTTCACTGTTGAGCATGGCCCAGGGGTCGCCTTCCACGTAGCTGTTGACGACGAACTTGATCTTGCAGCCTTCAGCGACGTAGTTGATTTCTGCTGAGATGCGTTCAGGTTCGTAGACATCCATGAAGATTGTTCCCGAGGTCTCGTCGTCATCCCATCCGGAGACTTGGTTGCTTTCTATGTCGGGATTGAACTTGTAGTATTCCTGAGCCACGTAACCCTGCATGTACCTCTGGGCATAGGCTTCGTATTCCAGATTTTCGGACCAGTAGAAACCGCCGTCCGGGTTCACCCATTCGGACTTGTCGTTCACCACGTGGTACGGCAGGAACTTCTGGATGCCGTCGGTATTCTCGAACCACTTGTAAGGCACGAACTTGATGGTCTTGTCTTTGCCGTAGTGAATGTCGAAGCCGGTACGGAGCTGGGTCTTGATGGTGCTCAGGGAGTCGATGATTTTCTGGGCGTCGGCGGTGCTCAGGTCGGCTTCTTCGCCGTCACCCACAATGTAGAGGTCATTCTCCTGGGTCTTGAGGCCGTTCTTAGCTTCTTCGAGCCCGTACTGCAGGCCGAACTGCACGTAGCTAATCGCGCTGTCGATCATGTTCGGGATGTTCTTGTATTCGCTTTTCCAGGAATCATGGATACTTGTAAACTTGCTGTCTTTCCCGATAAACTTGAACAGGCGCTCGAAACCGTGGTTGTCGTAGTAGTTTACCTTGGCGCCTAATTCCAAAAGGGAGTCGATCCAGTCGTATTTGCCGTTCTCGTCGATGTTGAGGTTAATGCTGGCAACTGCAGTGAGTGTTGCCTTGGCGGCGTACAGTGCGGCTAGTACCGGGGCGAATTCACCGCGGTCGAGTTCAACATTGCGTTCGTCGATGTTGTAGGTGCAGGTGAACGCGTCGTCGTTGGCGATGTTCGTCATGTAGCTGATGGCAGAATCCAGCGACGGGATGGCGGTTGCGATGGCGGCTTGCACGTCGCTCACCAAAATGCCGCGGAGTTCGTCGGTGGAATGGAAGGCGAGGTTGAAGGAAACCTCGGAAGAACCCATCATGTCGCGCGAGAAGAGCGATGCACCGGGCTTACCCGTGCGGGCTAGCAGCGTATCGACCAGGTTGTTGATTTTCTTGTTGTTCGCAATATCCGAGATGATGGATGCCGTGTAGGCGAGCTGCGCTTCGCAGTTGCCGGGATATTTTTTGAGGATTGCCTCGACGGAGGACTTTGTTGCGGCGCTCATTTCTTGAGCCTTGTTCAGGTCGCCATCCCCGAAGGTGGAGTAGACATCGGTGAGGTCGCTCTTGATTTTCTCAATTGTCGCCTTGTCCGCTTCGTCCGTAATTTCTTGGCAGCCGGCGGTGACTTCGACCTTGGTTTCGATGGGGTCGCTGGATATGTCCTTGCTTTCGGGACTGCTGCTAGAGTCGTCGCCGCATCCGGCGAGAATTGATAGGCAGCCAAGTGTAAGGATTGAGAGTAATTTGACTTTGTTCATAAAAAAGATTCTCCTTGTTTCCATGAAAATATAAAAAAAGAATTGAATGTGCCACTATTTTTTTATGTGACGTAAAAAAATTGCCGATTTACGGCGCGTTCAAGGCGATAAAAAGGTTACTTACGGATTTTTAGGAGCACGATTGCTCCCTGGGCCGCTTGGAATAGCAGTGGCAGGTAACTGAGCAGGGTGGATGCAAGTACTACGTCGGCAGGGATTCCGAGAAGCCCCGTGTAAAGGCTGACTTGCACGTTCTCGCGGATACCGATTCCGTTTATGGATATCGGGAGCATGGTAAATGTAACCATGATGGTGGTGAATACCGTTATGACGGCGATATCGACATCAATTCCTACGGCACGGAAGTAGGCGTAGTGGATAATGATGGTCACAATCTGCAGCCATACGGAATCCAGTCCCGATAACCAGAATGCCTTCGGGTGGCTCCGGTAGATGGCGAAAGCCTGTTGCAACTTCAGCAGGAACGGAACTTTTTGAACAAGTTTGTCTGGAATCTTGATTTTATCCAGAAACAGGCTCCCGACAATGATAACCAGGGCTAATATGGCAACTGCGCTTACGGTGATGGTGTAATGGGCTGGAACCTGGTAGCGAATCAAGACGAACGGGATTGCGATGAAAAAGCTGAGGAACATCGCGATAAGCCCCATGACACGGGATATCGCAATTGCCGCAACGGAGTTCGCCGTGTTCCCGAATTTGCGCCCGAACGCGACAGTCTTGACGGCGTCGCCACCGAACCCGCTGGGGAGCAGGTTGTTGAAAAAGTAACCTAGCGCAATGTAGGCGTAAAAAGTGCGAAATTTGACTTTTTTCCCGTCCTCGAGCAATAAACCGCGCCAGCGGTTTGCCTGGATAGCCATGAGAACGACGGTTAAAAACAAAATAAAGAGCAACCAGGGGAGTGCCGACGGCTTCCAGTTCGAAATTGCGTCAAAAAACGGGATTTTGTTCAGGATATATGCCAATCCCCCGACGGTAACGATGACTTTTATCGCCGTAAAAAGCATTTTTGTCATTTTTTTTCGATTGTCGGGTTGCATAAGCCTAATATAAAATATTATATTCAGTTGTAGGACCTTCCCATGAAGGGAAAGGAGGAAATAATGAAAAAATGGATTATGGTTCCTGCCGTGGCTTCGATGGCGATGGTTGGAATGTTCGGATGTTCGTCGGATTCGACGGACTCTAAATCTCCGGTTGCAATAGAGGGCGTGGAAGGGGCGTCCGGCGAGATTGCTCTTGTGAGTGCTTCGGATGCGAAGGCTCACATGGCTATGTTCAGGCGTTCTGTTGTGGATTCCTGGCAGTTTGAATCAGCTGAATCCGATAGCGCTTCTACGGGAGTCGATTCTGTTCTCCAGAACACGAACTTCGCAGTTGATGCTGATGTGACGGTCGAAGACGATTCTGTCTATACGGTTGCTTCTGCCGGTGTCGACGGCAAGGGCTTTGCCTGGATGGTCCAGGTTGAAAACGGTGCCGTCGTTTATTCCTGGCGCGAAAATGCCGAAAGCGAATGGCAGAAGTTCAAGACCGAAAAGCGCATTGAAAGACTCGAAAAGAACAATGTCCGTGTCGAACTTGCGGGTAAGGTCGTTGTCATTTTTGTAAACGGCAAAATCGAAGGCGCCTTCCGCAACGAAAAGTTCGGCTCCTTCACGATGGAAGGCTTGTTCACGGTTGGTTTCGACAAATTCGATATGGGGAAGTGCCATTGCCATAACGGCCATGTGGAACAGGTCGATGTGGAAACGGTCAACGAGATTGAGGATACCCCGATTGATTCTATCGAAGTGGTTGAACCGGTTGAAACGCCTATCGATACTATCGCCGGCGGGAGCGACCCTGTTCCCGAGACGGTCTGGATTGCCGAATGGGACTTCAATGATGCCGAGAATGTCGGCCTCGACGTGACTGGTAACGGCCACAACGCGACCATCGGTGAAGGTTCGGTGGCTTCCACAGATGGAATTGCCGCTTTTGACGGCAAGTCTGGCTTTACCGTGGCCTTGGCTGACGATATCAAGATTAACGAGTTTGTTGTCGAGGCTCGCGTGAAGCCGACTCAGTTCGGTACCATGCAGAACATCATTGTGGCCGAGCCCCCCGGACGTGGTGTGGATGGCTGGCAGCTTCGCATTGACGAGGGTGTGCTGACGGTTCACCTGCGTGATGACGATCTCAACGGTGACGACTGGAATATCTTCCCGGGCAAGCGTATGACTCTTGGCGAATGGAATGTCATTCGTATGGAACGCAGTGCCGATAGTGTCAAGCTTTTCCAGAATGGCGAACTTACCGTTGCTGCCGCCTATACGGGTAATCTGACTCAGATGCGCTACGACTGGAGCATCGGTTTCGATGGTATGCAGCAGGCTTTCCACAACCGCTACTTCATCGGCGAAATGGACTATGTCCGCTTTGGAGCCTTTAACGGCTTTAGCGCAGGCGTGTTGCCGGTGAAGTCCAAGAGGCTTCTTGTGGCTTGGGAATTCAACGAACCTACGTTTATTGGCCTTGACCGCATGGCAAACAACTCTACGCACGATTTGGTGGGTAGCCCGAAGGTTGCCGATACGACGGTTGCGCTTGATGGCAGGTCTGGCTTGGAAGTTGGCCTCTCGAAGGTGTTCCAGCGCAATACGTTTGCGATTGAAACCCGCGTAAAGCCGACCCAGTTTGGTGAAATGCAGAATATCATTGTTGCCGAGCCTCCTGGACGCTATGGCGACGGCTGGATTGTCCGCCTCGACAATGGCGTGCTGACGGTGCATTTCCGCGACGAGGATACTGACGGCATTACCTGGAATATTCTCAAGGGCGAAAAGCTTGCTCTGGATGAATGGACCGACATTCGCGTGGAACGTGGTGCCGAATCCATCAAGGTGTTCCAGAATGGCGAACTGACGGCTGAAGCTGAGACGACGGGTGATATCTCGCAGCTCGGTTACGACATCGGTATCGGTTTCGATGCCATGAGGCAGGCCAAGCACGACCGCTTCTTTGAGGGTGAAATCGACTTCATCCGCTACTACGGGCTGTAATACCTTGTTAGACGTTTAATCTATATTTGAAGGGACCTGTTGGTCCCTTTCCTTTTTGGGTGAATATGAAAATCGACGTAGGTATTATCAACTATAATGGTGGCACGGAACTTCTGGAATGTGTAAGGAGCTTGCTTGCGCAAACCGAACCGGTGCGCGTTTTCGTGTTTGACAATGCTTCTGCCGACAATTCTGTTCAACTCCTGAGGGAACAGGAACTTGAATGCAAGATTATCGAGAGTAAAAAGAACCTGGGGTATGCAGGCGCCTGCAACGGACTTTTGGACAACATGGATTCTGAAATCCAGGTGCTTTGCAATATGGACCTGGAATTCGACCCGGCTTGGGCAAAAAACTTGCTTGCGTGTTTTGAACGCCACCCGGAAGCGGGCTCGGTCGCAAGCCTCGTGATGGAAAAGAGCGGGGTAGTGAATGCGGTCGGCGTGCAGTTCGGCGCGGACCTTTTCGCAAAAAACGAAGCAAGCGGGTTGAATATTTCCGAAGCCGATGTGCGCGAGAAGGAAGTTTTTGGCTGCTACGGCGCAGTGATGAGTTTCCGTAAGGCGGCTGCCGGGGCTGCCGGCAAGATGGACGCAAGCTTCTTCCTGTTCTTTGAGGAAACGGAATGGTATTTCCGCCATAACCTCGCGGGGTTCAAGACGGTATTCTGCCCGGAGGCGAAGGTCTATCATGAACGCTCGATGACGACAGTGCGCTATTCCCCGCGCAAGTTGTTCTATTCCGAGAGGAACCGCTTGCGTACTGCGATTCGCTTGCTGCCATTTGCAGATATTGTGAAGTTGCCGTTCCGCGGGTTCGTGCGTTACCTGAACATGGCGAAGGGCGGCGTTCCTGGGCAATCGGGTGACGGGAAAAAACTCTCGAAGGCTGCCATTTGCGGGGCGCTACTGAAGGCTTGGCTGCAGGCATTGGCAATGCTCCCGCAGGAACTTTGTATTCGCAGGAAATACCGCAAACAGTTCGGCGATGTCGGCGCGAAGGTGCGCGCTATTCTTGAGATGTACCCGATTCGGCCCTGAAGTGGTCGAACATCTTCTTGAGTGTCGTGCGGATGTCGGTGCCTTTCCAGTACTTTTTCACGCGGGAGTTGTCTGCGCAGAGGTATGGTGTTTCTACCGGACGAACCTTCTCGGGATCCACGACGATATCAATCTGCACCGGTGTGAGCTTCAATATCACGTTTTTGAGCAGGTCCTCGATTTTATTCGCGATGCCGGAACCCACGTTGTAGATGTCGAACTCGTTCTCGTTCTCGAGCAGCATGCGGTAGACATGCACGACGTCTTCCACATCAGAGAAATCACGCCAAGCGCTCAGGTTGCCCACGAGAATCTTGCCGGGCTTGCCCGACTTGTCGATTGCGGCGACCTGCTTCACGAAACTCGGGAGCGCAAACGTAGTTGTCTGCCCGACTCCAGTGTGGTTGAACGAGCGCGTGCACACTATTTTTATCCCGTATTTCTTGCGGTAGAGCTGCGCGAAATTTTCCTGTGCAATCTTCGAGATGCCGTAGGGGTTGCTCGCTTCGAGTGGGTCCGTTTCCTTGAGCGGGGATCTGCCTTCGGGAATGGCGTATTCCTCGGCGCTCCCGATTAAAAGAGTCTTTGCCTGCGGAGCATGCTTGCGGATTGCTTCCAGCAGGTTGAGTGTTCCGTTCACGTTCACGTTGATGGTATCGGCGGGGCTTTTCCACGAGGCTCCCACCGAACTTATGGCGGCGAGATTCACGACGGCGTCGGGCTTGGCGCTTTCAATAAGCGCTTCCACCTGGCCTGCGTTCTGCAGGTTCACTTCGGGAAGGTCCACCTTCACGGTGGAATGTCCTGCGGATTCAAGTTCGCGGGCTAAGTACCTGCCGACGAATCCCGATGCCCCGACGATGACGACCTTCATCAAATCTTTCCTTCGGCAAGGAGCTTGATGTCGCTATCCACCATGCGCTTGACCAGCTGCTCGTAGCTGATTTCGGGTTTCCAGCCGAGAACCTTCTTTGCCTTGCTTGCATCACCGATAAGTAGGTCTACTTCGGCAGGGCGGAAGAATTGCGGGTTCACCTTCACGACAACCTTGTCGGTCCCCTTGAGGGTGGCATACTCGTTAACGCCTTCTCCGTGGAACTCAATTTCCATTCCGGCGGCCTTGAAGGCGAGTTGTACAAATTCGCGAACCTTGTGGGTTACGCCTGTGGCGACTACATAATCGTCGGCCTGTTCCTGTTGAAGCATGAGCCACATGGCGCGTACGTAGTCGGCGCTATGGCCCCAGTCGCGGCTGGCATCCATGTTGCCGAGTTCAAGCACGTCTTGCTTGCCGGCCTTGATCTTTGCGACGGCAATGGTGATCTTGCGGGTAACGAATTCGGCACCGCGGCGTTCGGATTCGTGGTTGAAGAGGATGCCGGAGCAGGCAAACATACCGTAACTTTCGCGGTAGTTCTTGATAATCCAGTGCCCGTAGAGTTTGGAAACCCCGTAGGGGCTGCGCGGGTAGAACGGTGTCGTTTCGTTTTGCGGAACGGCCTGCACTTTACCGAACATTTCGCTGGTGGATGCTTGGTATACGCGCGTGTCAGGCTTGCAGAGGCGAACCGCTTCCAGGAGCTTGGTGACGCCGATGGCGTTGATGTCGGCGGTAGAAAGCGGCGTTTCCCACGATGTAGTCACGAACGATTGAGCGGCAAGATTGTAAATCTCGTCGGGTTTCGCGATTTCCATGGCGCGCAGGAGCGATGCGGAATCGGTCATGTCACCAAAAATGAATGTAACCTTGCCCTTGAGGTGCTCGGCGTTGTTAAAGTCGAGCTTGCTCTTGCGGCGGACAAGTCCGTAAACTTCGTAACCCTTCTCGAGAAGGAATTCAGCCAGGTACGAACCGTCCTGACCGGTAATGCCTGTAATAAGTGCGCGTTTCATATGGTTAAATATAAATAAATATGAAATTACTAAATTGCGGGTATGGCTTTTGTTCATTTGCAAGTTCATTCCGAATTTTCCGTATTGAAGTCTTCTGCTCGCCTTGATGGCATTTTGGCTGCGGCCGCAGCCGAAAATGCCCCCGCCGTAGCCCTTACAGACCACGGCGCCATGTTCGGTATTCTTGAAATACAGACGCGCGGGAAGGACATGAACAAGGCTCGCAAGGAGAAGGGCCTCCCTCCGGTAAAGACTATTTACGGCTGCCACGTGTACGTGGATTCCCCGAGTGCAAGTGTGAAGGACCCGACCACTTATGAACGCCTGACCCTGCTTGTCGAAAACGAGAAGGGTTATTACAACCTGCTCCGTATTGTGAGCTACCGCTATGAGGAAAGCGACCGCTGGGCGGAAATTCCCTCGGTCCCGCTGGATGTAGTGAACCAGCACAAGGAAGGCCTGATTGCCATTGCGGGCGATTACTTTAGCCGTTATGGACAGAACGTAACATCGGGTCGCGAAGCCCAGGCTCGCGAGTACATGGACAATCTTGACAAGATTTTTGACCGCGACCATCTTTACCTGTCCGTATGCGATAACGGAATCCAGCAACAGCGTGGTGTGAATGAATTCAATGTGAAACTGGCGCAAGAGATGGGCCGCGAGGTTGTGGCGGTTGCCGACGTGCACTATATTAAGCCCGAAGATGCCACCGCGCACAAGGTGCTGCGCTGCATTTCGCTCAAGTGCACGCTGAATGACTTTACGGATGCGCGCTTCCCGACCGACCAGTTCTATTTCCGTACCGAAGAAGAAAT
>JAEEGF012498142.1_pt1 | contig 10345 bp, 12 predicted proteins | sample 9134171 | NCBI WGS metagenome assembly JAEEGF01 (sample SAMN16246542, study PRJNA631951) | gut metagenome | biome: gut microbiome; feature: rumen; material: AP-attached | host: Bos | place: Iran: Karaj | collected 2018-10 | reverse complement strand
GTGCGCACCAGCCGATACCGTGGGTATAACCAGAGATCTCCTTGATTTCCTTCACTGCAACCCACTTGCCCTCCTCGGGGATAGGTGCAGGTCCATGATAAGCGCCCTTACAAACGCTACACATGTTTTCAACTTCTTTAGAATAAATCATTGATAATAAAATATAAATAAGACGTTAAACAAATATATAATTTTCCCTTTCGGCCTTAAACTTCATTAGTGGCGTACAAAATTACTCGTTTTTTACGAACATTCCAAGTGTTCTTCTGTCTATTTAGAGATTATTAACATCAAAAATCGGTTTAGAGCGGATTTTATTCCCCCTTTTTTTGTATTTTTGCAACTAAATATAGCAAACAATGACAAATCAAGAGATCGATCAGCGGGTGGAACGTGCCGTAGAGAATTTCATGGCAGGCTATGGCTGTTGCCAGAGTGTGGTGGCGGCTTTTGCCGATTTGTATGGTCTCGACGACACGTTGGCCAAGAAAGTGGCTGCCGGATTTGGCGGCGGTGTGGGCAGGATGCGCATGATGTGCGGTGCCGTCTCAGGCATCGTCATGCTCACCGGTCTGGACTGCGGTCAGACCGAGGGCAGCGACCGCGAGGGCAAGTCAGCCTGCTATAAGGTTGTACAGGAGTTGTTGGCCCAGTCGAAACAGGAGAACGGCAGTCTGATCTGTGCCGAGATCCTAGGCATCCAAGGCCATCAGAAGGCGGTCTGCAGCTATGTGGCTTCCGAGCGTACGGCTGAATACTACAAGAGCCGTCCCTGTGCCGCCAAGGTCGAGAGTGCTGCCCGTATCTTTGCCAACTATCTCAAGCAGAAAGTAAACGGAAAAGACTGATTCACATTAATAATATATATATGATTATAAAAAACATACACGCCAGGGAAATCCTGGATTCACGTGGTAACCCCACGGTGGAGGTGGAGGTGACGTTGGAGAGTGGCATCATGGGGCGTGCCTCTGTGCCCTCAGGTGCTTCCACGGGTGAGAACGAAGCCCTTGAGCTTCGCGATGGCGACAAGAGCCGATATCTCGGTAAGGGCGTGCAGAAGGCTGTCGAGAATGTCAATCGGGTGATTGCGCCAGCCATCATCGGCATGAGTGTCCTTGAACAGCGTCAGATCGACATGAAAATGATCGCCCTCGACGGTACGCCGACCAAGAAGAACCTGGGTGCCAACGCCATCCTCGGTGTGTCGCTGGCGGTTGCCCATGCGGCTGCTGCTTATCTGCAGATACCTCTCTACCGTTACCTCGGTGGCACGAACACCTATACCCTCCCTGTGCCGATGATGAACATCGTCAACGGTGGGGCTCACTCCGATGCGCCTATCGCCTTCCAGGAGTTCATGATCCGTCCCATCGGTGCCAAGTCCGTGAAGGAGGCCATCCGCATGGGTGCAGAGGTGTTCCATAACCTCGCCAAACTGCTGAAGGCCCGTGGCCTCTCTACCGCCGTTGGTGATGAGGGCGGCTTCGCCCCTGACTTCCAGAGTATCGAGGATGCCCTCGACACCATCATGGAGGCGATCAGGGCTGCTGGCTATCAGCCGGGTAAGGACGTGACGATCGCCATGGACTGCGCAGCTTCCGAGTTCGCAGTCCTGGAAAAAGGCCAGCGCTTCTATGACTATCGTCAGCTGAAGAACGGTAAGAAGAAGGATCCTAACGGTCGGAAACTCTCCGGCGAGGAGCAGATTGCCTACCTTGAAGCGCTGATAACACAATATCCTATCGACTCCATTGAGGACGGTCTCGATGAGAACGACTGGACCAACTGGGTACAGTTGACCGAGAGGATCGGCAGCCGCTGCCAGCTCGTGGGCGACGACCTGTTTGTCACCAACGTGAAGTTCCTGGAGCAGGGCATCAAGATGGGTGCTGCCAACTCGATTCTGATCAAGGTGAATCAGATCGGCACCCTCACCGAGACCCTCGATGCTATCGAGATGGCCCACCGTCATGGTTACACCACCGTCACCTCGCACCGTTCCGGTGAGACCGAGGACACCACCATTGCCGACATTGCCGTCGCCACCAACAGCGGACAGATCAAGACTGGCTCCCTGTCACGTACCGATCGTATGGCCAAGTACAACCAGCTCATCCGCATCGAAGAGCAGTTGGGCGCACAGGCTCAATACGGCTATCACAAACTGAGAAGATTCACAGAATAAAACAGCTATCAATATGAAACATACCAGACTATTGCTTATTTCTCTTCTGGGAATGATGGTGCTGAGTGCCCACGCCCAGATGCTGTCAAGAGGTGTCACGAAGGAACTCGCAGAACACCGTAAGGCTAATATTAGTAACGTCATCTACGACCTGACGTTTAACATCCCTGCCGATCAGAACCAGAAAGTCACGGGTAGTGTCGTCATCTGCTTCGACGTGAAGAAGGCCGAGGACATCATCCTCGACTTCCAGGGAGAGCTCACGGGTGACTGTAAGGCCCTTGTACCCAAGAACAAGAAAAAGACCAAGTACAAGACGGTGAGTTTTCAGGCCACTTATCAGAATGAGCACATCATCATTCCGAAGAACATGGTGGTCGAGGGTAGCAACCGTATCGAACTGAGCTTCGCCAGTCTCGACAAGGCGCTGAACCGCAATGAAGACTATCTCTACACGATCTTCGTGCCCGATCTGGCCCGTAGCGTGTTCCCCTGCTTCGATCAGCCCGACCTGCGCTCCATGTTTATGACGAAGCTCAATGTGCCCTCAGGCTGGAAGACCATGATCAGCGACACCAGCGGTCCTCTGCCCACCTTCCTCTATTCTTTCGTAGCAGGTAAGTTCAACGAGCAGACCGCCGTACGCGACGGCCATCCGATCCGTGTGCTCTTCCGTGACAGCGATCCCGACAAGGTGGCCCAGCTCGACCAGCTCTTCGATGAGGTCGGCAGTGCCCTCAAGTGGATGGAAAGCTATACAGGCATCGCCTGCCCCTTCAAGGAGTATGGCTTTGCCATCCTGCCCAACTTCCAGCTGTTCGGTCAGGAGCACCCGGGTGCCATCCAGTTCAACGACCGTCTGATGTTCCTCGAGAAGTTCCACACCCAGGAGGATGCCCTCTACCGCATGGAGCTGATCGCCCATGCCACCGCCCATCTCTGGTTTGGCGATTTCGTGTCGCTGAAGTGGTTCGACGACATCTGGGCCTATGAGGTGTTCACCAGCTTTGCGGCTTCAAAGATTACCCATCGCCAGTACGACGAGGTCAGCTTCGACCTGAACTTCCTCAAGACCCACCAGGCCGAGGCGATTGCCACCGACCGTACGGAGGGTACCCATCCCATTGCCATGGAGATGACCAATGCCAACCACGCCAGTCTGCTCTACGACAACATCATCTTCGACAAGACCGCTGTCATGATGCGTATGCTGGAGAACATGATGGGTCCCGATGTGCTGCAGAATGCGCTGAATAAGTTCCTTGAGAAATACCAGTTCAGCAATGCCTCTTGGGATGACCTCGTGGATATGTTGGCAGAAGAGGCACCCGATCTCAGCATCCGTCAGTTCTGCGATGTCTGGGTCAAGCAGAAGGGTATGCCTAACATCCACACCAGTTATCAGGGCGGTCAGCTGCGCATCAAGCAGACCGATCCCTATAACCGGGGCATCTTCTGGCCGGAGAAATTCCAGGTGCGTGTCATCAACGACCTGGGCAAGAGCGTCACCTATGATGTCGATATGCTGCAGCCCGAGATGACAATCAAACTGCCCCGCAAGCCAGACTGTATCCTGCCGAATACCGACGGTCGCGGCTATGGCCGATTCACCCTCGACGACGAGTATATCAGTCTCCTGCCCAAGCGTCTCATCACCACCCGTAACGATGTGAACCGCTACTCGCTGCTGATGTCTATCCACGATGCCTATCTGAGAGGCAAGCTGCCTCCCTCACACTTCGGAGAGCTCTTCCGTCTGATGTGTAGGGAGAAGAATCCCCTCATCATGGTTACCGCCCTTGAACACATGTTTAAGATCGTACGCGACGTGAACATCGAACAGCGTGCCGCCCTGGAACTCTGTGTGATGGACCTGCTGGGCGAGAACAAGTCCAACGAGTGCCATCAGTACGTCATCCGTATGATGACCGATGTGGCTTCCTCACCCGAGGTGCTGCAGCAGTTGGAGAACATCTGGAAGCGCCATAACGATCCGCTGCTCAGCGAGAACGACTATAATAACATCGCCTATCGTCTGGCGATCATGCACCCCCAGCGTTGGCAGGAGATTCTCAGCACCCAGCGTGCCCGTCTCACCAACGAAGATATGCGTAAGGAGTTCGACTACGTTAGTCAGGCCTGCAACCCCGATCCTGCAGAGCGTACCAAAGTGTTCAACTCGCTGTTGAAGCCTGAGAACCGTGTACAGGAGCCCTGGGCCATCTACACCCTGAAGCTGCTCAACTCCGATGTCTTCGAGCCGCAGAGCAACAGCTATATCGAGCCCAGCCTGAAGTCACTGGAGTATATCCAGCAGACCAGTAATGTATTCTTCCCTGAATACTGGATGAAGGCGCTGATGATGGATCATAAGAGTAAGGAGGCTGCTCAGATCGTGGAGAACTTCTTAAAGAACAATCCCGAATATCCTGAGCATCTGAAGAACAAGGCCCTGGAGTCTTCATATATCCTGCTGAGGCAGGTGCCTTATGTGGCTCCGGCCAAGCCTGCCGCTACCACCACCACCGCCAAGAAGACCACGACCGCCAAGAAGGCGACGACCAAGAAAAAGAAGTAATCGATTTCCATATTCACAAATAGCAGGGCAGCTCCACCGGCTGCCCTGCTATTTATTTCGTGAGTTGCTGGTAGAGCTTAAAGAGCTGGCCACGCACTGGCTTTCGGTCATGGTCTTGACGGGGAAGCCGTATGCTGCCCTCACAGCAAGTTATTCGTTGTCTTGCCTCTTTTCGTAGTCTTGCCATTAAACTCCAAAGGGTATTGGTTTCCTATAAAAGTGAAGCCTTTCCCTAATTCCATCAAGAACAGTTTGACTTTATCCACCAGCCTTTCTTCTAATTCTGTTTCTGCCAGAGGCTCCGTCACATTGAGGAATCCCAGATTATAGTTGCTTCTGAACACTTCGTTTGCATAATCAGCTTGAGTGGAAAGGAGGGCGTTTGCAAAATTGTTATCGTCAGATGCCGTTAGTTGTTTCTTGTGCATCTTCAGTTTGATGGCATTCAGAAGCAGGTCTCTGTTCCAGCCTTTTTTGATTGTTTCTTCTGCATAATATAAAGTCTCATTATCTCCTAACTTTTTGTTTATCAGTAATATATTGTGAGACCATGGCAAAAGTGCAACGGCGCGTTGCAGTATTGCATTGTACTCTGGTTCAGACTCAATAGGAGTCACTGATGGCAAGTTTTTATTTGTGCCCATAGAAATTAGAATAGTTCTTTTATAGTTTTTAAGTTTTAAGAGGGCAGGGTAAGCCGCGAGGCTTGCCCTGTTTTTTTCGTTTTTTTTAGATAAACGGTAAAAAAGTGATTCGATTTTTTGCGAATTCTCGAATTTTTAGTATCTTTGCACCCAAAATAAAACTATCATGGTTGTAACGTTTAACGAGGACTACCTGGAGAATCTCTATACTAACGGAAAGACTGGATCAAAAAAGATTTAAAGAAGGCAGATTTTCTATCAAGGCAAACGACCAATATAGAATCGAGTTCACGTTGGAGGAGTCGGACGAAGAACCAGTAGTCACGATATGTAACATTATGGAATTGTCAAATCACTATAAATAATAAGGTATGGCTAAGAATGATTATATGAAAGAGAAAACAGCAAACAACATGATGTCGTCGTTGTTGATTCATCCGGGCGAGATGATAAAAGATGAGATTGTGGCACGTGGCCTTACTCAGAAAGATTTGGCCAAACAGATGTGTGTGTCCTATACTGTGTTTAACGAAATCCTGAATGGTAAACGTCCTGTAACAACAGAATACGCCCTGTTGTTGGAGGCTGCGCTTGGTACAGATGCAAACATTTTGATAGGCCTGCAGGCAGATTACAACATGCAGAAAATGAAGCAGGATCGTTCCTTCATGAAGCGGTTGGAGAAGATTCGCAAGATTGCAGCCATATTCTAGTGTCATTTATCACAGAGGGGTAAATTTGCATCAGATAATAAAGCACAGGTGACAGAACCCTAATATTAACTTTTTGACTCATGGAGCAGCAATGCTCTGTGGGTCGTTTTTGTAAATTAACCACATTGGCTCACAGGTGTTCAATACCGACAAGTCGGCTGTTTCAGCAAAGGATCACTCACCGACCCTTGAACCGCCCGAACTGCCCGAACCCCTTGCCACGCCTGAGGCGATGGTGCTCTGGCAGAAGGCCCAGCAGGCCGAGTTAGTAGATGACAATTATCAGCCTCTCATCTCGAACACCCAGTCTGCACTTCTGGCCAATGAGATGTCGAAGATCCTGAAGATCCGCAATAAGTGGAAGGTCTATGAGAAGTTCTGGGGCAGACGTAAGATGTACCAGGCCTATTATAAGGCTTTCAACCAGAAGCAGAGTATAGGCTTCCAAGAAGAACTTAAGAAGTTATTCGGCTAGAAATCAGTGCTTTAGGATAACTTATATCTCCTATATATCCCCCCTGCATATCCCCTATGTATGGGGGGTATTTATGTTTTGTTTTTCGTAACTTTGCCCCATGTAAGGTGCGCACCTGACAATCGACAACAAACAAGAATAATCAAAGTTATGACAGAAAACAAAACCAAGGTTTCAGAGGAGCTCTCCAAAGCAGGAGAGACCTCGGTGATTACACCCCTGCTCCTGAAGCTCGACAAACTGCGTATCGTCTCAACCAGCGACATCCAGGATGAGGATTTCCTTTTCAACATCAACGGTAAACCCTGTCTGCCGCGAAAAGACCTGACAGTCATCACGGGTCAGCCCAAGACGGGTAAGACCATGCTCATCTCGATCCTGATGGCCTGTTGCGCCAGAGATCGGGAGCAGGGTGGGCTGGTCGGTATTGAACGGATCAGACAGGAGCCGCTGAAGGTGATGTGGGTCGATACCGAACAGAATCCGCAGAGCACCCATTACATTCTCAGAAAGCGCGTGATGCAGCTCATCGGCGGTGAGTTTCCTGAAGACCGCTTCTTCGTGTTCAATGTGCGTTCCGTCAACGTCGGCGAACGCTATGACCTCATCGCTGAAGGCGTGGATGCCTACAGACCCGATATTCTGATTGTGGACAACGTGCGAGACCTCGTGAGCGACATCAACAATGGCGAGAAGGCTCAGGAGCTGATCGAGGGTTTCATGAGACTCAGTCAGACTTGCGAATGCAATGTAGTGACCGTGATCCACCAGAACCGCAGTGCCGAGAACCGCGGACTGAGAGGCTGGTTGGGCACGGAGCTGATGAACAAGGCTTTCGAGGTGTATGCGTGTGAGAAACTGATGCCGCAACGCATTTTCAAGGTAGAGCAAACGCTGACGCGCAAATACGACATCGAGCAGACCATGTACTTCGAGGTAGGCGACGACGGGCTGCCAAGAACTGCCCCCTGCCCCATCGAAGGAGAGGAAAAACGACATGAAGAGCGTTTGCCGCAGCTAAACTCGGAGTATATCGTGCATGATGACAGTGTTGTCGATGGCTGGCAGATTGACGTGGCGCGCCTGTTCCTTGATGCCATGCACGGCAGGGAGGAGATTGGCGGTGCAGAATTGCGCACGGAGGTCTGTCGTCTGGCAAATATCACCCAGTTTAGGTTCTACAACAAATTGCTGCAAAGGGCACAGGACGAAAAAGTCATCGTCAAGGTGGAGCACGACAGGCGTACGTTCTATCAACCAGCCCCCTTCTGAAGCCTCCATCCCCCTTCATATTTCCGTCCCCCTATAAGGGGGACTCCAATATGAGGGGTGAGGCTTTTAGAACCCCCAAAAAGAAAACGAAGTATTAAGAGTTAAGAATGAAGAATGAACATGAATTTCAGCGAGATAAACCCTTACACCTTTACGGCACTGCGCCAGCGGCTTGGCTTACACCGTAGAAATGACGAGCTGCCTATGTGGCAGCAGCGGCTGTCGGCAGACAGTGACTTCTGCCGAGCCGTAGTAGCCAACGGCTATCTGACCGTCGAGCAGATGCAACGAGCGGTACAGCGTTACCGGTTGGGGCGCAGCCGCAACGGCGGTGTCATCTTCTGGCAGATAGACCAGTTAGGACATATCTTCGACGGCAAGATCATGCACTACCTACCCGACTGTCACCGCGACCACAACCGCAAGCCCTACTGGGTGAGCAGTGCGCTGAAACGCTACTACCTGAAGGGCTACGAGCAGTTGGCCGCAGAGATACCGAGCTGTCACTGTCTGTTCGGCACACACTTGTTGGGAAATGAAAAGCTAAATATGAAAAATGAAAAATTAGCCGTTGCCGTGGTCGAGGCAGAGAAGACGGCAGTCATCCTGTCCGAGCATTTCCCCAACCATCTTTGGTTAGCGGCGGGAGGCCTGAACGAGCTGACTGCCGAAAAGCTCTTCCCACTGCGTCAGCACCGCGTCATCCTCTTTCCCGATACTGACGAAAACTACGCTGCCTACACCCTGTGGTACGACATCGCACAAAAGGCCATGCGGCAGAACGGCGGCACCATCACCGTCAGTTCTCTCTTGGAGCAACAAGCCACCAAAGACCAGAAGCGTCGGAAGATTGACCTTGTGGACTTTTTGTACGAAGAACGAAGGACGAAGAACGATAACCTTAACGAAAACGAAAACGAAGAACGAGAACCTTAACGAGAAGGCTTTGGAGCCTCCATTCGGGTAGTTTGGAGCCTCCAAACTCCTCGTTTGAAGCGTTCAAACGTCGTAAGATATTTCTACATGGAAGATGGATGATGGATGATGTATGATGTCAGATGGATGATGTATGTTTCTACAATCCATTGTTCAACTTTAACGAAAAACGAAAACAAGCCCCTAATTTTTATTTCCTAATTTTTATTTCTTATTTTTTATTTTATGAAGTCAATGTCAAAGTCCGAGCTGGCAGATCGTGCCGGCGTCTCAGTCAATACCCTGATGAACTGGTGTAAGCCTTTCCGACAGGAACTCACCGCCATGGGCATGCTGCCCAATGCCAAGGTGCTGCCGCCACACATCGTCAAGTTCATCACCGACAAGTTCTGCATCGACGTTTAATCGGAGATTCGAGGGACGGGGGGACGGGGGAAGGAGGGACGAGATTACTTTCTGCATTTGGACTATTCTCGTACCCACGTACCTCGAACATCGTCCCCCACGAACCCAATGGATGATGGCTGATGATTTACTTTTCGTAATAGCCCTTATCGCTATACTGCGACCACCGAAGGTACATTTCCTGATAATGGTCCTTGATAAATTCAGAAATCTTGGATATCTCACGATCAGTGAGAATGCCACGATTTTGAAGTACTGCATCGCCATTGCTCTTGACGAAGAATTTGGCAGAGCCACCCTCGGTAAGCTTGCTGTCGCTGGCATGGACATGCATACACTCCACTACGCAGAAAGAAGTAAAGTACAAATAATAACCTGCTACCTTGAAGTCATAATACTTTGGCATAGTTTAATCCTCCATGTATTTCATATTTTGTTGCAGGTAACGGCTTGCTATAGAGATTTCAATATCGTCCATTGTGGTCTCCATTACTTCGCCATCCGAGCTGAACACAACAGCCTTGTCAGGACTGTTGAGGTTCAGCACATGAATTTTGCCATCCTTCTGAGTGAAGGCATATCCATTAACGATGATGTCGGACTTGTCGGCAATGCTCTTGATGTCAGGCATAAGCTATACGTACGCTTTTTATGGGTTTTAAAAATGTTGCAGAGTCAATATACAGGTCTTCAAGAATGGGCTTAAGATCTATATACTCTTCTTCAGGTTCGCCATTATGGCTATACTTGGCCATAACTACCAAATACCCGTCCTTCCAGCTCACGACATCAACATACCGCTCCAGACTATATGGTGCCCGAAAGCGGATATTATAGCCACCGAAACTGAAGGCTGTATAGCCTCCAGCACTGCTGAGGATGGCCTCATGGCGTTTGTCGACCGGTGCCTTTGGTAATAATGGCATATTCATTTATTTTCAAATTACAGTGCAAATATACGATTTATAACTGATAGTTCCAAAGAAAAAAGAATTTTTTTCACCAACATCACCTGCTCGAGCTCTACTCGCTTGGCTTACCAAGAACCCCTTCTTCATAAGAAGGGAGAATTTCTTACTTTCTTCGGCGCGAAGAAAGAAGCAAAGAAGCATCCACCCCCTCCAAGGCCTCCCC
>JAEEGF011654030.1_pt1 | contig 10345 bp, 7 predicted proteins | sample 9134171 | NCBI WGS metagenome assembly JAEEGF01 (sample SAMN16246542, study PRJNA631951) | gut metagenome | biome: gut microbiome; feature: rumen; material: AP-attached | host: Bos | place: Iran: Karaj | collected 2018-10 | reverse complement strand
ACATAAGGTTGAGAATCTTGCTCGTTGAATTACTACGGAAAATCACACGTTCTCCATCAAACCACCATACATTATCGCCTCGTTCTGTAAGGAAACGAATGTTATAAGTTACTTCCTCTACAAACAGTTTGGTAAAATAGGTCAGGAACTGCTGTATATCTCTCTTTGAGGCATGAGCGCCCAATGAAGGGGAAGCTCCAACAGTGAGGTCTGTTTTATGTAAGGCCTCCAAGTAGTCATTCTTCTTGCGACTGCGCACTACAATCATTGGGTATCCGTGACTAGAGAGAATGTAGTTGGCCATCAAACGGGCAATGCGTCCGTTGCCATCCTCGAAAGGATGAATACGGATATAGCGATAATGGAATATGGCGGCAAGCTCTATGGGTGTAAACTTGCCTGATTGCTCTGCTTCGTTATACCAATCCACAAGATCTGTCATCAAGGCTGGAGTCTCTTCTGGTGAAGCATATTCAAAACGGTCGCCATAGCGTGTGATAACACTATTGGGACGAGTCTTGTACTGTCCGGCATGAATCACGTAACTTGTAGTCTGACCTCCTGGTAGATTACGATAGACGGTATAGTCCTCACGAAGCAAAGTCTTATGGAGAATTCGAATAAAATTCTGAGTAAGAGGTACATCCTTTAGGCGAGCCTCCTCTTTCATCATCTTCAGGCCCACATTGCTTGCAGTCATCTCTTGAACGTCTTTTGCTTCTGCCTCACCCACAATCTTTCCGAAGAGCAGGAGTATCTCCGTCTGGCCGTATGTCAGCGTGTTGCCTTCGATATGATTGCTATTGTAGTTAAAGTCAATGGTAAAGCGACGGCTAAGCAACTCCTGTTCTCTGTCAGAAAGGGGTTGTAGAGCTCTCCAACGAGCCATTATGTCTTGTATCTTATCCATAGCAATCGTAAATATGCAAGATTTTGCGGCCAAAGGTATATAACATCTACCTTTTAACGCATTTTTTTGCAATGTTTGTCGTTTATTTGTGGTGCAAAGATAAGGGATTTATTCGAGACTACCAAAACTTTTACCATTTTTCTATATATTTAGCACCAAAAACGCGACACCATACGATGCCTCGCCTTCGGATGAATAGTTTGAGCGAGAAAAGACAGGTTCTTTATGCTACAAGCAAAAATTTTCTGCAAAGCTCATTTTCTGCTGGCTATTGAAGTCAGCACATTTTCCGGCCAAGTCTCCGCTATTGAAGCGAGAGACGAGGCCATTTTCACAAGAAATAAAAACGTTATTAGCGCTGATTCCGCGGATTAACCAGATTGAATTAGCTTGTCCAAGCAGAAATCCGATAAATCGATAGTAGAGCGTGTTGCCATGATCAAAATAAAGCACTTTCCGATCGGCTTCGGTAAATGAGACAGATTGAGCTTTTTTCTTCAAATCGGGAAGAATTATCGATTTTACCCCTTATACAAACTCTGCTTACCATTTATCTGCCCACTTGGCGAGGCCGACCTGTTTCTGCTGAATAATTAGCAAACAATCAACTATCGGCGTTTATTTTGACTTTGTGCAATTGATTGTTTTGAGGGAAAGGGAAGAAAAATGGGGGAATTTTGCAATTTGGATAATAGAAAATTTTGATATATTGGAGATTATCATTAAAATTGCGCCATTAGAAATATTCATTAATACCTCTAATCAGATGAAAAAACTATCCCTTATCTTATCCCTTCTCTGTTTCGGCCTATCTCTCCAAGCCGAGACTAATCTCGTCGTCTGGAAAAAGGACGGCAGCAAGGTGGCATTTGCTCTGAGTGAAGAACCTAAGGTGACATTCAGCGAGAACAGCCTGATGATTAACACCACCACTGTTTCGGTGAGCTATGATCTTGAAGACATGGCCAAATTCACGTATGAGGATCCTGAATCGCAAGGTATCCGAAATATCGAGAATGACAAGGATTCTTCCTTCAAGTTCGATGGCGAAATGCTGTTGTTCCTTTCGTTGAAGGCTGGTAGCAAAGTGGCTATTCACAACCTTGGTGGTGTCCTCGTATTCAGCAGGACCATCGAGGTAGCTGGCGATTATTCCTTCCCTATTTCACACCTTGACAAGGGTGTGTATGTGGTTTCGGTTGATGGTCTAACCTATAAAATTGTGAAGAGATGAAAAAGCTGTTGTTGATACTTGTCGCATTCGTGTGCTGCCTCTCTCTGTTCACGCAGGATGCACTGCTGATTTATCGGCAGAACTATGCCAAGCCGTTGCTCGTTGCGCTGAAGGACATCTCCAATATCACGTACAAGGATGCTGAACAGGTCATGACGTTGGAGCAGTGGAACATCACCTCGGAATCTGAGACTACGATGATTGACAGCCTTGTCTTTGTCGATCTGGAGACCTTGGACACGAATGAATATGCGCATTTCGTCTGCCCCGATGACCATCATCCTCACATGATTGACCTCGGTCTGCCTTCGGGTGTCCTCTGGTCGTGCTGCAATGTCGGAGCTTCTGCTCCCGAAGGAAACGGCGGCTACTATGCCTGGGGTGAGACGGAGGAGAAGGAGGTGTATAATGATAGCACATATCTTTATTGTGATGGATCATGGGAAACCTGCTATCACATTGGGGATGATATAGCAGGAACTGAATACGATGTCGCTCACGTCAAGTGGGGCAGCTCATGGAAAATGCCTTCACTTGGTCAGATTAAGGAACTGATTGATAACTGCACTCGAACATGGACAACTCTGAATGGTGTGATTGGCACACTCGTCACTGGTCCCAATGGTGCGACAATCTTCTTGCCTGCTTCTGGATATCGCTGGGATGACTACCACTATCCTGAGGGTATGAACGGCTATTATTGGTCATCTACGTTCGATACTGGTAAAGATAGCTACGAGACCGCTTATATCATACAGTTTGGTGACGGTGGATGGGATTGGAGGCCTGATCTTCGCCTCGCTGGACAGTCTGTACGCGCCGTCATAACCCCTGAACCACCCAAACCCGACTGTCCCGTAGCTGAAGCCATCGACCTCGGCCTTCCTTCGGGCACGAAATGGGCGAGCTGGAATGTCGGTGCCTCCTCTCCCGAGGAATATGGTGGCTATTATGCCTGGGGCGAGACGGAGGAGAAAGATTCTTATAGTTGGGAAACATATAAATATGGAAATAATTGGGAAGATTGCGATTACATTGGGGATGATATAGCTGGAACAGAATACGACGTGGCTCATGTGAAGTGGGGTGGTTCGTGGCGCTTGCCTTCCAGCGAACAGATTCAAGAACTGCTTGCTCATAGCACTCGAACCTGGACAAAGCAAAATGGTATATACGGCACGCTGGTCACTGGTTGGAACGGCAACTCAATCTTCCTACCTGCCGCTGGCAAACACGTTCAGGACGGTCTCGATGCCGAAGGCAGGTCCGGCATATACTGGTCATCCTCCCTCAGCCCGTACCAAGGGTACGAGGCGTCTGACCTCACCTTCTATTCGGACTACTGGCGAAGTAACATCGACCCCCGCTACATGGGATTCGCTGTGCGTGCTATCTGCCCGCCAAAACCTTCCGACTACATCTCATTTGAAGATGCGGAGGTTAAGGCTATTTGCGTAGCCAACTGGGATACGAACAAAGACGGCGAACTCAGCTATGAAGAGGCCGCTGCCGTCAAGAGCCTTGGAACGGTATTCTATGAAAAGCAGGGTATCAGCAGTTTCAACGAACTCCAGTGTTTCACGGGTCTGACCACCATTGAAGAAGAAGCCTTCCGCGAATGTAGTCTCAAGTCCGTTTCCATCCCGAAGAGTGTCACGACCATCGGGGAAAAGGCTTTTATGCAATGTCCCAATTTGTCAGAGGTTACGCTTCCTGAGGGTGTGACATGGATTGACGAGGAGGCATTCGCTGCATGTGCGCTTGCGTCCATCACTCTACCAAAATCGCTAATTCGAATTGGAGAACAGGCATTTGAAGAGAATCCTTTAATCAGTGTTACCCTGCCCCGGAATGTAGCTTACCTCGGCAATTCGGATGAAGATGACCTTTATGGTGGCGTGTTCGACTATTGCTATTCACTGATAGAGGTGAATGTGGACGAGTCGAACGAAACGTATGCTTCAATCGAGCGTATGCTGACGACCAAGGACCAGAAAATCCTGCTCTTATACCCCAATGCTAAGGGTAATAGTTGCAAGGTGCCTGAAGGCATAGAGCAAATCCATTATAAAGCCTTTAATGACTGTAAGATTACTTCTGTCACACTTCCAAGCACATTGAAATCCTTTATTACAGAAGAGAAATCTAATGTAGGTTTTGGCAGTTGCTCTGACCTCAGAACAGTCCAGGTAAAGATGGATGTGCCATTCGAATGTGGTTATTACTCTTTCGCCGACGAGACCTATTCATTAGGCACGCTCTATGTTCCCCAAGGTACAAAGACACTGTATGAAACGACAACGGGCTGGAGCCGATTCCAGAATATTATTGAAGAAGAAGAAAACTACTGGCCTGTAGCCGAAGCCATCGACCTCGGTCTGCCCTCAGGCACGAAGTGGGCAAGCTGGAATGTTGGAGCCTCTTCTCCTGAGGAATATGGCGGCTTCTATGCCTGGGGCGAGACGGAGGAGAAGGACTATTATGCTTGGGATTCCTATAGACATTATGACGGCTCATGGGATACTTGCATTGATATCGGTTATGACATCGCAGGGACAGAATACGATGTTGCCCATGTGAAGTGGGGCGGTTCGTGGCGAATGCCCACAAAGGCACAGCTCGACGAGCTTATAGAATGCTGCACAATAACCTGGACATCACAGGAAAGCGTGAACGGCACTCTTGTCACGGGTCCGAACGGAGCAACAATCTTCCTCCCTGCCGCCGGCATTCGCGGGTACGAAAACCACTACAACGAGGAGTGGTGGGGCCACTACTGGTTGTCGTCGCTCTTCTATGGCGACGAGGACAGCGCGAACAATCTCTACTTTTTTACGGACCTCTGGTTTCAGGACTCTTACGAAGACCGCTTCTACGGACTCTCGGTGCGCCCTGTCTGCCCGTAGTCTCAAAATCTTCCTTACCCACAATAATTACCCCAACAGCATCCGGCTGTTGGGGTAAAGGAAGAATTGGCAAAGATTTATGCGGAAGTATATAATTCTTCATCCCTGATCTGCAGGTCATAACGCCTGAACAGATCGATGCCAATTATGCCGTCTGCCTGGAACAGGTCGAGTATTGATAGTATTTCTTTCGGGGGAATGCCAAATCGCTGTGAGAAGGCTGGATGCCCGATAAGCGTGTCGGTTTCGCAGATATAGGTGTCGGTCGGGAAACGACTATTATAAAGTGAGAAGTCTTCCATTGTCTTATCCAACACCAGGCCAGACAGGAATTCTTCCCGAATGTAGGAGATCTGAGCACCTGTATCCACCACCATTCTAACCTCCTTATGATTTACTGACATCCTTATGGCCAATAGCCCGTTTGCTAATAAGGAAAGTTGATACATCTGGAATCGGGTGGAATAGATTGCATCGTCGTCATAGACCAGTATGCCATCATTCAATCGTATGGATGTGGGAACCTTGCTCATGAGGTCCATGCCTAATAGTCCGTCGATTTGACATCCTATTTTTTCGCTAAGGAATTCGGCCGAAACCATAGGAAAGGAACCTGGTACGTTGATTTGTGTTTCGCCCAGGGCAATAACGCCGGAATTGTGAAAACTGACAGGACTACCCATGTCAACGAGAATGTTCTGACCATTATCAAGGATGATATGGTTGTTGACTGTTTTGATTGGACAATTTGCTAACATCTTCTTATGTTTTTTGATATGACTACTCTTTCTTTCTGATAGACACGCTTCCATCGGATGCAAAATTCGGACTTTTTCCTGAATTATGCAAGTCTTTTCCCGAAAAATCAATTATATAAATCAAAACACTGCCCAACCAGGTCGCCATTCAGCACATACTCGCCATGCAAGATGCTGAAATGCACATCCTCCATGCCAATCACCACCCTCTCCCTTGTCCTCTCCTTCAGGATCATCCTCCCCGTGAAGGAGCTGGCATAATTGCGACTATCGCTCGACAGCGCAGCGCAGAAATCCACACGCTCCAGCTTCAGTTCCTCGCCCACACGCGTATCGTTATGGACGCAGCAAATCAACCACAAGCTCGTAAAGACATCCTTCCCGTCCGTTTGGGCAATGACCTCGAAACACCCCGGGAGATCAGCCGGCATAGGGAAATAATCCGCCGACATCCGCAACTCACCATCAGGTCCCTTCAAAGTCAACTCGTTGCCCCGAACGATAACCGATGTGGGCTGCTCATCCCCAACGGCATCTGCACCTTCCCGCGACCTATTGCATCCGGCGAGAAACAGCAGTATCACTAAAAACAGAACGCATTTTCCCGATATCTCCATTTTCTTGGCAATTTTCATCTCAGTATTAGTACTTCATATCTTTCATTTCTTTGCGATTGATGCGCTCCAGGATCTCCAACGTGGTGCCCTCCGTGCTGACGCCTATACGCTGGGCTTCCTTCACGACTTCGGCGTGATTGATGCGCTCCAGAATCTCCAACGTGGTGCCCTCCGTGCTGACGCCTACACGCTGGGCCTCCTTCACGACTTCGGCGTGATTGATGCGCTCCAGAATCTCCAACGTGGTGCCCTCCGTGCTGACGCCTATGCGCTGGGCTTCCTTCACGACTTCGGCGTGATTTCTTCGTTCAAGGTCATCAAGGGTGGTTAGATCTTCGTCAGAGACACTTTCATCCTTGTTCGTCGGAACAGACGAATCTTTGTCCTTCGGAGCAACTGCAGAGGATTCAGTTTCGGATTCGGGCGAGTCCGAGACAGCATCATTGGTGGCATCGGAAACTGATTCCTGGTCCTCCTCCATATCGTCCCAACCCCGGGGATCGTCGATGGTCTCCTCCGTTTGAACATCCTCATCCGAAGAATCATCGTTCATGATCCAGACGAAAACGTTCGACAAAAGAAAGACGAAAAACCAAATCAAGAAGAGTTTCTTATAGATGGTTTTTATCCTCTTCGTCCCTTGCGTCTGTGAAGTCGATGGCACCTCACTCACATTCCCCGAACCCTTCGGAGGCGTGGGTTCCTCGTTTCTTGCTTTCGGAGGCGTGGTGTCCTCTTTCCTGCTGGTATAGTGCGACCTCTCATCCTTGTTGTAGGATGAGCCACCGTATGATTTCTCATACTCTCCTGACTTATTTTGATAGTCTTTATTCATAGTGCGTTATGGGGAAATGGGGCGGTCCTGCATGGCCGCAACGGAGACAAGGAGTCAACGGGGTGCGACAGAGGTGTAGAAATCGGTGATGAGGCGAATGGCGCGGGCACAGACGGGACAGAAGTCCTGCACCTCGTTGATCTTCATGCGGCATTCCTGGGCAGGGCGGTAGCAGCCCTTGCTCTGGTAGCCTGCACCTTCGAACACGCCCACCACCTGCGTGGCAGCATTCAGTTTCGCCAGGGCATCGGGGTTCTCGCGAGCCTGGCGGAAGTCGGGCACATTGGGATCGAGAGGCGTCGGGATGGGCTGTCCCTCGGGCATCAAGTCCGCCCACTTGCTGGCGAAGTCCTTCAGCGTGGTCACATTGGGTTCCCAAGGCTCCACGTCGGCAGGATACCATTCGGTGTCCATGTCGTCGTAGGCATATTCGTCGGCAAGACCGGCATAGGAGTGGCCGAACTCATGGACGAAGACCTCGCGGAACGTGGGATGGTCGCTCGTGGCGAAGGTGATCTGGTTGTAGATGCCTCCTCCCCCATAGGTGTCGGAGTTCACCAGCACCATGATGTGTTCGAAGGGCACGCCCGACAGCAGGTCGTAGATGGTGTGCATGTCCTGCGAGGTCAGATAGCGCTGGCTGTAGAAAGTGTCGTAGTGGGTATTGGATGCAGTCTCCTTCCACACACCGCGATGGGGCACCGAGGGTCCTGCCTCCAGGCTTGGAGCTGCGACAGCCACCACGTTGAAGCGATCCTTCAGGCTTGCGAAAGGCTCCCAGGCGAAGAGGGCATCCACGGCACGCTCGCAGTCGGCATAGAACTTGCCCATCTGCTGCTCGGTGTAGCCTTCTGCCAAAATGGCAAAGTCGATGCATTCGGCCACATTCACATCCTCGAAGGGATCAAACTCCGTAGCCTCGTATCTTCGCGAGGCACGCGACTTCTCGGGTTTCCCGGCCTTCTGCCCTCCCTTCCAGACATAATAGAACGGGATGCCCTTGTCGCCGATGGGACGGATGAGGATGTCGGCGGGATCGATGGTATGGGTGAGCGAAGCTGTGACCTGCTGATGATGGTCGGTCAAAGTGACCGTGACATCGACCTTTGCCTTCGGATAAGGGATGTTGTAGCTCGATTCGAACGCACGGCTCAAGGTCTTTGCCTCGTCCTCGAGCAGCCATTCCTGGAAGAGCGTCGAGAAGGTCCACACATAAATCACCTCCTGCGTGGCATGGTCGCGCACAGTGAGCTGGCCGTTGCCATTGAGGAACTTTTCGGACAGGCGGCTCCTTCGGCCTGCCCATCGCGGCTGCTTGTAGAGCTGCTCCAGGTAGATGTGCTGTTCGCTGCTATTGCCTGCAAAGACATAGTCGAGGCGTAGCGTATTGTCCTCGAAATATTGGTCGAACGACTGCGCGCGCATCTCCGTAAAGAGGCACGACAATAGGAATGACATCACGAAAAGCAGCAGAAATGGGCGTTTTTGTTTCATTTTTGTGGTTATTTTGTGTGCAAAGATAGGTTTTTTGCCGCGATAATCCAAATATTTGACCCATTTTCTGCAAGATTTACGTCAAAAATGTGCTGTTTTTAGCGCAAATCATTGAAAAACCAATATCCCCAATATAAGGCAATTATTGATTATCAGTGAATTACGAAATATCATGACAAATAAAAATGAAAAAACAAGAAAACAATTTTACAATTTTACAATTTTTTGAAACGAATCCAGAATCCTTCCGCCCCCACGCTCTTCACCCTCCGCTGCTATCCCACCGACGACCTCATGTACGCCATCCTCAGCCTCGGCCGCAAGCTATCCGTCCTCGCTCCCGAGGAGTTTAGGAGGAGGATAATGGAGGCGGTTGAGGGGAAGAAGGAGGGGCAGCGCATGAGGGAAATAACTGCAAATTCTCCAAACAAACGAAACAAATTCTTCAGTAATTAGTGCTTTTTACAATTTCTTATTATAGATTGAGCAAATAATCGCATCTTTGCAACTGCATAAGGTCTATATAGGCTAAGTATATGTAATAAAGCCATTTAACAATTAAGTAACGACAGTTTTAACCATGAGGACCAGCCCGCAAATTTATTGTATTATTGTAAAATTGTAAAATTGTTTTTTCATTTTTTTATTTTTTGGGGGGCTAATTGTTCTTAGGGGGGGGGCGTTTTATTGCAATAATTTTTAAATATTAAATATAATATATAAATTTTATATATTAAATATCGCGCGCAATCGCGAAAACAAGAAAACAATTTTTCAATTTTACAATTTTACAATTTTTTTGGGCTTGCATATAATGGGCTTGTATATATTATGTAGGGGACGGAGGATTGAATAGTTGGATATAGTGAAAAGGGCAAAATGAGGGGTATTTTTACAACAAATTGTGACAACTTTTGTTAAAATGGCCGATTTTAGGGGTATTTTAGTAATGGTTCGTAAAAATTTGCGTAACTTTGCAGCGTGTTCCTGAAAAAGCACTCTCACAGCAGACAAAGCACCTCTTCCTTCTTTTGCGGAAGCATCGTGACGGCCGACAGAATACTTCCGCGACAGGATAAAGAACTTCAACGATCAACAGAGTACCCGATGCTGGGGGGACTGAGTACTCTCACGGCAGACAGAGTGCCTGCTACAACTGCGGAAACACTCCGACGGGGCAACAGAGTGCTTGCTACGGTTGCGGAAATACTCCGATAGGCTGATATAGTACCTGATGCTATTCGGATGGAGCACTCTCACGGCAGACAGCGTGCTTGCTACAACTGCGGAAACACTTCGATGGGGGCGACAGAGTGCTTTCTCAGTTTGCACAAGCATCGTAACGGCCGACAGAGTGCTTGCCACAATGGAAGAAACATTCTCACGGCCGACAGAGTGCTTAGTCCATTTTGTCACACACGACAGACAAATTGGCAGAGAGAGAGCGGTGGCACATGAATTGCCTTTAGATGGGTGTGAATGGAATGTTGAAAATAATAATCATTTAATATATATACTACTATGGCAACAAACATGAATTATCCAAACACCCAGCAGCAGGGTGAGAAGGCACTGGACAAGTATGCCCAGA
>JAEEGF010236936.1_pt1 | contig 10346 bp, 7 predicted proteins | sample 9134171 | NCBI WGS metagenome assembly JAEEGF01 (sample SAMN16246542, study PRJNA631951) | gut metagenome | biome: gut microbiome; feature: rumen; material: AP-attached | host: Bos | place: Iran: Karaj | collected 2018-10 | reverse complement strand
GGAAGAAGAGATTAGTAGGATGGCGCCGAGATATGTGGCGGAACAGCTGGGCAATAACGAATTGAAGCCTTTGCCGGTTGGTGTTTCCGGATATATTGAGCTGGTTTCAAATTATTACTACGTAGATAAGACTCTTCTTATTAAGGATTTTATAGATACGCTTCCTAAAGTATCTCTTTTTACAAGACCCAGGCGATTCGGTAAAACTTTGAACATGGATATGATCAGAGTTTTTTTTGAGAAAACCGATCAGGATACAAGTGTGTTCTTCAAAGATAAAGAAATATGGGCCTGTGGCAGAAAATATCAGGATATGCAGGGAAAGTACCCTGTGATTTATCTGTCCTTTAAAGATGTCAAATATTCATTTTGGGCTAATGCATATGAAGATATCAAAGCGAATATAAGTATGGAATATTCCCGCCATGAAGATGTACTTTTAAGTGAAAAATGCAGTGGGGCGGAAAAGGATTTCTTCAGGAGAATATGTGAAAATGTTGGAAGCGAAGTAGATTATGCCAGAAGTCTTGCTATGCTTTCATCAATGTTGTTTAAGGTCCATGGACAGAAGGCCGTTATTATCATTGATGAGTATGATATTCCAATACAACAGGGATATATGGGCGGATATTATGAAGAGATAGTAGGCTTTATGCGTAATCTTTTTTCCGGAGCCTTCAAGGACAATCCAAATCTTGCCTACGGCTTTTTGACAGGTATTCTCAGGGTGGCGAAGGAGAGTATTTTCAGTGGCCTTAATAACCTCAAGGTTAATACTATTCTGGATGATAGATATTGCAGCTACTTTGGATTTACTCAGGCTGAAGTAGAGAAAATGCTCGATTACTATGGGGCATCGGATAAAAAGACGCAGTTGCAGGAGTGGTATGATGGCTACAGATTTGGAGATTGTGAGATATATAATCCCTGGTCTGTAATAAATTATATTGATGAAAAATGTCAGCCGAAGGCATTCTGGCAGTCAACCGGAAATAATGACCTGCTTGGGGACATTATCGAGCTGGCCACTCCGGATATAGCAGATAATCTTAGAAGGTTTATGCAGGGAGAGAAGGTTCCGGCTTATATAGACACAGATGTAATCTATCCCGAAATAAAGGGAAATCCCTATGGTGTATACAGCTTTCTTCTGATGGCAGGGTATCTGAGAAATGAGGATATTGTGCCTCAGGATGATGGCTATTACATGTGTAATGTTTCGATTCCTAATCGAGAGATTTCATCAGTATATGCGAAAGAGGTTTTGAATAAACTCAAGGGAAGTACAGCAGGATCCACGGCCTTAAGAATATCCCATGCTATAGGAGAAAAAGATATAACAGAGCTCACAGCTCTGCTTAATGAATACCTTATGGATACGGTCAGTTTTTTTGACACAGGAGAGGAGGCTTTTTATCACGGGCTTGTTCTTGGACTGTGTGCGATTCTGAACAATAGGTATAAGGTCAGATCCAACAGGGAATCAGGGCTGGGAAGATATGATGTTCAATTGACCCCTTTGCAGGACGGACTTCCTTGCTACATCTTCGAATTTAAGTTTACCGATGACAAAAAGGCGTCTCTGGATAAGCTGGCAAAAGAAGCAGTTACGCAGATAGATGATAAAAAATATGATCATGAACTTCTTGCAGATGGAATAACGAATATTATAAAGATAGGTTTTGCTTTTAGAGGTAAAGAAGTGGCAAGCACTCTTTGAAGTGCTTGCCATATTTTTTGTCCTATTTAATCTCTTGGCTTCATATAGAAGTTACCCATAATCTCTTCGGTCTTAACGGAATTGATGAAGGCGTTCTTGTCGATTTCCTTGATCTTGGGAATGAGCTTCCTGGTGTCGGAGGCGCTGACGATGGAGTAGACGATCTTCTTGTTCTTGTGGGCAAAAGAGCCCTCGCCGTCGATAAGGGTGGCGCCGTGTCCGCAGGTCGAGTAGATCAGGGAGCAGACTCTGTCGGGCATGTCTGTGATGATAAACAGGGTCCTCTGCTGGTAGGTCTTGTACAACACGTGCAGGGCCTGAGTGGATACATACTGGAATATCATGGAGTAGAGAGCCTTGTCCCAACCAAAGAAGATACCTGCAACCGCCAGGATCACGATGTTGGCTCCCAGGATATAGGGGAAGGCGTCAACTCCCTTTTTCTGGGATAAAAAGATTGAGATGAAATCAGTTCCTCCGGTGGTGGCATCCACCTTGAGACACATGGTAATTGCCACGGCATTGACGATTCCGCCGAATACCGCCACCAGAAGTGGATCGCTGGTAACCTGGAATGAAGGAAGGATATCGACGAACACACCGTTGAAGAAAACCATGATCATGGAAAAAAGGGTGAATTTCTTGCCGATATATCTGTATCCGATGTAGACAGGGATCGCGTTCAGTACCACGTTGATAGGCGTGTACAGAAGATTGATCCCAAAATACTTGCTGAAAATACGCTGGGTGATAATGGTGATACCCTGAGCACCGCCGGGATAGAGACCGCCGGCGTTGATGAAGGTGTTGATATTAAATGCCATCAAAAGAGCAGACAGAAGGACCACAACAAGTCGCACAAAGTCCTTTCTTACTGTTGCTCTTAAATCTTTTTCTGAAAAACCCATAAGTTCCCTCGATAATTAAGTATTGATATAACTAAGTATACAATAAAATCTGCTTAATCACAAAGCAGGTCGTGGTTTATTACCTGCAAAAAGGGCTGTTTGGTCACAGTGGTAAGAGAAGGTGTATCCACAACAGGCATGAAATCTGCGGCATTTACCGCATCCTTTTTCTGCACAGGCACGCCGTCTCCGGCCTTGAAGGCTGCCACGAACTCCTCTATGGAACCAATCTTATAAGGAAAACTCATGCCTCCCATATCCTTCTGGGTAAAGGCGTGGATATCGGAACCGCCGGTCATTAGAAAGCCGTGCTTTACGCCGTATTCATAGCCGAGGGCATTCTGATAATCCGGATTGGCAGCATTGTAGCACTCGATGCCGTCGCAGACAGAGGGCATAAGGTGGATGGTTGACAGGTAGTCCCTCTCCCTGAAGGGGTGTGCCTGGATCATGATGCCTCCCGCCTCATGGACCAGATCCCTTACCCCGGGTCTGTCCTTGGTCATGATATCCGGATTGTCCAGAAGCCACTTTTTATCCACTCCGTAAAGGAGATATTCATCCCCCTGGAAATTGTATTCGATACCGAACATTACAGTGAAATCCCTGCCCTCAGCAGCTTCGAGGGCATGTTCGAAGCCAACGCAGTATCTCTCAACCCGCTCAGCCCAGGGCAGATCCCCGGGGATGCAGCTGTTTCCGTTAAAAAAGTGGTCTGTCACAATGATTCCGCTGTAACCAAGACCTGACATGTAATCTATGTAGTCCGCTCCATAAGTCTTGGAGCAGGCGCTTCCCTCTATGGTATGAAGATGTGTTTCGTATACGTAGTTCATATTTTCCTCTGACTTTGTGAATTATTTACCGAAACACATTATAACATAGCAGTAAAAAGGTTGAATATGCTATTTTATTTGAGTGAAAATTCTTTATAATTAAAAGGAATATGAACAAAAAGGACGGGGAGTAACATGGGAGAACTAAGATATATCAAGATAAATGAGATTGAAGACAGCAGGATCAACATCTTCGGACGACTGGGGAAGGTGAGACAGCCGCTGCCTCTTTTATTTAACGGAAGCGCTGTGGAGGTGAGAGTAAACGGCTCTGACCTTTGGATAGATGTGGAGACGGATTCCGATTTTCACGAGCCCTGGGTGGCCTATGAGCTCAACGGAGCCATGATGGGCCGCCAGATGCTGCTTCCGGGAAGGCACAGGATCTGCCTTTTCAGGAACATGAATCCTGAGACCTTCAAGACTGTGAGGTTCTACAGAGAGCTTCAGGCCATGAGCGAGGATGACAGATGCAAGGTCCTGGTCCACGGCATTGAGCTGGACGGAGAGCTGGGCGAGGTGGAGAAGCTTTCCAGGAAAATAGAATTTATCGGAGACAGCATCACCTCAGGAGAGGGCAGCTACGGCGCCGTTACTGATGTGGACTGGCTTGCAATGTACATGAGCGCCTCCGTTAACTACGCCACCATGACAGCAAAAGAGCTTAAGGCGGACTATCACATTTTATCCCAGGGAGGCTGGGGCGTATTCTGCGGCTGGGACAATGATCCAAGACACAATATTCCCAAGGTCTACGAGAAGGTATGCGGCCTGGTGACAGGACCTCTTTCTGCAGAGCTTGGAATGGATGAAGATTATGACTTTTCATCCTGGCAGCCTGATGTTATAGTAGTTAATCTGGGCACCAACGATATCACTGCTTTTTCACAGCCGCCTCTTGTTAATCCTGATGACGGCCTTACCTACAAGCAGAGAGTGAACCCTGACGGCTCCCTTAACAGAGAGGATGAGCTCAAGGTAGAAAATGCGATAGTGGCATTCCTTAAGATGCTCAGAAAGCACAGCCCCAAGGCGCACATTGCCTGGTGCTATGGTATGCTTGGAAGCCACCTGAATCTTACAATTACAGAAGCTGTTACAGCTTACAGAAAAGAGACAGGAGATACAAATGTTTCCTTCTTCCAGCTGCCCAACACCACCATGGAGACCTTCGGAGCACATATGCACCCCGGAAGAAAGTCCCATGAGAACGGTGCGTCAGCCCTGGTATATTACCTCAGGGAGAAGATGAACTGGTACTAAGATACAAAAGGATTTTATTAAATGGCTCAGATTAGTTCTAAGAGATACTCCAAGGACATGACGGTGGGAGTTCCCTACAAGCTTATTTTGTCCTTTATGCTTCCTATGATGATGGGAAACATTTTTCAGCAGTTTTATAACATAGTAGACACCATCATTGCCGGAAGGTTCATTGACGCCAAGGCCCTGGCGGCTGTGGGTTCCACAGGTTCCATAACCAACCTGTTTTTTGCCCTGGGTAACGGCCTTGCCACGGGAATCGGTATTCTGGTATCCCAGAGCTTTGGAAGCGGCGATATGAAGAATGTAAGGAAGGTCATCACCAATGCCTTCGTAATTGTGAGTGCTACGGCTCTTTTTGTGGGATGGCTCGGATATGCCTGTTCAGGCTTCGTTCTTAGGAATTTCCTTCATACCCCGGAGGACATCGTGGAGGATGCGACAGTCTATATGGCCATCACCTGTATAGGCTTCATCGGGACAGCCCTTTACAACACGATTTCCTATATAATGCGAGGCGTGGGGGATTCCAAGACTCCCCTGTATTTCCTAATGGCCTCCAGTTTTATCAATGTGTTCATGGATCTTTTGTTTGTAATAACCTTCAAAATGGGAGTTGTGGGCCTTGCGGTGGCTACCATTACAGCCCAGGCGCTGTCCGCGGCGGGCTCCATTGCCTACGCTTTTATCAAAAATCCTGTGTTCAGGATTGATAAGTCCGACTGGAAGCTTGATTTCGATGTGATAAAAAAATGTTACACCCTGGGTGGTTCCATGGCTCTTCAGAGCGGCCTGATAGCTTTGTCCTTCGTTATTCTGCAGAGAGTCATCAACTCCTTTGATTCTGTGGTGGTTGCAGCCTTTACCACCACCAGCAAGATCGAGAACCTGGTCAATATGCAGTTCAAGGCTTTGCAGGATTCTCTTTCCACCTACACCGGACAGAATATCGGTGCCAGGAAGGGTGACAGGGTCAAGAAGGGCTTTACCAGCGGAATAATCATGATGGCGGGCTACGCCGTAGTTATGATCATAGTTATGATGCTCTTTAGCGATGTATTTGTGAAGATATTCATTGACAGCTCGGAGATCGAGATCATACGATTCGGCTCCAGAGCCATGAAGATTCTGGCTGCATTTTATCTGCCTCTTGGAGCTATTTACGTTGGAAGAGGTATCCTTAATGGTGCGGGAGATGCCAAGTTCCCGCTTATATCCGGTATTGCTGAGATGGCAGGAAGAGTAGTATTTCCGGCATTTCTGTGCTCGCTGCCTTTTTTGGGAGCCTGGGGCCTTTGGGTTTCCACCGGAGTTACCTGGACCATCGTGGGGGTCACAGCCATAGCAAGATATAACATGAAGGACTGGCGAAAAGGACTGTTTTAACGAACTTCATATATTCTTTTTGATATTTTAAGTTTCGTATAAATATCGGCATATTGGGATGGAGTAAGATCTTCCACATAGTTTTGTGAGAAGTTTTTCTCTATCCCATTCTTCTTGAGGATGTCCGCTGCCTTGTTGTAGGCGATGGCGGCTTCTGCTTCTGTATTGTATTTCCCCACAACATAATTGCTTTTGACATGGATGATGGTCTTATATCTCACAAAGCCCTTGTGAACGAACTGGCGAACCCCTCTGTATCTGTTGAGGATGATGATGTTTTCGTAGCGAAGGTCCGTGGGATCGTCGTTGGCAAAATGGTAGTCACGTCCCTCCACGGCGTAGCTCTTGATGCCATAGCGGGCAAGGACGGAGAGCTGGCTTCCGTAGTCTGCCACGAAGAGATGATTTCCTCTTTTCATTATCTTATGGGAGGAATAGTAAAAAAGGTCATCGATGTCAAACTTATAGATAAGAGTAGGAGACAGGTAGTACAGGAAGTATTTCTTTTCCAGATAAATGGGATTGGCGATGTACATGCCCTTGTCCCGGTAGTTGATGAGGCAGACGCATTTTTCAAAGGGCAGGTACATGGAACTGTTATAGGAAGAAATGGAAAAATCATTGTCTGACAGGATGTGGCGGGCTTCCTTGTAAACCACCGCGGCGGTGTTTGCATCAGAAAAGGAACCAAGGGAGATGTGTTTTCCACCATGGGTAATGGATGCTCTGAAGGATGGAGTGCCGTCCTTCAGGGTATTTTCATATACTCCGATGTTCCTGATTTTCGCCATTAATTTTCCTGCCTTTACAATCTGAATATTTAATGCTTTAATAATTCAAAGTATTAAAATGAATGGTGGAAATTTTCGTGGGTATTATGGTATACTGATTACTCAAAGGGCAAATTCTTACCCGGAAAATTCAGCAATTATCGTTATATCAATAATATTTTACCAATAAATGAGGAGTGAAAGCAATGGCAAAGGAAGTTTTGTACAGTAGTACCAGAGGAGCACAGGGACAGATCAAGGCGTCAGAGGCTATTTTAAGAGGACTGGCACCGGACGGAGGTTTGTATGTACCGGATCATATCCCTCATCTTGAGAAGACCTTAAGGGAGATCTCAGAGCTTGATTATCAGGGAACAGCTTATGAGGTAATGAAACTTCTTTTGACGGACTATACAGAGGAAGAGCTGAAATACTGCATCACCCATGCCTATGATTCCAAGTTTGATACAGAGGAGATCGCACCTTTGGCAGAGGCAGGCGGAGCTTACTACTTAGAGCTTTATCACGGCGCAACCATCGCCTTCAAGGATATGGCACTTTCAATTCTTCCATATCTTATGACCACAGCAGCCAAGAAGAACAACGTAAGGAATGAGATCGTTATCCTTACAGCAACATCAGGAGATACAGGTAAGGCAGCCCTTGCAGGCTTTGCTGATGTTCCCGGCACAAGGATCATCGTTTTTTATCCCAAGCACGGCGTAAGCCCTATCCAGGAGCAGCAGATGGTTACCCAGAAGGGCGACAACACCTGCGTTATCGGTATCGAGGGCAATTTCGATGATGCCCAGACTGGAGTTAAGAAGCTCTTTACTGATCCCGCATTGGCCAAAGAGATGGATGAAAAGGGCTTCCAGTTCTCATCAGCCAACTCCATCAACATCGGAAGGCTTGTTCCTCAGATCGTTTACTATGTTTACTCATATGCCAAGCTCCTTAAGGAGGGCAGAATCGCAGACGGCCAGGCTATCAATGTGGTAGTTCCCACAGGTAACTTCGGTAACATCCTTGCCGCATACTATGCTAAGAACATGGGTGTGCCCATTGCCAAGCTTATCTGCGCATCCAATTCCAACAAGGTTCTCTTTGACTTCTTTATGTCAGGAGAATATGACAGAAACCGTGACTTTGTACTTACTTCATCACCTTCCATGGATATCCTTATCTCTTCTAACTTGGAGAGACTTATCTATCACATCGCCGGTGATGACTGCGCTGCAGATGCAGCATACATGAAGGCTCTTTCCGAGGAGGGCAAGTATGTTATCACTGATGAGATGAGAGCTAAGCTTACAGATTTCTATGGCAACTTCGCCACAGAGGAGGAGACCTGGAGCACCATCGGCAAGCTCTTTAACGAGACAAGCTACCTTATCGATACCCACACTGCAGTTGCTGCAGCTGTTTATGACAAGTATGTGAAGGATACAGGGGACAAGACTGTGACAGTTATCGCTTCCACAGCAAGCCCTTACAAGTTCACAAGAAGCGTTATGAACGCCCTTGGAAAAGGGGATGAGAGCAAGGACGATTTTGCTCTTGCAGATGAGCTTTCTGCTATTTCAGGCATCGCTATCCCTGAGGCCGTTGAGTCCATCAGAACAGCAGAGGTAAGACATAAGACTGTTGTTGACAAGACTGAGATGGAAGGCGCAGTTAAGAACTTCCTTGGACTTTGATAGGGGATGAATTTTGGCAATGGATACATATAGTAATGTTTTTGACATAATTATTGTTTTATTCGGATTGTATATGATTTATTCAGTCTTCCAGATGAAGGTTAATGATATAATAAGAGTAGGTGTCATCCTGCCGCCTTCAGTCCACGAGAAGATGCTTACAGACAGAGAGGCCTTCAAGAAATATGCCTTTCCGAGACATCTGGCAGAGGGAGTTATAATGTTATTCCTGGGAATGGCAGGGATATTCCTTGACCTCAATGGGCTTGGCCTCTATCACGCATTTATTTACATCGTGGTTCTGGTAGTATGGCTGGTATTTTATCTTTCGGTTGAGAGGGGAAAAAAGAAGTTTTACAAGCAGTTTGATAATAAAAAGAAGAAATGATCATTTCTGACAGGAGGTGCGTATGGATTTAGGCAAAGGGTACTACTCGGAAAACACACCGGAAATTGTTGAACTATCGAACCTTTCGAGGGAAGCGGATTTAATTGAGAACGAGCTTTTTTACAAATATGACGTAAAAAGAGGTCTTCGTGACCTGAACGGTAAGGGCGTACTTACAGGTCTTACCCGCATTTCAGAGATTGTTGCCAAAAAGGTTGTTGACGGAGTTGAAGTTCCTGCCGACGGTGAGATCTATTTCAGAGGCTATGATGTTCACAAGCTGATAGATAACGCTGTGGCTGAGAACAGATTTGCTTTTGAGGAGTGTACATACCTGCTTCTCTTTGATAAGCTTCCTACGGGAAAAGAGCTTTTTGAGTTTGAGAAGCTCCTTGGAATCTACAAGGGATTGCCACCCAGCTTTGTTCGTGATGTCATCATGAAGGCACCCAGCCGTGATATGATGAACACTCTGGCAAGGAGCGTGCTTACTCTTTATTCCTATGACGACTACGCAGATGATGTGTCTCTTCCCAATGTTTTGAGACAGTCACTGCAGCTCATAAGCATGTTCCCGCTGCTTGCTATCTACGGCTATCATGCCTATAACCATTACCACGAGGGCAATTCTCTCTTTATCCATCCTCCCAAGGAGGAGCTGGGTACAGCGGAGACAATATTGTACCTCCTTAGACCTGACAGTAAATATACGGAGCTTGAAGCCAAGCTCCTGGACATCTGCCTTGTGCTTCACATGGAGCACGGCGGCGGTAATAATTCATCCTTCACAACCCACGTTGTGAGCTCCAGTATGACAGATACCTATTCTGTTATTGCGGCAGCCATCGGATCCCTTAAGGGACCTCGTCACGGCGGTGCCAATATCAAGGTTGTGCACATGTTTGATGACATCGAAGCCAACGTCAAGGACTGGAAGGATGAGGAAGAGGTAGCTGCTTACCTTGATAAGATCCTTAACAAAGAGGTCTTTGACAAGGCCGGACTTATCTATGGTATCGGACATGCTATCTATTCCAAATCAGACCCGAGAGCAATGATCCTTAAGAGCTTCGTGGAGAAGCTGGCGGTAGAGAAGGGCAGAGAGGATGAGCTTGCCCTCTATGAGATGGTTGAGCGCCTTGCACCCAAGATCATCAGCGGAGAGCGCACCATGTACAAGGGCGTCAGCGCCAATGTGGACTTCTACTCAGGCTTTGTTTACAGAATGCTGGATCTTCCTGAGGAGCTTTATCCTACAATCTTCGCCATGGCAAGAATCGTTGGATGGAGTGCTCATCGTATGGAAGAGCTTGCCAATAATGGAAAAATCATTCGTCCTGCATACATGGCTATTGAGCCCCGCAAGGAGTACAAA
>JAEEGF011591048.1_pt1 | contig 10349 bp, 8 predicted proteins | sample 9134171 | NCBI WGS metagenome assembly JAEEGF01 (sample SAMN16246542, study PRJNA631951) | gut metagenome | biome: gut microbiome; feature: rumen; material: AP-attached | host: Bos | place: Iran: Karaj | collected 2018-10 | reverse complement strand
GGACCGCAGGACATGCCGAAACACATGAAGAACCCGGGCAACAACCGCTATTTCTTCCTTCCGCTGATTCTGGGACTGGTCGGTCTGATATACCAATTCAGGAAGGATCCGCACAGCGGCATGGTGATTCTGGCGCTCTTTGTCATGACAGGTATAGCCATCGGGGTTTACCTGAACATGTACGCCTACCAGCCGCGCGAGCGGGACTACGCCTTTGCAGCCTCCTTCTACGCCTTCGCCATGTGGATAGGGCTTGGCGTGTACGCCATCTATGACGGCCTGCGCAAAAAGGTCAACCCGACAGCCTCGGCCATACTTGCCACTGCCGTCTGTGTAACGGTGCCGGCAATAATGGGGGCGCAGAACTGGGACGACCACAACCGTTCCAACCGCTTCCTTACACGCGAGATTGCCAAGGCCTACCTTGATTCCTGCGCACCGAACGCCATCCTGTTCACCAACGGGGACAACGACACCTTCCCTCTGTGGTACATGCAGGAGGTTGAGGGATACCGCACCGACATCCGGATCTGCAACCTTTCCTTAGCAGGCACGGACTGGTATCTCGACCAGATGAAGCGCAAGGCATACGACGGCGAACCTGCACCTATCAGGATGACCAAGGAGATGTACAAACAGGGGACCCGCGACATGCTGGTTGCCAGGAACGAGATCAAGAGCCCGCAGAACCTGGCAAACGTGATGAAGGATATCATGTACAATCCGCAGAACAACAAACGTGATGCCTACATCCGCACCACCAGATTCTACCTTGATGTGGACCGTCAGAAGGTGATCGCCAACGGCACAGTACATCCCAGCGATACGGACAAGATTGTGGACAGGGTGGTCTGGAACATGCCGAAAGAGACCATCTACCAAGCCAACGGGCAGGACACAATAATGATTATCTCCAAGGCATATATCGCCATGATGGACATTCTTGCCAATAACAATTGGGAACGTCCCATCTATTATGTGGCAACCACAGGCTCCGAGTCCTTCTTCGGACTGGACAAATATTTCCAGATGGAGGGTCTTGCCTACCGTCTGGTTCCAGTCAGGGATGACGACCCCAACACATTGGGCGGCCTCTACGGACGTGTCAATCCGGATGTGCTCTATGAAAACGTCAAGAAATTTGATTTCAGCGAGTATGCCAATCCGGACGTGTATTTTAGCGAGGACTACACGAGAACCGTCATCAATCTGAAAATGTTCATGCTCCGGCTGGCGGATGCCTTCGTGGCGAAACAACGGCCGAAGGAGGCATACGAAGTGCTGAACCTTTGCTACAGCTGGTTCCCGCAAAACACCATCCCCTACGACAACATGGAACTCTACCTGGGCGAGCTCTATTTCAAATGCGGGCTGCCGGAGGCGACCAAAGAGGGGTTGAAGCTGTTCAACGACTACGTGGGCCAGATGGAGCTGGAAAACCGCTATTATGCCAAATTCAAGGGCAATAAAATGGAGATTGTGCGGGATGATTGGGAACGTAACCGTGCCATCTGCAACCAGATTGTCCAAATTGCCGGCATGTACCGGCAGGCCGAAGTGAATGCAGACCAAGGTGCGGCATTCACCGCCCTGGCCGACAGGGCAGCCGCACAACGGTAAGTTTTTGAAGAGGGTGTCTCAAAAGGCGCCCTCTTTTACCTTCTTGCATTCATCACATTTCCATTAATGCAATGAAAGAAATTTGAGAGTTTAAAATTTAAAATATTTTATTATGAAAGATGTAAAGGAATATATTGGGCAGAACAGGGAGCGTTTTCTGGAAGAGCTTTTCTCCCTGATCCGCATTCCGTCCGTCAGTGCGGAGGCGGAACACAAGGATGACATGGTGCGTTGCGCAGAACGTTGGCGCGAACTGCTGCTTGCCGCCGGTGCCGACAAGGCTGAGGTGATGCCAACGGATGGCAATCCGGTGGTGTACGGGGAAAAGACCGTCGGGGCGGACAAACCTACCGTGCTGGTTTATGGACATTACGATGTGATGCCGGTGGCACCGCTCGACTTGTGGAAGACCAGCCCGTTTGAACCGGTCGTTAAGGACGGACGCATCTGGGCTCGCGGTGCCGATGACGACAAGGGACAGTCCTTCATGCAGGCCAAGGCCTTTGAGTTCATGGTGAAGACCGGACAGCTCCCCTGCAACGTGAAGTTCATGCTGGAGGGCGAAGAGGAGATAGGCAGCGGCAGCCTGTACGGATTCTGCGAAACGCACAAGGAGCTGCTTAAGGCAGATGTCATACTGGTGAGCGACACTAGCATGATTGCCGCCGATGTGCCGTCAATCACATCTGGGCTGCGCGGACTCTGCTATTGGGACGTGGAGGTGACAGGCGCAAACCACGACCTGCACAGCGGCATCTACGGAGGTGCGGTGGCAAACCCCATCAATGTGCTCTGCAAGATGATTGCCGGCCTGCACGATGCTGACGGACGCATCACCATTCCCGGTTTCTATGACGATGTGCTGGTGATAAGCGATGAGGAGCGCGCCCTGATGGCACAGGCCCCGTTTGACGAGGCGGCCTACAAGCGTGAACTGGAGATTAAGGAGGTGTGCGGCGAAAAGGGCTACAGCACAAAGGAGCGCACCGGCATCCGTCCATGCCTGGATGTCTGCGGAATTTGGGGCGGGCATACCGGCGAAGGATCCAAAACGGTGCTTCCCTCCAAGGCCTACGCCAAAATCTCCACACGGTTGGTGGCCAATCAGGATTTCCAGAAAATCAGTGCGATGTTCAAGGAGTATTTTGAAAATGCAGCTCCGGACTGCGTAAATGTGAAGGTGACCCCATCCCACGGCGGCGCCGCCTACGTGACCCCGTTGGACACGCCTGCCTATCGTGCGGCTGAAAAGGCGATGACCGAAACCTACGGCAAAAGACCCATTCCGACCCGCAGCGGCGGCTCCATCCCCATCGTGGCCGGTTTCGAGAAGATTTTGGGCATCAAAAGTGTGCTCATGGGCTTCGGTCTGGGAAGTGACGACATCCATGCGCCCAACGAGAACTATCCGCTGCAACAGTTCTTCAAAGGCATTGAAACAATCCCCTATTTCTACGAGAATTTTGCGGAAATGCTCCGGAAATAGTTGTAAAAAAAACGCAATCCACCTACAAAATGCCATATAATCAATATTATATGGCATTTAAAATATTTTTTCCCCATACGTGGCTTCGTATTCTAAAAGTTTGTACTTTTGCATTTCAAATTTTTAAGAAAAAAGAAGTATTAGGAATACAGATAAAACTCGCGAGAAATGTCAAAGATTTGCATGATTACCGGCAAGAAGCCGATGAGGGGAAACAACGTTTCGCATTCTAACATCAAGACCAAACGCAGATTCTCACCCAACCTGCAGGAGAAGAAGTTCTACATTCCGGAGACGGACGAGTGGGTTATTCTGAAGGTTTCCGCCAGAGGCATCAAATACATTAACCGTCATGGCGTGTTAGGTGCGTTGCAGCACGCTTACGACAAGGGTGTTTTGTATTAGTCTGTTTCAGATGAACGGATATAAAGGGAGGTTGTAACAGCCTCCCTTTTTGCTTTATTCATCCTCCCCATCTTCAGTGAACTGCAAAAAATCCTTCAGATATTCTATCTGGCGACGGTCCCGCTTGGTGGGACGTCCGATGCCGGCGTCACGGTGTTCAGTCTGCATCCGGGCGATCCGTACCCGCTCATATTCCTCCGGTGGAGTCAGATCCAGATAATAATCCGGAACTTTGACTGCCGGTATCCTTGATTTGGGTGCGTCCAGCACACGCACCGTCCTCAACAGGGCGCCAATCCGCACCTGCACCTCCTCACCCACCTTCACTTCACGCGCAGGCTTGCAGTTGGTGCCGGCCACCTTCACCTTGCCCGCATTGCAGGCCTCCGTGGCCAAGGAACGGGACTTGAAGAGCCGCACCTCCCACAACCATTTGTCCATACGGGTCTTTTCCATAATACAAGCTATTTGGTGAATACATATTGCAGGATGTTGGCTCCCATCTGTAACGCTTTCAGGTGCAGCTCCTCCGAATCGTGATGGACTGCCGGATCCTCCCAGCCGTCTCCCAAGTCGCATTCAAAGGTGAACAGGCAGACCAGCCTACCTTCGTAAACCAGGCCGAAAGCCTGCGGCGGACGATTGTCATGCTCATGGATCTTCGGCAAGCCGTTTGGGAAAGCATATTTCTGATGGAAAATAGGATGCGAATATGGCAGTTCCACAAAATCAAGTTCGGGGAAGACCTTTTTCATCTCCCGCCGGATGGGGATGCTGATGCCATAATTGTCATCAATATGCAGAAATCCGCCGGCCAGCAGGTAGGTACGCAGGTTACGCACCTCCTCGTCCGAGAAGAGCACATTGCCGTGTCCGGTGATATGCAGATACGGATAGTCGAATATTTCGCGGCTGGCCACATCCACCGTCGGCACCTCCGGATTTAGCCTCATCCCCAGCTGGCTATTGCAGAATTTTACAAGGTTGGGCAGCGATGTGGGATTGGCGTACCAGTCGCCGCCACCCCGGTACTTCAGCAGTGCAATGGATTGCCCGTTCACGCTGCAAAACACTAATGGCAAACTGATTATCAAAAATATAAATCTTTTCATACCTCACAATTTTCCAACTGCAAAAGTAACGCTTTTTATCAATCGGAAAGGATGGTTGCTCCGCTTTTTTTACCAGCTGTCCGCACATGTCCGTCCAAGTCTGAAAATATTCTGCGGAATAAGTCATTTCATGTTCCAATTTAAAGTATATTTGCTTTTCCATAAAAAGAAAAAATTATGCTTCATTTAGAAAGAGTTACAGAATTGGAAAAGAAAGCCATGCAAACCCGTAGGGACATTTTGCGCATGGTGCACACCGCACAGTCCGGACATCCGGGAGGTTCCCTGGGATGCGCCGATTTCCTTACAGCACTATTCTCTGAAGTGATGGACCGCAAGCCTGACACCTTTCGCGCGGACGGCCATGGGCAGGACATGTTTTTCCTTTCCAACGGACACATCACACCCGCCTTATACAGTTGCCTGGCACGTGCCGGCTATTTTGACATCCATGAACTGGGCAGCTTCCGGCAATTAGGCAGCCGACTGCAGGGACATCCCTCCATCCACAGCGGATTGCCCGGCATCCACGTGGCATCCGGCTCCCTCGGACAGGGGACCTCGGTGGCCATCGGTGCGGCGGAGGCGAAAAAACTCAACCACGACCCCTCCCTCGTATATGTGCTGACCGGAGACGGTGAGCTGCAGGAGGGACAGAACTGGGAGGCCTTCATGTATGCTGGCGCCAAGCAGGTGGACAACCTGATTGTCACTGTAGACTACAATAAGAAACAGATTGACGGCAGCACGGACGATGTGATGAACCTGCTGGATCTGGATGCAAAATTCAACGCTTTCGGATTCACGGTGTTTGAAGGTAACGGCAACAGCATGCCGGAACTGCTCACCATCCTGGAACTGGCCAAGGAGGCCTGCGGCAAAGGGCACCCGGTCGCATTCCTGATGCACACCGAGATGGGCTATGGGGTGGACTTTATGACAGGCAACCACAAATGGCACGGGACACCGCCCAATGACGAACAGTTGGCCGCCGGCCTCGCCCAATTGGAAGAGACGCTTGGAGACTATTAGATGAAACGGCTGGACAGATACCTGCTGAAAACCTACATCGGCCCCTTCTTCATGACCTTTCTGGTGGTCGTGTTCATCTTCCTGATGCAGTTCGTATGGAAGTACATTGACGATCTTGTCGGGAAAGGTTTGGAATGGACAGTGCTGCTCCGGCTTATGGGCTATACTGCCTGCACCTTTATCCCGATGTCGCTTCCTTTGGCACTTCTGCTGTCCGGCCTGATGACTTTCGGCAACCTGGGCGAACGCTTTGAACTGACTGCCATCAAATCATCGGGGATTCCTCTTTACCGCATCATGCGGCCGCTGATTCTTTTTGCCGTTGTCTGTTCTGCAGGCAACTTTTTCCTGTCGAACAACCTGGTGCCCTACGCCAACCTGAAAAGCACAATGCTGTTGCGTGACATCCGCACCCAAAAGCCGGCGCTCAGCATTGAGGAGAAGGTGTTTTACAAAGGCATTGACAACTATGTGATCCGCATCGGGAAAAAGGACAAGGATAACCAGACCGTGCATGACATCCTGATTTATGACCACAGCAACGGAAACAGTTTTGCGCGGTTCACACACGCCAAGGAGGGTTCCATGGTAATGGATGAAAAAAAACAGCTGCTGGTGTTCACCCTTAAGGATGGTTTTTATTTTGACGAGGACATGCAGAAAAGCAATGACGCTCCGGAACGACGCCTGCTCATGAGGGGCACATTCCAACGGCAGACCATCCGTTTTGACATCTCCTCCTTCCAATTCAGCCGTAGTGATGAGGATGTTTTCAAGACAAATTATACAGCATTAAATGTAAAGCAATTGGGAAGATTCATCGACTCCATCCGCAGTGAAATCGGTGAAAAACGCCAATATCTGAGCCAGAACATGCTGCTCCAGTTCGGTGCCATCCGGAGCTGTCTGCAGGACACCCTCTCCCCTCTCCCGGACACTCTTGTCCTGATGCCGCTGAATGCTCAGGAGCAATTCAGCGCCGCCACCAATGCACTGCAAAAGATCAGGGAGCAGCAAGGCACCCTTGAATTCTACAATATGGACCAGACCAACCAGAACGAGCAACTATGGCGATATGAAATTGAATGGCACCGCAAGTTCACCCTCTGCGCAGCATGCCTTATCCTCTTCTTTATCGGTGCTCCGTTAGGCTCCATCATCCGCAAGGGAGGGATTGGTATTCCGCTGACCATCAGTATCCTGATTTTTGTGTTTTACTGGGTGGTCTCAACAATTGGAGAGCGCATGGCCCGCATCGGCAGCCTCACCTCAGCCCAAGGCATGTGGATTTCCTCCCTGATACTGCTTCCGATCGGACTTTTCCTCATCTTCAAATCCACCAGGGAAAGCCAATGGCTGGAATTCTTCCAACAAAAGCACATCCGCACATTTATCCGGAAAAAGTTCAGAAAAAAGAATGAAAGTATTACAGATCTGCAATAAGCCGCCCTACCCGCCCAACGAAGGCGGCTCCATGGCCATGCACGCCGTCACACGGATGCTGCTGCAACAGCATTGCAGCGTGAAAGTTCTGGCGATGGAGAACCAGAAGTGTCCTGTAAGCCTTGCGGACATTCCGGAGGAATACCGTCAGCAGACCGGTTTTGAATGGATTTTTGTGGACACAAGGCTGAATCCTTTCGCCGCACTCCGTGCGCTGCTTCGCAACCGGTCATACCACGTTGTGCGCTTTTACAGCAAAACATTCGCCCAACGGCTCAAGGAGATCCTTCAGGAAGAACAATATGACATAATCCAGCTGGAAACCGTATATCCGGCCGTATACCTGCCGCTCATCCGAAGTTGCAGCAGCGCAAAAGTGGTGATCCGAGCACACAACATCGAACACAAAATATGGGAACGCATCGCAATCCATACCCGCAACCCCTTCAAAAAGGCCTACCTGCGCATTTTGAGCAGGCAGCTGCAACGCTTTGAACTTGATGCGCTGAGTCTGGCTGACGGCATTGAAACCATTTCGCCGGTGGATTCGGAATATTTTCAGAAAAAAACAGACACACCCGTTTGCGTAATTCCATTCGGAATCCCGTTACGTCCAGTGCAGCCTAAACCCTCCGCACAGCCGCACCGGCTCTTCTCACTCGCCTCCATGAACTGGAAGCCGAACGAGGAGGGTATCCGCTGGTTCGTGAACGAATGCTGGCCGCTCATCCGGCAGCAGCATCCGGAGCTGGAATTCCGGATTGCGGGGCGGCACCTCCCGCAAAAGTTTCTGGAGCCGCTGCCTCCGGGCATACGGATTGTAGGCGAAGTGGCCGACTCCGGGGCTTTCATGCGCGAAAACGGGATACTAGTGGTACCGCTGCTTTCCGGCAGCGGCGTGCGCATCAAGATATTGGAAGGGATGAGCCTGGGTGTGACGGTCATCACCACCTCCATCGGCGCGGAGGGGATTCCGGCCACCCACCAGGAGAACCTCCTGATTGCCGACACGCCGCAGGCGTTTGCGGAGGCGGTATCGTGCTGCCTCGGGCATCCGGAGGAATGCCGCCGCATCGGCCGGCAGGCCGCCGCCTTCATCCGCGAACATTACGACGAAGAGGCCATCGCAAGGCAGCTGGTGGAATTTTTGATGAAATTAAAATCTTAAAAAGATATGTTAATGAAATTTTTAGAAATCATCAAATTGGTATTATTGGCAATCATTGCCTGATAATTATGACTGATTATCAAAATATTAATAAATATTTCACATCAGCAGATTTGAAACCGCATAAAGCGGTATAATCTCTATCCGCCGGTCATTTCCATCACTTTCCGATATGGACAACGTCCCGAAATTCTCAAGGGAACATCTGACCGCATAGTCCAGATGCCTGTTACGCATAAAATAATGAAGGCTTTTCATTTTTCCACTGATTCCGGACTTGCACTCCACAGGCAGAACCTTCATCTCCTTTGCCATCAGATAATCCACCTCTGAAGTGGTTCCAGCCGCCGTATTCTCCCAGTAATACAGTTCATGCTGTGATTTTGGACTACCGTATTTGACCATTTCCCACCCCAGTACCAGTTCTGCAAGATCTCCCTTATTCACCAAACTCTCCGCAGCACCGGCCAAAATCAACTGGGTAAGATCCCTTGATCCGCCCAAATCCATATCCAATGTACGTAGCAATAATCCGCTGTCAGCAAAAATGTATTTCCGGAACTTCAAATTAACTTCAGCACCAAGAGGAAGACCATTGGCCGCCGTATGGCTCACACGTTTGATAAGACCTGCATCACATAACATGGACAGAGCCTTTTTCACATGATCCAAACGATAATGCCCCTCCACTTTACTGAAAAAAAATTTTCGGCCACGTTGCATCACCACACTTTGCAAGGTTTTTCGTAACAAGGCAGGATCCACTTTTCCGGCATATTTGGAAAAATCATCATAATAGGTAATCAGCACATCGTCCTGTTCCTCACGGCACAGATTATAGTCATGCGATGAAACCCATGCCGCCACACTGGCCGGCATTCCACCCACCATCAGGAATATACGATACTGCTGAATCAGTCCATGATGCATGGCAATATCTAACGGATGTTCCCCATTGGCCGCCTGCTTTGCCTGAATCCAGGAAGCTTTTCCGTTGGCGGAAAGAAATTCGTCAAAGGAAAACGGATACATGAAAAGGGATCGGATTCTGCCAACGCCAAAGGAAGACAAATCCTTCAAAACAAATTCGAGCAAAGAACCTGCAGCAGCCACATGCAGTTCCGGAAAATCCTCCTTGAAAAACCAAAGGGATTTGATGGCAGCCTCCGATGCTTGGATTTCATCCAAAAAAAGCAATGTGCGTCCTGCCACCACAGGCACATTATACAACAAACCTAACCTATTGGCCAGTTCATGCACATCATCCACCTCCTGAAATAGGGTTCTTACATCACTTTGCCTCTCAAAATTGACCTCAATATAATAATCAAAGGTCGTTCCAAGGTGCCTGATGGCAGATGATTTGCCCACCTGACGTGCCCCCCGCAGCAAAAGCGGTTTGTGGATTGGGCTGTTCTTCCACTCAATCAAATATTTGTCAATGATTCTGTCAAAATACATCACCATATTTTTTTTTGCAAAAATACTTAAAATGTAAAAACAAAGAGGAATAAATGAGTAAAAAAACAAAAAAATATAGAGGAATAAACAACCGAAATCCGAAAAAACAAAGAGGAATCACCCAATAAAAACAAACATGCAATAAAATCTGAAAAATGAACTGACCGTAACGGAATATTGTTTATTTTTGCATCCGTTTAATTTTTGCAAAACATATTTCAACATTAACAAAATTTAATAGTTATGAAATTCACAAAGAATTTTTTACCGGGCATCTGCCTCATGACCCTTTTCTTGGCAGGCACAGGAATCCGCTCTCATGCGCAGGAGACGCTGCCCTACAGCACCAATTTTTCCAATGCCAACGGATGGCTGCTTGAGAACGGCGACTGCACCAATGCCTGGCACATCGGCACACCAGCCGGAAACGCCGGCAAAGCCCTTTTCATCTCCCAGAACGGGCAGGACACCACCTTCGCCTACAACAAACCCTCCCGTGTTTTCGCAAAAAAACTGTTCAAAATGGGGAATTCGGAAAGGATCACCGTGGAATTTGACATCAAGGTTGGCGGAGGCTACTACAACAATGACTATGTGAAAGTCTATATCATGGACACCAACC
>JAEEGF010629897.1_pt1 | contig 10350 bp, 5 predicted proteins | sample 9134171 | NCBI WGS metagenome assembly JAEEGF01 (sample SAMN16246542, study PRJNA631951) | gut metagenome | biome: gut microbiome; feature: rumen; material: AP-attached | host: Bos | place: Iran: Karaj | collected 2018-10 | reverse complement strand
GGATCTTGAACTTGCCGCTGATCTTGGTCACGGGGCTCACCCACTTACCGTCGGTGAGGGCCATGTCCACATCGCCGTTCCACTCGTTGAAGTCGCCGATCAGAGACCAGACCTGGCCGTTGGAGATCGTGATGGTGAGGTTGTTGGTATCCAGGACGACCTTCCAGAAACCGGCGCCGATCGCGATGTCAGAGCCGCCGGCAACCGCCTCGAAGGGCTCGCCGAGGGCGACGAAGGTGCCGCCGTAGTTCTCGTCCCAGCCGCCATCCTTGCGCCACTTGAAGGTCGTTTCGCCTTCCGCGGTGATGTAGGCAGTCCAGACGCCGTTGTCCTCGGTCGCCAGGATATCGTTGTCCCAGTCGCCGTTCAGGCCGATGATGTTCCAGCCGGTGACGACCTCCACAGGCGGTTCTTCTCCGCCGCCGCCGATCTTGCCGCTCACCTTCGCGCCGGAAGCCTCGGTCACCTTGGCGACACCAGCGTCCGGATTCACGTACAGGTCGAAGCAGCCGTCGGCGCCGACCTTGATGTTCGGGCCGTCCTGGGTCACCTCGAATTCGTCGCCCAAAGCGCCGAAGTCACCGCCCATGTTCACGGTCCAGGCCGCATCCTGACGGAACTTGAATTCGTCGGCGGCCGCGAGGTTCACGCCCAGGGCCACGTGCCAAGTACCGTTGGAAATCATGGCGATATCGCCGTCCCAGCTGATGCCGTTCAGCGACAGGGCGCCGATCACGGACCAGTTGCTGGACTCGGTGTAATCCGGGAGCGGATCGTACGCCTCGGTAATCCATGCGATTCCATCGTCAGGGCAGACATACAGGTCATAGACGCCATCGGCGCCGACCTTGACGTTCGGACCATCCTGGCTGACCGCGAATTCAGTGTCGAGCGCGACGAAGTCACCGCCCATATTTATGGTCCAGGCCTGGTCCTTGCGGAACTTGAACTCGTCACCGGCCTTCAGCGTGACATGCGCCGCCACGTGGTTGACACCGTCGGTCCACATGTTCAGGTCGCCGTCCCAAGAGATATCATAGGCAGACAGGGCGCCGATGACGGACCAGTCGCTGTTCTCCGTGTAACCCTCATACGGGCTGCCCTTCGGGACGATGATCTCGAAGCCGTCGATGACGATATGCTGCTCGGAATCCAGGGTGCCGATGCCGGTTCCGTTGTCAACGGTATGCTGCATGATGGCACGGATCAGGATCTCGGCCGAAACGACATCCCCTTCGTTACAACCCATGTTGATGAGCAGTTTGTTCAGGTCCGAATTGTTGGCCTTGATGACATTGCCTTCAACTTTGGAGGCAAGGGTCCGGTTCGTCGGAGTGCCGTTCACCGACACGACGACAAGCCGATGGTTCACAGGAATGTTATCATTGAATCCCATGTTGAAGGAAGCAGGGGTGAAGGTTGCCTCAATGGCTTCCTCTCCCACGGTATATCCCGTCAGGACCGGAAGAGTTGCCTTGGTCCGGTCGAAGGTCCGATGCGCTTCTTTGACGCAGGATGCCACCGAAAGGACAAGCAGGCCTGCAGAAAGAATGGATAATATCTTTTTCATAAGCATAATCTATTAATAGCCGGGGTTCTGCTTGAGATTCGGGTTAGCCGTCAAGTCCGTCGTAGGAATGGCGAAGATATCCCGGTCGGAGGAGAAGCTGGCGCCGTTGATGCTGCCGCCCTTCCACTGCCAGTTGTATTTGTCCCCACTGTAGCATCCGAAACGGATCAGGTCCATCCGGCGACGGCCTTCGAAGTAGAATTCACGGCTCCATTCGTCCAGGATTTCGTCCAGGGTATAGGACGACTTGGTGGTCGCATGGGCACGGGTGCGGAGCTCGTTGATGGCGGCGATGCCGTCCGCCGTCATGGAACCGCCGTTCTGACGGGTCGTAGCCTCGGCATAGGTGAGCCAGGCCTCCGCGGCGCGAAGCAGGAAGAAGTCCGTGTCCACGAACTGGGCGTCATGGGTGGAACCGCCGTCGGAGCGGATGTTGGTGAACTTTGCCACCGAGAAGCCGTTCTTGAAGGAGCTCACGTCGGTCGCATCCTCGGAGCGGCCTTCGCCCCAGAACAGGGCGCGGTCGTCACCGGCGCTCTTCACCATCTCTTCCTTGGTCACGGCCGGAGCCTCCGTGTTCGGGAAGAACTTCTCGACCAGATTGCGGCGGGCGCGGTTACCGCCCCAAGCCTCGGAAGTACCGGTCGGGATGTCGGAATCGGAAGTAGAGGCGATCAGGAAGAGCGTGGTACCCCAGCTGGTCGTCGTCAGACCGTCCTGCAGGATCGGGAAGATGGCTTCGGTCGTCGCGGAGGTTTCTCCGTTGTCAGCCATGAAGAGCAGCTGATAGGCGCTGTATTCGCCTGCGCCGGTCTTGTTCAGGCCGTAAGGGGAATCCATCACCTTCTTGGCATAGGAAGCCGCGTCGCTCCAACGGGCGCTGCCCGTATAGACTTCGGCGTTCAGGTACAGGCGGGCGAGCAGCAGCCAGGCAGCAGCCTTGTCCACCCGGCCGTAACCGGAGTCGGAGGACTTCTTCACGCGGGGCTCGGACAAAGCGGGCTCGATCTCCTTCAGTTCATTCTCGATGAACTCGAAGACCTGGGCGCGGGTGTACTGAGCCGCCTTCTCGGAAGTAACCGTGGTCACGAACGGAATGTTGCCGAACGCATCCATCGCCAGATAATAATGCAGGGCGCGGAGGAAACGGATTTCTGCCGTCATCGTCGCGTCGTTCTCGGCGGCGACGTCCAGATAATGGTTGCAGAAGGTGATACCCGCATACAGGCGGTAATAGTAACCGCGGAGCATCGGATGGCTCGCATCGTAGGTGTTGTAGCAGAAGGAGCTGATACCTTCGTCACCCCAGCCGCAGATGGCCTCGTCCGTAGTCAGTTCGTTCGAATTCCACATCTGACGGACAAAACCGGTCGTACCGCCGTCCAGGCCGTCGATGTCGCAGTCGCCGTTGGCACCGCCGTTGCCGGCGAGGGCAATGTTCGCATAGCACTTGTTGAAGAGATAGGACGGGTCGTCGAGCAGCACGAGATTCGGGTCGATCGGGGTCACGTCCAGATCCTTCACGCAAGCGGTCAGTCCCAGGAAGAGGGCCAGACAGGAAGCAATATGGATAAATGTCTTTTTCATGTCAAATCTCCTTTTTTGATTAGAAGTTCAGGCTGAGACCCAGAATGAACGTGATCGGGCGCGGGTACAGGTTGTTGTCGATGCCGCCGAAGACTTCGGGGTCGATGCCGCTGTACCGGGTGAGACAGAACACATTGGAAACGGTTCCGTAAACACGGCCGAAGATGCCCTCGTACTGCATGTCCCTGAAGAGACCGTCAAAACTGTATCCGAGCGTGATGTTGTCGCACTTGAGGAAGGAACCGTCCTCCAGGAAATAGTCGGAAAGGACCCAGTCATAGGACTGCCAGTTCTTCGCCAGCACGCTCTTCGGGCGGTTGGAAAGGAAGGTGGACAGCGCCCAGATTTCGCTGGTGCCCACATTGCTGGAGCCGGCGATCATGTCGTTGTAGACATAGTTGCCGAGGCTGGCCCGGAAGGACATGCCCAGATCCCAGCGCTTGTACTCCAGACGGGAGGAAAGGCCCATCGTCACGGGAGCCATGGGGCTGTGGGAGAAGTACTTGTCATTCTCGTTAATCACACCGTCGTTATTCCGATCCACGACCATGCCCTCGATCGGAATGCCGTTCTTGTCATAGACCTGCTCGAACACGTAGAACGAGGAAGCGGGATGACCCACGGCATGAGCCTGGACCGTATTGCCGGTACCTGCGGAAATGCCGCCGGTCGTCACATAATAGTCCTCGTCGCCGCCGATCAGTTCGGTGATCATATTGTTGTTATAGGTCACATTGTAGTCCAGGGCCCAGAACCAGTCCTGATTCTGGAGGACCTTGTAACCGAGGGAGAGTTCGACACCGGTGTTGCGGAGCGAGCCGATGTTCGTGGTCACCTGGTTGCGGAAGTTGGAACCCGCGGCGACATAAGCCGTGTTCAGCAGGTCCGTCGTCTTGCGGTAATAACCATCAATGCTACCGGTCAGCCGGTCGTTGGCAAAACCGAAATCGAGGCCGACGTTGCTGGTGGTGGTCGTCTCCCAGCGGAGATCCGGGTCATAGGCCGTCGGGCGGTACATTTCGCCCGTGCCCGTCACCGGATAGAATCCGTTGGTGCCGGAAGTCTTGGAATACACGGCGAAATAGTTATAGTCGCCAATGCCTTCCTGCTGGCCGGTCTGACCCCAGCCCAGACGGAGTTTGAGCTCGCTCAAGGCATCCACGTTCTTGAGGAAGGACTCTTCCTTGATCTTCCAGGCAAAGGCGAAGGAAGGGAAGAGAGACCAGTGCTGGCGGAAGCGGGAAGATCCGTCGTAACGGACCGTCGCCGTCAGCATGTAGCGGTTCCGGAAGGAATAGTTGGCTCGTCCGAAGAAAGAGACGAGATAGTTCTCGGTCATGTAGTTGTACGGAGTGTGGGGACGCTCCTTGCCACGGAGGGCGGGATCGTCGTTGGTCTTCGGATAATAGCCCACATAATCATTGTACAGCTTTCTCCAGAAATGCTGCCACTCATAGCCGCCCATGATGTCGAAGTGACTCGCGTCCTCGAAATCCTTGGTGTACTGGAGATAGGTGTTGAAGGACAGATTCCGTTTATTGATCTCTTCGAAGCCCTCGCTGCCATAGTAGATTCCGTAAGGGCAGGCAGGATCGACATACGTATTCTGGATACCGTAGGAAAGGTCGGCGCCGGCCGTCGCATGAATGCGCAGGGCTTCGAAACCGTGAACCTTATAATCGGCCTCGACACTGCCGATGAACGAACGGCTGTCCGCGACATCATGCTTGAGGTCGAGAACGGCCACAGGATTCGGCGTAGCGTTACGCTCCCAGGTATAAGGCCAGGAGGAGTCGCCGAGGGAGGCACCGTTTGCGCGCCACTCGAAATAGCCGCCGAAGTTTTTACGGTCCGGAGACGTCGTGTCATAGATGCTCTGGGTAGGGTCCATTTTGGTGGAAGCCCAGATTGCGGCGCCGTCGGCGTACTGCGTCATAGCGTACATTCCCTTCGCATTGACATTGACGGTCAGGTGGTTCTCCAAGAAGGACGGGCTCAGGTTCAGGGAAGCAGTCACACGCTGGAAGTCAGAAGTCTTCAAGATACCCTGCTCGGTCGTGTAACCGAGAGAGAGGCGATACGGAAGGTTCTTCGTCGCGCCGGTCAGCGTCCAGTTCTGGTCCGAACCGAATGCGATCCGGTACACTTCCTTCTGCCAGTCGGTGTTGGCCCTGCCCAGGGCATTGATCGGATCCTGGTTCACACCGGTATACAGGTCCGTGACGAAGGCGCGGAATTCATCACCGTCCATCACGTCCACGCTCTTGCGGCGGGTGCTCACGGTAGCGCTTCCGTTGAAGGTGATGGTCGGAGCCTGGTTCAGGTGACCCTTCTTGGTGGTGATGATGATGACGCCGTTGGAACCGCGGGAACCGTAGATGGCCGTCGCGGAAGCATCCTTCAGGACATTGAAGCTCTCGATGTCGGCAGGGTTGATCATCGACAGGAGGTTGGACAGACCCTTGACGCCGTTGTTATCCATGGCGAGACCGTCGATGACAATCAGCGGGTCGTTGGACGCGTTCAGGGAGGAGCCGCCACGGATACGGATCGTAGATCCGCCGCCCGGGGAGCCGCCGCCACTGGTGACGTTCACGCCGGCAATCTTACCAGAAAGCATATCCTGGGGATTGACGATGACACCTTTGTTCTTGGTATCCGGCTTGAGAGCCGTTACGGAACCGGTGAGGTCGCTCTTCCTGACGGTACCGTAGCCGATGACCACGACTTCATCCAGGAAGTGGGTATCCTCAGCGAGGGTGATGGTGGACGGGACCTCGGAGGCCTTGAAGACCTGGGTCGCGTAGCCGATGCAGCTGATTTCGATCATCGCATCCGCATTCGGGACGGTGAGGACGAAGTCGCCATCGATGCCCGTGGAGGTTCCGTTCGTCGTGCCTTGCTGCACGACGGCGGCTCCGATGACCGGACCCATGGCGTCCACGACGACACCTTTAACCTGGTATCCGCCCTGGGCGAACACGGTCGCGCAGACTGTGAAAAGTACTGCGATTGCGGTTAAAATCCTTTTCATTAGAGTGGAGTTAGTAATTATTTGGTTGTTATATCTCGATAGGTTAAGCTTTCTTGGCGGAGACGAACCGCACGCAGACGGCGCCGACGACGAGAAAGATACCCGCCATCAGCAGCATCGCCGGCTGGCTGTCGCCGACGAGCTTCAGCACGAAACCGCCCGTTGCCGCCGCGACGATCTGCGGCAGGCAGATGGTGCAGTTGAACAGGCCCAGGTAACTGCCCATGTAAGGGCTGCCCTCCAGGGCGTTCGTCAGCAGGGTGAACGGCAGGGCGAGCATCGCGGCCCAGGCGAAGCCGATGAGGAAGAAGCTCACGAACAGCGCGTACTGGTTATGGATGAACATCGCGGAGGCGAAGCCGACGGCACCGATCAGGAGACTAACCACGTAGCCCGCCTTGATGTTCTTGAAGCGCGGCAGGACCGAGGCCCAGAGGATGGAGCCCACGGCCTGGACGGCGAAGAGCACGCCCACCCAGTTGCCCGCGGCCTGGTAGCCGGCGGAAGCGGCGGCGTTCTCGGCGCTCATGTCCACGTCCCAGCAGTTCACGGCCACGGCGCCGTTCGTATAGGTCCACATGTACAGGAACGCGGCCCAGCAGAAGAACTGCACGAGGCCCACGGTCCAGAAGGTCTTCGGCGCCTCCACGAGGAGCCGGCCAAGACCCTTGCTCTCCTTCTTCTCCTGGTTCTGCAGGTCGATGCCGTGGAATTCGGCGTATTCTGCCGGCGGCATTTCCTTCACGCGCATGAAAGTATAGAGGACGCAGAGGATCAGAATCGCGGCGCCCACGTAGAAGGAATAGACCACGCTGTCGGGAACGACGCCTTCCGGCGCCTCGTTGGCGATGCCGATCCAGGTGAAGAAGATCGGGAAGAGATAGCCGAGGAGGGAGCCCGCGTTGCACAGGAAACTCTGGATGCTGTAGGCGGTGGTCTTCTGCTTCTCGTTGACCATGTCACCCACCATCATCTTGAAGGGCTGCATCGCCACGTTGATGGAAGTGTCCAGGAAGATCAGGGAGAACAGGCCGAACCACATCGCCATGTTCAGGCCCAGGAAAACCCGGGTGGAGAAATGCAGGGAGCCTGCGTTCGGGAGGAACAGCATCACCAGGACGGCGACGACGGCGCCCACGATCAGGTAGGGCTTGCGCCGGCCCATCTTGCACCAGGTACGGTCGGAATACTTGCCGATGAGGGGCTGAACGATCATGCCCATCAGCGGCGGAAGGATCCAGAACCAGGAAAGCTGGTGGGGATCCGCGCCGAGGGTGGCGAAGATGCGGCTGATATTCGCGCTCTGCAGCGCGTATGCGATCTGGACCCCGAGGAAGCCGAAGCTGAGGTCCACCATTTGACGGAATGACAAGTCTCGTTGAGTAGCCATGTTACTAATCTGCGGTTTAGTGCAAAGGCAAAATTATAATCTTTTCCCGTCACTTCCCTACGGGAATACGCGAAGGGCCGTGTTTTGGCGGACGGGCGGTGCGTTTTTAGGGATGAACGGAAGAGCCCGTTTGCGTAAGACACGGAAATTCGCTAATTTCGCAGAAGTATGAGACGGATGGGGACACGTTGGATCATCCACGGATTCGCGGCGCTGCACGTCGTGGCGGTGATTGTGTGCGCCTGGCTCGGATGGCCGGATTCCCTCCTGCTGACGGCCCTGACGATGGCCCTCACGGTCACGGTCTGCTACCGGCGGAACCTCACGGTGGAGTTCACCGCCATCTGCATTCTCCTCGTGAACATCCTGGGCTACATCCTGGGACACCTGGGGGCGGACCTGTTCAATTTCCAGAATGAAATCCTCAACCGCGCCCTCGCCTCCTTCGTGACGACGGAAATCATCGGCTGGGCGCTGGACCTGTACGCCCGCACCTGGCATATCCCGTCCAGCGACCGAAGTTCCTGGCGGGAGAACATGGGGTGGCTGGTGTTCGCCATCATCGCGGTGTTCGCCCTGCGCCTGTTCATCGAGCTGTTCATCTTCCGGAAGGGGCCCTTCCAGGGCATGGACATCGTCAGTACGTTCCGGTCTTACCTGGGCAATTCCCTGGTCCTGCTGGGCATGTTCGTCGGCACGCTTTTCTTCGTGCGGAGCGGCCACGACAAGCACTACAGCCTGGATGTCGCCACCATCGGCACGACGCTTTTCATCGGCCTGATCTCCATCCTGGGCGCCCTGCTGCACACTTTCGGGCTCCCCTTCCACTGGACCTTCCCCATCGACATAACGAACCTGGCGCGGAACATCGTTGCCGCCCTCCTGGTGGAAATGACCATCTTCGGGCTGGTGTACGTGGTCGAATACGCGTTCAACATCCGGCGGGAACTGGGCACCCAGCGGGAGCGCCGGCACCTGGCCGAATACCGCTACATGGCCCTCAAGAACCAGGTGAACCCGCACTTCCTGTTCAACTCGCTGAACATCCTCGACTCCATCGTCCAGGACGGCGAGCGGGAGGAGGCCAGCCGGTACATCCACAAGCTCGCCGGCATCTACCGCTACATGCTCCAGCATGACGGGGAAAAACTCGTGCGCCTCAGCGAGGAAGTCACGTTCGTGTCGATGTATTACGACCTCCTGAAGATCCGCTTCCCGGAGGGCATCTCCGTGGAGAAGGACATCCGTCCGGAAGATCTGTCCCGGATGGTCGTCCCCTGCACGCTCCAGCTGCTGGTGGAGAACGTGACCAAGCACAATGCCATCTCCCCCGAGGCGCCCGTCTGCATCCGCGTCGTAACGGACGGACGGTTCCTCACGCTGGAGAACAACCGCCGTCCCAGGGCCTCGGAACCCGTTTCTACGGGTCTCGGCCTTCCTTATATCCGGAAACAATACCTGGACATATCCGGAGAGGGCATCCTCATCGAAAAGACGGAGGATGTCTTCCGGGTCCGCATCCCCCTCCTGTAAAGTCTTATGAAAGCCCTCATCGTTGAAGACGAACCCCGCGCCCGACGGGTCCTCGAGAACATCCTCCGCACCCACTTCCCCGAAGTGGACATCGTCGGCCTTGCCGCCTCGGTGAAGGAAACCGTGGCCTGGCTGGCCGAAAACCGGACCGACGTCATCTTCATGGACGTGGAACTGTCCGACGGCAACTGCTTCGACATCTTCGCGGCCGCGAAGGTGGACGCGCAGGTCGTGATGATCACGGCCTATGACAATTACGCCGTCAAGGCCTTCGAGGTCAATTCGGTGGACTATCTGCTGAAGCCGGTGGAAGTGGACGAGCTCCGCCGCGCTTTGGAACGGGTGAAGGAGCGGCTGGGGAAATCCGGCGGCATCGACATCAAACAGGTCATGGAAGCATTCCGGAAGATGCAGGGAGGAGAGGAGGAAACGGTGACGGTTCCCGTGGCCGGACGACGCCGGGAGAAGTTCCTCATCCGGCTGAACGACCGCATCGTCCCCGTGAGCGTGGGCGAAGTCGCCTATTTCTTTTCCGAGGCGAAGAACTCCTATATCGTCACCCGCGCAGGCAAGACCTATGTCCTGGATGATTCGCTGGACGCGGTGGAGGCCGGACTGGACCCGAAGGCCTTCTTCCGCATCTCCCGGGGCACCATCATCGCCGAAAACGTCATCGACAGTGCCGGAAAACTGCTCGGCGGACGTCTCCGTCTCACCTTGAAGCCCGGCATTCCCGCCTCTACCGACTTAACGGTATCCCGCGCCCGCGCGGACGCTTTCCTGGACTGGCTGGAAGGCTAGAAGAGATGCGCGCAGAAGCCGATTCCGGCGAGGAGGCAGAAAAGGAAGGTGGACATCACCAGGAGGGGAAGCATCGGATCGAGTTTCCTGCCGCTGCGCTTCCAGACACCGCGGAGATGAAGGATGAACAGCGGAAGGGTGGCCACGAAGAGGTAGTGCCACCACGAGAACATCCGTAACCGGCAGTAGGCCAGCATAAAGATCCACCCCAGAACAATCAGGACCGTCTGATAGATCTTCGCCTTGCGCTCGCCCAGGCGGATGGCGACGGTGACGCGGTTCGCCGCATCGGTTTCCATGTCGCGGATATTATTGACATTCAGCACTCCCACGGAGAAGCAGCCCACGGCGGCGCCGGGTAGGAGCAGGCGCCAGAAGAGCGTGTGGCTCGCCACGAAATAGGATCCGAGCACGGCCACGAGGCCGAAAAACAGG
>JAEEGF010568982.1_pt1 | contig 10350 bp, 7 predicted proteins | sample 9134171 | NCBI WGS metagenome assembly JAEEGF01 (sample SAMN16246542, study PRJNA631951) | gut metagenome | biome: gut microbiome; feature: rumen; material: AP-attached | host: Bos | place: Iran: Karaj | collected 2018-10 | reverse complement strand
GCGCCGGCCCAGTACAAGGACAACTGCTACAAATGGCGCCAGGACAGCACCTGGCTCTACTATATGGGCCTGGACGACCCGATGTACGCCGCCATCCTGGATATCGACAGCGGCGAGGAAACCATCTATGCCGACGACGTGGAGATCGGCGACATCATCTGGATGGGTCCGCAGCCCACGGTCGCGTCCAAGGCTGCCCTGGTGGGCGTTGCCAAGTCCGCCCCGTACCGCGAGGTGGACAAGGCCGTGAAAGCCGCCATCAAGGCCGGCCGGAAGGTCCATTACATCGCCCCTTCCCGCTACTTCAACAAACTCCGGCTGATGGAGATGATCGGGCGTGCCCGCATCGACCTGGGCGTCTCCGAGCCCTTGACGAAGGCCATCATCTCGATGCGTCTCATCAAGGAACCGGTGGAGATCGCCGCCATCGACGCGGCGTGCGACCTTGGCTACAAGATGCATTCCGTGGCCCGCGACAGCATCCGCCTGGGCATCGTCGAGCAGGACATCGTGGGCAGGATGGAAGGCGTGGCCCTCGCTGAGGGCTGGGGCGTATCCTTCCCCACCATCCTCACCCAGCACGGAGAAACCCTGCACAACCACATCCACGACAAGGTTATCGAACCGGGCAAACTGATGGTCATCGACGCGGGCGTGGAAAGCAACGAGCACTACGCTTCCGACTTCACCCGCACCTATCCTACCTCCGGCAAGTTTACCCCGAAGCAGCGTGAGGTCTATCAGATTGTCTGCGACTGCAACGAACTGGCATTCAGCCTCGTAAAGCCTGGAATCACTTACCGGGAGGTGCACCTCGCCACCGCCCGCAAGATGCTGGAAGGCCTCTCCGCCCTCGGCCTCGTGCACGGCGACCTGGACGAGATGGTCGCCCTCGGCATCGCCGGCCTCTTCCAGCCGCACGGCCTGGGTCACAACATGGGCCTGGACGTCCACGACATGGAGGACCTGAATGAGAACTGGGTGGGCTACGACCCGGACCAGACCCGCGCGAAGCAGTTGGGCCTCGGCTCTCTCCGGATGGCCCGCCGCCTGCAGCCCGGCCACGTCATCACCGACGAGCCCGGCATCTACTTCATCCCCGCCCTCATCGGGCAGTGGAAGCGCGAAGGCACCGGCAAGGGTTTCGTGAACTTCGAGAAACTGGAATCCTACTACGACTTCGGCGGTATCCGCCTGGAAGACGACGTCCTCGTGACGGAAGACGGCGCCCGCCGGCTGGGTGCCCAGCGCCTGCCGATCTTCCCGGATGACATCGAAAACGTGATGGCCCGATGAACCGCGAATCTCTCTTCTCAGGCATCCTGATCGGCCTGGGGGCCACCGGCTACCTGGCGCTCGGAGGCATTCCGGGCGCCGTGATCTTCGCGTTCGGACTTGTGTGCGTGGTGCTGTTCGGCGTTCCGCTCTATACGGGGAAGGCCGGCGTCACGAACGACATTCCGGCCCTGGTCAGGATCTGGCTTTTCAACATCATCGGCTGCGCCCTGCTGGGCCTGCTGGTGTTCTCTCTCGGCGGCGCCCCCGTGGAGCGCGCACAGGATATGGTCGCGGGACGTATCGCCCAGGGCCCCTGGCGCAGTTTCCTGCGGGCCGTCGGCTGCGGCCTCATCATCGACATCGCCGTCTGGCTATACAAAAACAAGGGGTCCATCCTCCCGATCCTGTTCGGTGTCCCCTTGTTCATCGTGTGCGGCTTCTACCATTCCATCGCCGACGTGACATACATCGTCGCCGCCTGGAAATGGAGTCCCGCGCTGCTGTGGTATTACCCGCTGATCGTGCTGGGCAACTACGTCGGTTGCAATGTCCGGCGCGTTACTCTGCGTACTTCTTGAGTTGGTCCAGCCACTTGCCTGATTCGGATTTCCCGAGCCCCAGCACACTCTGGAGGAAGTCGGATACCGCCCCCGCATCCTGCTTGAGCAGATCGAGCAGACCGCCCGCGTAGGCGCCCAGGCCGCCCAGGAAACCGATTCCCTGCTTGATGCCGTGGTCCACCAGGATGCCGTGATAACGGCCGATGGCGGCCATCGCCTGCTGCTTCTCGGCGATGGAGTAGGTGTGGTAATTGGCCGAGTACTCCCGGAGCAGGGCCTCATATTGCCGGTTCACGCGGTCCCACTGGTAGGGACGGTAGCGGTCCGCGTTGCGTTCGACGCGGTCCACGAAGCGTTCGATCTTGGCGGGCGCCCGGAGGGTGGCGCAACTGGCGGCGGTCAGGGCCACCAGGAGGATAACGAGATATTTACGCATAGTCATTCAGTGTTTTCAGCCAAAGATAGCAAAAATTCTGCCAAGGTCAGATTTCTTTCCCGCCGATGAAGACGCGGGAGACGGTGACGGTGTCGTCGAAGAGGATGATGTCGGCGTCGCAGCCGGGGGCGAGGCGGCCCTTGGCGGGGAGGCCGAGGATGCGCGCGGGGGTGGCGGTCATCATCCGGACGGCGTCCGGAATGCCGGCGGCGAGGCTCGAGGCGGGGTCCGCGGCAGGGTCTGCGGCGAGGCCCGAGGCGCCCGCGATAGCGCGCGCCATCGTGCGGACGAGCCGGTCCGTCGTGGCGGCGGAGCCCGCGAGGCTGCCATGGTCCGGCCGCAGCGCCACGCCGTTCTCCACGACGAACTTGATGCCGTTCTCCAGGCTGCCCTGGATGTATTCGCCGTCGGGCAGGCCGGTGGCGCGGATGGAGTCGGTGCAGAGGGCTACGCGGTCCGGTCCCTTGAGGCGGTACACCATCCGAAGGAGGTCGTCCGGCAGGTGATTTCCATCCGCAATCGTCTCAATGTCAAAGTCTTGCAGGTAACCCGCCTCCACGGCACCGGCGTAGCGGCGATAGCCGCGCTTGGTGACCGTGGACATGGCGCAGTAGAAGTGCGTCATCAGCGAGTAGCCGTGGTGGAAGGCCTCTTCGCACACGGCGCAGGAAGCGTCGGTATGGGCGATGGCGGCGACGATACCGCGGCGTTTCAGTTCCTCTCCGAGTTCCATCGCCCCCTCCAACTCCGGAGCGGCGCTGATGCGGACGGTCTCGGGGAAAGCCTCGAGAAGCGGGAGATAGTTTTCCGGAAGAGGCCGTTTCAGCGGCGCGGGGTCTTGCGCCCCGGCCTTCGCGGGCGAGAAGAACGGTCCTTCGAAATGGATGCCCGCGAACCGGGCGCCGGAAACGTTCAGCGGCAGGGCTTCGCGATAGGCACGAACCGCCCGCTCATAGTCCGGGAACGAGGCCGTTGCCAGGGATGGAGTCATGGTCGTGGTCCCGTGCCGGGCATGCTGCCGGGCCGGTTCCAGGTAGGCTTCCACCGTTCCGTCCAGGAAATCATGCCCCCAGCCGCCATGGACATGCATGTCGATGAATCCCGGGGAGATATACTGCCCCCGGGCATCGACCCGTTCGCCTGCGGGAGCCTCGGCTTCCGGGACGATGGCGGCAATCCGGCCGCCCTCCACCACCAGCGCGAGGCCGGTCCGGACCCCTTCCGGCAGCAGCAGACGCCCGTTTGTGAAAACGGCGGGCATTATTCCTTGACCTTCAGCACCTCGCCGGCCTCGCGGGCGACGGTTTCCTTCCAGAGTTCGGTGTAGCCGGGCTGTTCGATCTTGGCGGGCATGCCTTCGGCGTATTCGGAGTGCTTGAAGGAGCCGTCCTCCTCCTGCGGTTTCACGTTGCCGTCGATGAACTTGACGAGCAGTTCTTCCTCCAGGGCGACCCAGGCCTTGAACTGGTCCTGCGCGGTGCGGACCGTGTAGTCCGTGACGAAGCGCGTCACCTTGGCGAAAGGCGTGCGGGACACCATGACGTCGCGCTTGGACGAAATCTTGTCCTGCAGTTTCACGGCGATCTGGTTGTACAGCACCACGGCGGCGCTGTCCGTGGAATGCGTCTTGTGCTCCATCTGGTCGATTTCGAACGCGTCGATCTTCTTGCGCACGTGCGGGGCCATGATGTTGTACATCTTGTAGCAGGCATTCGACACGCGGTTGTTCACCCAGAAGGACGCGGTGGGGGAGTAGTGGAGAAGGTCGCCATTGCCCACGCGGAAGCACTCGGGAACCTTTGAGGTGGAGGTGTAAATCGGCGTGAGGTAGGAAGTGGCCGCATCGTCCGTTCCGAACCACAGGATGCCGCCCACCTCGTCGGGGACATAGTCGCGGGCCTGGCCGATCATCCAGAAGCCCGTCTGCTGGGTGGCGATGGCGCGTTCGTTCAGGTAGGTGCCGCCCTCGGCCTTGTACTCCATCGGGCGCCAGCGGTACGGCAGGGCATTGCCGCCCGCACCGATATCCTGCGTCATGTCCATCGGGGTACCCTCATAATGGTCGCGCATCACATCGGCCACCGCCTTCACGGAAACCTTTTCCCGCGGATAGATGAACAGCGGAAGGTCGCCGTCGAGATTGTATCCCATCGCGTAGTCCAGGTAGTCGGAGGCGTCCCGGGTGACGGCTTTTCCATCGGCATCATAGAAGGAGAACCAGCCATTGGAGAGGATGTTGAAGGCGCTCCAGACGCGGGCGTCGCAGCCGCGGACGGTGCCGAAATCGGCGGGGCCATAGGCTTTCTTGAAACTGAACTCCTCGTCCGGGCCGTCGAAATATCCCTTTTTCCGGGCCAGGGAGATCACGTCCTTGGCATACAGGCAGTTGTCCGGGTCATTCAGGGGGAAGGCGCCGATGCGTGCCTGGTTCGCGTGGGCGCAGATAGCCCCGTCCGGCACGCGGAGGGCGACCCAGACGATACCCTTGTCCACATTGACTCCGTTCCGGAGGTTCGTCCCCTTGCCGATGAGTTCCATGATCCAGGCCTCGTCCTTGTCGGCGATGGAGAACGTCTCGCCCTCGGAGGCATAGCCGTACTCGTTCGCCAGTTCCACGATGACGGAGATGGCCTCGCGGGCGGTCGATGCGCGCTGCAGGGCGATGTAGATGAGCGAACCGTAGTCGATGTGTCCCCGGCGGTCCATCAGTTCCTCGCGGCCGCCCCAGGTGGTCTCGGTGATGATGACCTGCTTCTCGTTCATGTTGCCCACGGTCTGGTAGGTATGGGCGATCTGGGCGATTTCGCCGAGATACTTTCCGGAGTCCCAGTCATGTACCTTGAGCAACGAGCCGGCTTTCCAGTCCGCCGCGGGATGGAAATACAGTTCCCCGAAGAGGGAGTGGGAGTCTGCCGCATAGGAGACCAGCGTGGATCCGTCCTTGCTGGCGCCCTTGGTGACGATCACGTTCGTGCAGGTATTGCCGTCCAGTGCCGGGACGAGGACGAAAAAGGCGGAAAGAAGGAGGATAAGGTGCGATTTATGCATCGTATTTGGGGGTTTGTTCAATTATTGTTAATTTTGCCTGCTTGCAAGCAATTGCAAATTTATGAAAATTTATCAAGGGATGAAACACTTATGGATGCTGGCGGCGGCCCTGTTCACGGGCTGCTTCACCCTGCTGGCCCAGAACCAGGGGGCCCAGACGCCGGAACAGAAGGAGAAGCAGATGCTGGAGTTCATCGACAAGGAAGTCAAGCGCCTGTCGGACCAGTTAGGCCTCGAATACTGGCAGGAGTTCTACGTGGACTCCACCCTCACCCACGACTACCACGCCCTCCAGGACGAACTGGAAGAACTCCAGAAGACGAAGGTGGGCAATGTGGACCTGTACCAGAATGTCCAGGACAAGTGGATGCAGCAGATCGACGACTCTTACCAGCGTTTCTTCACCGAGGAACAGTGGCAGAAGTATTGGAAGGCCACCGGCCAGCGGGCGAAAAAGGCGCGCGACAAGCGGAAGGCCAAGGCAGAAAAAGCCTCTGCCGAACTCAAAAAAGATGGAAAATAGTTATCTTTGCCCGTTTTTAATCCAGACTGTGGTATGAAAGAAGCGATTGAACAGATCCAGAAGGAACTGGCCGGACTGAAGGCCGCTACGCAAAAGGAAGTCGAAGAGGCCCGTGTCCGCCTGCTCGGAAAGAAGGGTTCCGTCACGGCGTTGATGGAGCAGTTCCGCAGCATCGCCCCGGAACTGAAACGGGAATACGGCCAGAAACTCAACGAACTCAAGAAGGCCGCCACCGCGAAGATCGAGGAACTCAAGGAGCAGGCCGCGGCCGCGGCCGTGGAACTGGCCCCCAAGCAGGACCTCTCCATGCCTGGCGACCCCTTCGAACTGGGTTCCCGCCACCCCGTCTCCATTGTCCGTCAGGAGATTGTCGATATTTTCCGCAAGTTCGGCTACGACGTGGCCGAAGGTCCCGAGATCGAGGATGACTGGCACGTTTTCGAGGCCCTCAACTTCCCGCCGAACCATCCCGCCCGGGAAATGCAGGACACCTTCTTCGTGTCCAACGGCCATCTGAACCCGCTCCTCCTCCGCACCCACACCTCTTCCGTGCAGGTCCGGACGATGGAGACCCAGCCCCTCCCGATCCGCGTGATCTGCCCGGGCCGCGTGTTCCGCAACGAGGCCATCAGCGCCCGCGCCCATTGCATCTTCCACCAGGTGGAAGGCCTCTATATCGACAAGAACGTCACCTTCGCGGACCTCAAGCAGGCCATCCTCCTGTTCGCCCGCGAGATGTTCGGTCCGGACACGCAGATCCGGATGCGCCCGTCCTACTTCCCGTTCACCGAGCCCTCCGCGGAGGTGGATGTGAGTTGCAATATCTGCAAGGGCAAGGGCTGCAACATCTGCAAGGGCACCGGCTGGCTCGAGATCATGGGCTGCGGCATGGTGGACCCGAACGTCCTCGAGGCCAGTGGCATTGACTCCAAGGTGTACAGCGGCTTCGCCTTCGGCATGGGCGTGGAACGCATCGCGATGCTCAAGTGGCAGGTCAACGACCTCCGCCACTATTTCGAGAACGACATGCGTTTCCTCCGCGAGTTCGCCACCGCGACAGAAGTCTAGCGCCGGCGTTTCCCATAAAAAATGTGCAAGACTTGCCGGTTTTGCACATTTTTTGTCTCTGTGAGAGTCATGAAAAAGTTATTCCCTCTCTTGCTTGTCGCGGTTTTGGCTACGTCTTGCGTTACGTATCGCCAGGTGTCGCGGGATGCGAACCCCACCTGGGCGGGCTGTACCACCACGCAGATCATCCAGGCGATGGGCAGCCCCGACCGCATCGACAGTGACGGCGCCGGCGGCGCCATCCTCCGGTATGATTCCCAGCCGGACTATGAGGATCCATCCTATGACATCCTGAACCCCGATCCCGCGCCCGCCGGGCAGCGGGGACATGCCTATTTCTACATGAACCCGGAGGGCGTCTGCTATCAGGTGGACAGCGACCGGGCACTGCCCGCCCCGCCCGACAAGCCGCGCTCCGTGGTTGTGGGAAGCATCTGGCTGGACATGCTGGTTTACCTCCCGCTCATGCTCATTTTCCTGCTCTGACGCGTCTTTTGGATTTTTCTTGTATAAGAACGGACGATTTTACATCGACCGTTCTTTTTTTTCTCCTACCTTTGGAAAGCACTAAAATGATGACCACCATGCAACTCCGACCTTCTTTCAGCCTCCTGCTGCTGTCCGTTTCCCTCCTCCTGCTGTCCTGCGGCAGCGCGAACAAAGACATCCGCTCGGTGGCGGACGTCCGCGTCGATGCTCCCGAAGGGACGGCACCGGTGCTTCCATACCAGGTGTGGGTGACCTATTCCGACCGTTCCGGCGAGTGGCGTCAGGTCAAATGGACGAATTCGCTCCGGGAAACCGAAGAGGAAGAGGCGGCTTTGCCGGCGGGCGAGACCTATACCGTCCAGGGCTATATCCTCGGAGACAATACGACGGAGAACGGCTATCCGGTGGATGCCCATGTGACGGTGGTGGCGGGAACGCCCGCCGCGCCGGCGCAGCAGCCGGTCGCCCGGCCGCTGCCGCTCGGGAGCGTCCGGCTCATCGGCGACAACCGGCTCACCGCCAACCGCGACCTGGACGTGCAGAACCTTCTGTCGCTGGATATCACCCAGCAGTTATATAACTACCGTGACACCTACGGCCTGCCCACGGAGGGTTATACCGTGGCCGACGGCTGGGATTCCCCGACCACGAAACTCAAGGGGCACGGCTCCGGCCACTACATGTCCGCCCTGGCCTTCGCCTTTGCGGGCACGGACGACCCGGCCCTTCGGGACGAACTCCGCAGCCGCATCCGCCGGATGGTGGATGAACTACGCGCCTGCCAGGAAATGACCTTCGTGTGGGACAACAGACTTGGCCGCTACCGCGAGGCGCGGGACCTTGTTCCGGAGGCGGAATTTGCCAAACTGGAAGGCACGTGGGCGGCCTTCGACAAGTACAAGAAGGACTGCCGGAGTTATGGCTACGGATACATCAACGCGATTCCCGCGCAGCATCCGGTCCTCATCGAAAAATACGCTCCCTATAACAATGAGAAGGGAGTTTGGGCCCCGTACTATTCCATCCACAAGCAGTTGGCGGGCCTCGTGGACATCGCCACGAACATCGACGACCAGGAGATTGCCGCGAAGGCGCTCCTCATCGCGAAGGACATGGGTTTGTGGGTGTGGAACCGGCTGCACTACCGCACGTACGTGAAGATGGACGGGGACAAGGCGGAGCGCCAGGCCAAGCCCGGCAACCGTTATGAAATGTGGAACATGTACATCGCCGGCGAAGTGGGCGGCATGCAGGAAGTGCTGTCCCGGCTGGCCGGCATGGTTACCGACCCCGAGGAGAAAGCGCACCTCACGGAGGCCGCGGGCTGCTTCGACTCGCCTGCATTCTACGACCCGCTGTCCAGGAACATCGACGATATCCGCACCCGTCACGCGAACCAGCACATCCCCATGATTGTGGGTGCGCTGAACCTGTACCGGGTGGGCGGAAATCCCTATTACTATCAGATCGCCAGCAATTTCTGGAACCTGGTCCAGGGGCGCTACGCCTATGCGATGGGCGGTGTCGGAAACGGCGAGATGTTCCGCCAGCCCTACTCCCAGATGCTGTCGATGAACACCAGCGTCCAGTCTGACCGTCAGCGGAACCTCTTCCCGAACCCGGACATCAACGAAACCTGCTGCGCCTACAACCTCGCTAAACTCACCAAGGACTTGAACGGATACAATCCGGACGACGCGCGCTACATGGACTATTACGAGCGGGTGCTGTACAACCAACTCGTGGGCTCTGTGCATCCGCATGAGTACGGCGTGTGCTACCAGTATGCGGTGGGCATGAACGCGACGAAGCCTTTCGGCAGCCCTACTCCGCAGGAAACTTGCTGCGGCGGTACGGGTGCGGAGAACCATGTCAAATACCAGGAAGCCGCTTATTTCGTGTCGGACAACACCCTTTGGGTGGGCCTGTACCTGCCTACGGTGGCGAATTGGGACGAGAAGGGCGTCACCCTGCGCCAGGAATGCGCATGGCCGGCGGAATCCTCCGTGATCACCATCGAAAAAGGCGGCAACTTCGCCCTTAAACTGCGTGTCCCTTACTGGGCCACGGAAGGGTTCGGCGTGAAGGTCAATGGCAAAAAGTTCAAGGCGGATTACCGGCCTTGCTCCTATGTGGAGATTCCCGAACGGGAGTGGAAGGCGGGCGACCAGGTGGAGGTGACGATGCCGTTCGGCAAGCACCTGAACTTCGGCCCGGACAAGATGGACCTCGCCGCCACGGGCGTGAACGAGGCCCGTACCCCGTTCGATCCGATGTGGGAAGGCGTGCTGATGTACGGTCCGCTGGTGATGGCCACTCCGGACATCACGGTCTGGGAGCAGGCGGAGTTCGACCTGAATCCCGACCTGAGCGACATCGTCCTGAAGGGACACACCACCGATGCCGGCACGGACGGCAACGTCTATACCCTCACCCTCGGCGACAAGACCTTCTATCCCGACTATTTCATGACGGACCACAGCACGCACTATCTGCGCCTGAACGTGCTGAATGAGAGCAAGAAGGCGAAGAATACCCGCGGTGTGGACAAGACTTATCTGGACCAGGCCATCCGCATCGCCCGTTCCCGCGTGGAGGCGCAGGATGCCTGGAACGCCCTGGAAACCAAGGTTCCCGCCTTCGCTCCCTGGGCCCCGAACGGCTATGCCCGTATGCTGGAGCAACTCGCAGCGGCCGAAGCCGTGAACGCAGATGATTCCCGTGCGTTGACGCAGGAGGCTGTCACCAAGGCCACGTCGGCCCTGAACGCCGCCATCAACACGATGCGTCCCGGCAACCTGGCTGAGCCGGAGGACCTGGACGCCCTGCTGCGCCTGGTCGTCGAGACCAAGGAGATTCCGAACAAGAACACCAAACTCCGCGAAGCCATCGACTTTGCCGACATGGTGATCCAGTACGTCAATGACGGTTCTGGCACGAAGGACCTC
>JAEEGF010513069.1_pt1 | contig 10351 bp, 8 predicted proteins | sample 9134171 | NCBI WGS metagenome assembly JAEEGF01 (sample SAMN16246542, study PRJNA631951) | gut metagenome | biome: gut microbiome; feature: rumen; material: AP-attached | host: Bos | place: Iran: Karaj | collected 2018-10 | reverse complement strand
TCTGTCCCTCGGGTTCAAAGAGTTTGAAGTGTTCCCGACCTTGTGGGATGAGTGGAATCCATGTCAGATATATGTAATGTCGATTTGATAACACTCTCGTGATAACAATTTGATAACATTAGCTGATGCAGTCCATGGGACATGGACTGCTGAAACCAAATGAAGTCAAATCGTAACAGAAAACCCTAACAAAAATGTTTAAGACACAGGTTTGGTTAGGGAGATGGAGTAGACCTGAAGTGGTTTAGAGGTTGGTATAACAAATCAAGTATTTTTAAGGCTTGAAATCATGTTAAGAAAACATGATTTCAGGCCTTTTTTGTGTCGTGATACGATTATGATACTGTTTTTCTCAGAAAAAACTATATCGGAATTATTCCAGAATAAAGTCCAAATCTGTTTTTCATCTTTTATTTTCCACAAATTATAAAATTTCAAACTTTTTTTGCTCTCGTTTAGTAATGGGGATTTTTTCAACCCAAATGTATTACGTAACAAGAAATAGTACGTAAGCGGAGGGCAAAAGATATGTTTGAATGCAGAACGTTTATATCAGTAAAAGAGATCTGTCAGGTATGATTAAAGAAAATGACAGAGTAAAACACTTGTAGAAAAAGAGGGATTTCCTGCGGGTACAATTGGAGTTGTTGTAAGTATTTATTCTGAGGGCCCGCAATGTGAAGTTGAGTTATGGGACGCTGATGAATATCCACTTGATGTTGTGACGTATAGCTTTGATGAGATTATAAGTGTTGTATAAAGAAGGAGCGTTACATTAATGATGGTTGATTGTAGGATCACGGTGATATACCTCGTGATACTATTATGATACTATTTCTTCGAAAAACGCAGAAAAAAAGCTTTCGATGGCGTTGATAGCATGCCGTCGGAAGCCTTTTTTGTGTCAAATGATAACAATTTGATAACAGGAAATGTAGTAAGTTATAATTTATCATACGAGTTTAAAGATAATCGAGGAAACGGGGTACAAGATGATAGTTGGCTTGACTGCATGCTCGGATGGGCAGTTGAAAGAATGGAAACAGCAGAATAATGAGCTGTGTAGAATCATGGAAGGTATGGGCATAGAAACGGTTATGGCCGAGCACATCTATGCAAAGCAGGATGCCTTTAGTGGAACTGATGCGGAACGAGCGGAAGATTTGATGCGTTTTTATCGGGATGATTCTGTGGATGCAATCTATGATATCTCCGGTGGTGATTTAGCTAACGGTGTGTTGAAATATTTGGATTGGGACATTATTGCGAAGTCTAACAAGACATACTGGGGCTATAGTGATTTGACGACTATATTGAATGCCATCTATACGAAGACGGGACAAGAATCTGTCTTGTATCAGGTGAAAAATATGGTTTATGCCAAGGGAGAACTGCAGCAAAAGCGATTTGCAGATTATCTTTCCGGCAAAAGCAATGACTTGTTTGACTTGAATTATGAATTTCTCCAGGGCACTTGTTTGGAAGGCATCGTTGTTGGTGGCAATATCCGTTGCCTTTTAAAACTTGCAGGAACGGAATTTTGGCCGGACATGACAGGCAAGATTTTGCTATTGGAGTCCTATGGTGGAGAAACCGGTGGAATTGCAACAGCAATGAACCAGTTGGATTTGATGGGGGTATTTGACCAGGTGGCAGGTGTACTGCTTGGGACTTTTTCAAAGTATGAAGAAGCCGCACTATCCTTGGACGTATTTGATTTGCTAAAGATGCATATATCGGACACACTTCCTGTTGTAAAAACAACAGAAATAGGCCATAGACCGGATTCCAAAGCAATTGTGATTGGTCGAAACATGAAATTGAAAAAGGGGGACTTATGGCAAATACACTGAATGAACAGGAGAGAAAAGTAATCGCACAATATACAGGATTTCCGGAAGGAGAGCGGCTGACCTACACCAAAGCGCATCAAACGGAATTCATTGTGACCATGCATTATTTACATCGCTTTTTAACGCCCGGGGCAAAGATTACGGACATTGGTGCCGGTGGTGGAACCTATACAAATGCTTTGGCAGAAGAAGGATATGATGTGGATGCGGTGGAGCTTACACCGGAGTATGTGAAGCAGATGCAGGAGCGTTTTGCCGGGAATGATCATATCAGAGTATTTGAAGGAAATGCGAAGGATTTAAGCTTCCTGGATGATAATGCATATGATCTTGTGCTGTTGATGGGACCAATTTATAGCATCAAAGATTTTGAAGATCGAAAGCGTGCTTGCAAAGAGGCGCTTCGGATTGCGAAGCCGGGGGCTCCGATTTTTATCGCATTTTGTCTTCAGGATGCGCCACTGGTTCATGAGATTTTTATGGCCAAAGACCCAGTCCATGAGCTAACGCAGGTTGGCTATGACCGGGAGCGGGCCATTGTTACGGATAATACCGGCTCTTCCCGGCTGTTAGATACCATAGCAGTCGTAGACGAGCTAATTGACACTGTTTGCGCGGAATATGACGCCAGGAAAGTTTGCAGATTTGCACAAGATGGTTTGTCGGAGGTCATCAGAAGCTCTGTGAACACCATGTCAGAGGAATCCTATGCAGAATGGATTCAGTATCTGATTGCAACGGCAGAACGAGCAGATTTGATGGGATACTCCGATCACGTCGTGCAGATTATAAAGCGCAATAAAGCACAGTAATGCGCAAATTAAGCGCATAAGACAGAGGAACTTGACTTTTTTATTGTGAGGGAGTATAGTTCCCTCTGTCTTCATTTTCGAAAGAGCGGTTCAGCTCAGTGGCAATGATTCGCCACAAGAATCCCGAAGCGAAGAATATAAGAATAATGGAACTCACGGCACGTAAGTGCTTGGATTTTTGCTGTTTGCGTGTCAGCAGATTTTTGCTATGACACGTAGATGCGCCCTGAAGATTAATTTACGTGTCAGCAATTTTCGAGGACGACACGCAGATGAGTAAAATCCGTCGCAGTACGTGTTTTCGACTACCATTATTTGAGTTCGAGCAAAGGAAAAAGACACGCATTACGCTCCAGAAGTTGCAAATGCGTGTCGACCGAAGAAAACGTCGACACGTAAAGTGCCATTAAGTTGCGTCCTGCGTGTCGCGCACAAAAAACGCTGACACGTGGATGCTACATAAACATTGAATCGCGTGCTGACCCCAAAACAGCAGACACGCAGTGTTGCAGAATACACCAATCTACGTGTCACACGAAGAAAATGAAAGCAAGAAAGAAGGAGGAAACACATATAGAAGATCTAAAGTATCAATTAACAGAGCAGGCGGAGCAGCTGAATTCCTACATCCGAATAGCAGAGGAACGCCTGAAGAAAAGCAAGAAGACGAAGAAACAGGTGGTATGCACATCCACACGCAAAAACGGATACCAGTACTACCTTATGGAGAATGGAAAGCGAACCTATGTGAAGGCAAAAGACATAGATGGCATTCGGGAGATTGTACAGAAGGAATACGATGAATCGGTTTATGATACCTTGACGACGCTTCGATTCCGCATGCAACGGTTCCTAAAACAATATGACATAACACTTGTGGACAAAGCCTATTCCGGGATGGCGGATGCAAGAAAACAACTTGTGAATCCACTGATTTTACCGGATGAGCAATATATTGAAGAATGGTACCAGGCCCACAAAGACAATCAAAACTCTTTCCCTGAAACGGGGACTTATCTTACAGCTCGTGGAGAGCATGTTCGATCTAAATCAGAAAAAATAATCGCAGACTTACTAGAAAAATATAAAATACCATATCGTTATGAACCGTTACTAAAGCTATCGGACGGACATTGCGTGTTTCCGGACTTTGCCGTATTGAATGTACGCCGCCGGAAAACCATATACTGGGAACATTTCGGACTAATTACGGATGGAGACTATGCAAGAAAAACATTGCAGAAGATGAGCGCATACGAAGAGAGCGGGTATGCAATCGGCGAAGATGTTGTATTCTCCATGGAGTCGGAGACCATGCCGCTAGACGTTACCCAACTGGACCGAAAAATAAAGCGCCACCTGCTCTAGTACGGCCCGGTGGGAACTAAGATACTTTCGCCATAATTGAACTTCAATAAAAACATTTTGTTTGTTGAGTCTGATAATGGCAAAGGTTAAAATCTTCCTTATTCATATCTTAGACGCTGCAACCTTGCACTGGTTTGTACGAGATGGGGTCGCCTACGAACTCATGGAGTGCGATTGCCTTGATATTTTCGCGCAGCGTGGGGTACAGCTTGGAGTAGTAGATCAGTTCGGTGATGAAGCGAGAGCCTTCGAGATGGATGCATCCGGAGCATATCAGAAAAAGGCTGGCTATCAGGGAACCAACGCATTGTTTCCGTTACCACTGGACGAAAGTAAGGGCGATGAGGCAGCAGTAAGCGCATATCTTGATGCAGTCAAGCTTGCAAGAGAATCCGGTGATGAGGAAGCAGTAAGCGATACCGAAGGCTGGGATGCCAAGGTGTTAGCATTCGAAAATGCCATTGAAGCCCTTCCAGAGGATGAAATATCGGATTACCTTAAGGAGCATGGCAAGTTGGTAAGCACAGAGGAATATAAGTGTACGGCAGAGGGCGACTTCTCCTGGAGTAACGAGACCGGTAGCGGAAGCTTAAGCGTGGCTGGTTATGATGTTGGAGTTCCAACATACGCCGGAATGGACTCGGACGGCACTGTGGCCGGAACCCATTACACGGTATTGATTTTGCAGGACAATCAGACCGTAACCATGGAAACATATCAATTGAAATAGGCGTAGTATTAGGCACCCCGGCGTGGGTGCCTTTTTCATGGCTGAAATGGTATAATAATACTGTGTAGGATGTAAATGGTTTTTGCTTTTTACAGAGGATGCAGATTGAAGAAAAGATATATCGTTATCATTAATATTTTAATTGTAGGGTTGATTCTTTTCATAATCGCGAAGTATGCCAATGACCGTGCAACGGAATCAAACCGTTCTTCGATTGCGTCTTTTGAGAAAATGACAACCACCACAGAGCAAATCATCGATAACTATTTGGAGGATGAGCAGCACCTGTGCGATATCTGGGCCAACTATATCAATCGTTCTGCGGAGGCGGGAGAACCCATGACCGTGGACGAAGCCATTTCCTACATTCGCAAAGCCAAAATTTCCCCTGAGATTTCAGGGCATCTAATCTATACCGATGACGGTTCTATGGCGGGCATTTCCACAACAGCCGCCAGTACGGATCCATCGGATTATTCTGTGAACTATTCCCATATTGATGTATTAGATCATCTGGAAGTAAGCGACGGAGACGGGGTGGTGAACCTGACAAGGGCCTACACCAATCCACAGAACGGCGTGCAGTCCATTGCATTTTTAAATAACGTGCAGGTCTTAGACAGTGACACCGGCGCCATGCGTCAGGGACTGATTATCCGTGTCGTTCCGGTGAGCCGTCTGGAACAGAAGCTGGTGTTCTTGAAGGGAGAGTACGAGAGTGTGGAAATCTCCCTGATTGACTGGAACGGCGACTATATGATTCACGGGAAGTCCTTAAAAAACAGGAACTTCTTCGAATATTTCAAGTCCTACAACCCTATGCCGGCCCAGGAGTATAACCGGGTGGTGGATACGATTCGTACCGGCATTGGTTCCATGCATATTCGCAATTCCAAAAGCGAGGACAGTGTAATCGCCTATACGCCCCTCACCGGACTGGAGTCCTGGTATCTCATTGCCTATATTCCGGCAAAAGATCTGACAGAGAGTCGTTCCATCGATTGGCTGTTGCTTGGAATTGTAACGGTAGGTCTGATTGTTTTGTTGCATTTCAATCTTTTGATTCTTCGCAGCTATAATCGCAAACTGACCGCAGCGGCAGAGGCGGCAAACCAGGCCAATAAAGCAAAGTCTCACTTTTTATCCACCATGTCCCATGACATTCGCACCCCGATGAACGCCATCATCGGTATGAACGAGATGATTCTGCGGGACAGTAAGGAGGAAGAGACTCTGATGTATGCGGAGAGCATTCGAACTGCCGGGAATACCCTTCTTGGAATTATCAATGACATTCTGGATTTCTCCAAGATTGAGGCCGGCAAAATGGAGCTTTTAGATGTGGACTATAACTTCGCCTCCCTTCTGAACGACCTTGTGAACATGGTGCAGCGGAAGGCAGAGGAGAAGGGCCTGACCCTGGAACTGGATGTAGATCCCGCGATTCCGGGAATACTCCATGGCGATGAGCTTCGAATCAAACAGGTGATTACCAACATTCTCTCCAATGCGGTGAAGTACACCAAGGAAGGCGGCGTTGTTTTCTCGATATCTTCCGATCGATGCGAAGCGGAACCGGATAGCGTCATCCTTCATGTCAGCGTTCGGGATACGGGAATCGGAATTCTTCCGGAGGACTTGGATAAGTTGTTTGTGGCCTTCGAACGAATCGAGGAGAAAAAGAATCGCAATATTGAAGGTACCGGCCTTGGAATGGCCATTGCCCAGAATTTCCTTAGCCTGATGGGAAGCTCCATTCAGGTGGAGAGCAAATACGGGGAAGGGTCGGTGTTCTCTTTTGACCTAAAGCAAAAAGTCGTGGACTGGGAGCCTCTGGGAGCATTCGATGCGGCATTTAAGCGCTACTTAAGTGAACGAAAACAATATACGGCACAGTTTATTGCGCCGAAGGCGAGAATCCTTGTGGTGGACGATACCGAGATGAACCTCAAGGTCTTTGTAAGTCTTCTTAGTAAAACAAAGATGCAAATAGAAACGGCAGACAGCGGCGATGCGGGAATTGCACTTTTCCGGCGCAACCTCTACGACCTGGTCTTCCTAGACCATATGATGCCGGACAAAGACGGAATCGAAACGCTACAGGAAATGAAGGCTTGCAAAGATACGCCAAACCGGAAGACACCGTTTGTCTGTCTGACGGCCAATGCGGTTTCCGGTATGCGCGAGATGTACATTGAGGCGGGATTCGATGACTATCTGACCAAGCCGATTGATACAGACCGGCTGGAGGCTATGCTGCTTCGTTATCTTCCGCCGGATCTTGTGGAGCAGGCGACAGAAGAAAAAGAGGAAGTAAAGAGCAAATCGGATGCACTGCAAAGCATTCTGATTGTCAGTGAAGATGTGGGATTCTTGAAACGACTTCGGGAACGTTGGTCCAATCGATATAACGTAGTGTTAGCGAAATCAGAAGAGCAGGCGCTTGCGTACCTACAGAAGCAAGAGGCGATTGACTCGGAAAGGAGCGAACATGAGTAAAACCGGGAAAAAATGGGTTGCAATGGCAGTTGTGGGGATGCTGGCAATCGGCGCAGTCGGATGTGGAGGAAGCACGACGGCGAGTAAGGATTTTTCACCAAAATATGCATCGGATACGGAGTACAAGCTCTCGGTGGTGGGAACCTATTCTAACTTCGAGTCCCTGGAGAGTGCCATTGAGCGTTTCTATGAGCATTATCCCAATGGGGAGATTGTGTACACCTACCTGGATGATTATCGGAATACCATCGGTCCGGCATTGGCAGGTACGGAGCCACCGGATATCTATGTGGTTCAGCCGTGGATGTATGGAGATGAACGCTTTGCTCCGCTATTTGACGGTGCTGAGGTACTCTCCGACCCATCGCTTCAGATGAACTTAGATTGCATTCGCCCGGGCATTCGCTGGGAGATGGAGAACGGTGATGTGCTGATGTTGCCGGTATTTGCCACCTCCTATGGCATGCTGGTGAACATGGATATTTTTGAAAAAGAGAATCTGCAGGTGCCGAAGAACTATGAGGAATTGTTAGAGGTCTGCGAAGCTTTGAAGGCAGCAGGTTATGCATCGCCGGTTATGGGCGCCAATACCAATACAACACCGGGCATCGGTTATGCTTTTGCGTACCCGATGTTTGCACAAGGAGTTAAGGACGACCGCAGCATCGAAGCGGATTTGAACAACCTTGCCCCCTCGGCAGGGGAAGCCATGCGGGAATCTCTGACCCGACTGGATGCCTTTGTGGATGCCGGATGTATTGATGTGAAAAAATGTACGGCGGAAATCGAAGATGACTACAACAGCGTGATTATGCGATTCTTTGAAGGGGATGTGCCGATGATGCTGTGCTCCGGAGATGTGGTATCCGGAACGAAGAAGCGGGAGAGCAAGTCGGAAGCTTTTTTGGAGCATCCGTTCCGCTATGATTTTTATGTGGCACCATCCGGTGATGAGGGCGGATATTATATGGATTCCGTGTCCATTCTTTTCTGCGGGAACAAGAATAGCACGAATTTGGATATGACCAATGAGTTTCTGCGGTTTTTGACCAGCGAAGAAGAGTTGGGATTGATGGCGCAGGAAAAGCGTCTGATTACGCCGACGAAGGATTATTCTCTGGATGAAGTATATGCATCCTTAGCGAAATTCCCTGAGAAGCGGACCATTAACTTCCGCGATACCGAAATCCTGGATACTGCCGTCAAAGAATTCCGTGCAGCAGCCTATGCCGTTGTGAATCAGGAAATGACGGTGGATGAAGCGGTGGCCAATTATGGTAACTTCAAGCCGAAGTAAATGCTATAGATTCTGTTGGATTTCCAACGCAAGAGACTTAGCCTCATCGTAGTCTAAGTTGGCTACGAACTTGTCCATGGTATCAATCTTGGCAGCAAGGTCGTCGCTGAAGTTGTAGGAATGGAGCTGCTTAATTGCATCTTCTGCAGTGCCTAGATCGAAGTCATCGATGGCGTCTGCGAGCGTGTTTAAGAGGCGAGAGATGGCGTCCTTATCGAAGGCTGCTTTTGCCGTATTGTCATTGGCTGCGAAGGGTGCAAGATAAGGCTTCAGATCCCGGAAGGCCTGCAAGGTGCCTGGGGTCAGAGCTTGGATTTGATTGAGATTGTTTCCTTTGCCCAATTTTTCCAGAGTAAAGAATTCCTCGCCTAAGTCCATGGCGCCAATCATGCGACAGGTGGACTTCAGGGCATGGACTAAGATGGTATAGTTCTGCAGGTCTTGGTCTCTAAGGTAGGTTTCTACTTGAGCAATTTTATCATCCATGAGTTTGTAAACATCACCCAGAAGTTCGCAGGCAAGCTCCTTGGAGCCGGAGTTCTGGATGGCTTTTTCCATATCAATACCGGGGATATTCGTGTTCATAGACGGACCCTCCTTTCCCCAAGTATACCATGGTTATGCTGGGGAAGGAATGTTTTCGATGAACCCTGTGGAGGTGTGAATGATGTCACAGATAATTGTTGTTGATGATGATCCCATCATTCTAAAAGGAGCCTGGAACACCTTAAGTGGTGCGGGTTTTCATGTGGTTGCCTTAAAGTCCGGGCAGGCACTGTTGGATTATACCCGGGAGCATTCTGCGCCCAATTTAATCCTGATGGATATCAATATGCCCGAGATGGACGGGTATGAGGTAATCCGGGAATTGAAGAATTGCGAGGCAGCCTGGCGGGATACGCCGGTGATTTTCTTAACGGCCAATGAGGATGAGGACGCCGAGACGAAGGGACTATCCCTTGGTGCCATGGATTTTATCCGGAAGCCTTTTGCGGCCAGTGTCCTGGTGCTTCGGGTGCAGCATGCGGTGGAACTGATTCGCCTGCAGCGGGACTTGGAGAGCATGGTGGATGAGAAGACCCGGGAGAATGAGAATCTGTTCTTACACGTGGTGGAGTGTCTGGCAGATGCCATCGATGCCAAGGACAACTATACCAAGGGCCATTCCGGACGTGTGGCGCAGTATTCCAAGGAAATCGCAGAACGCTTGGGATATGATGAGAAGCAGCAGGAGAAGATTTTTATGATGGGACTGCTGCATGATGTAGGCAAAATCGGTGTGCCGGATGAAGTCATCAATAAGCCGGGACGGCTGTCGGAGGAGGAGTTTGCCAAGATCCAAAAGCATCCGGCCATTGGCGGTAAAATTCTTAGTAACATCAAGGAAATGCCGGAACTGGCAGCAGGTGCCAAGTGGCACCACGAGCGTTATGACGGCACCGGATATCCGGAAGGTTTGACCGGGGAGGACATCCCGGAAGCCGCGCGCATCATTGCTGTGGCGGACGCTTACGACGCCATGACTAGCAACCGCAGCTACCGTGGCGTGCTTCCACAGGAGAAGGTGCGCAGGGAGATTGAACTTGGCAAGGGTAGCCAGTTCGACCCGAAGTTTGCGGATATTATGCTTCAGATGATTGACGATGATGTGGAATATCATATGACGGACCGGCCGTAGGGGCAGAATTGGTGTGAGACGTAGGATTGACACCACATCCGACAAAGCCTTATACTGTAAGAGATTATTGAAGAAAGGAGCATCACAATGTCCTGGAAAACCATGAACATTCAC